>Ga0307947_1002506_pt1 | contig 14724 bp, 16 predicted proteins | sample OrgLakmetagen232_FD_201840 | JGI IMG/M metagenome (GOLD analysis project Ga0307947, IMG submission 201840) | Saline water microbial communities from Organic Lake, Antarctica - #232 | ecosystem: Environmental > Aquatic > Non-marine Saline and Alkaline > Saline | place: Antarctica: Organic Lake...
GTGAATGTGCCGCTATGTGAATGTAGGAATGTTAATGTGCACAGTGCACATATGTATGTGATGTATGTGTGTGTGTGAATGTGCCGCTATGTGAATGTAAGAAAGTTAATGTGCACAGTGCACATACGTATGTGATGTATGTGTGTGAATGTGCCGCTATGTGAATGTAGGAATGTTAATGTGCACAGTGCACATATGTATGTGATGTATGTGTGTGAATGTGCCGCTATGTGAATGTAGGAATGTTAATGTGCACAGTGCACATATGTATGTGATGCATGTGTGTGAATGTGCCGCTATGTGAATGTAGGAATGTTATTGTGCACAGTGCACATATGTATGTGATGTATGTGTGTGAATGTGCCGCAATGATCACAAGTTTAGGATGAAACCTTGCATGCACATCTCATATCGTATTGCTGCATGTATAACAAATTAAGGCTTGAGCATTCCATGTACCCTCCTACATTCTATAATACCGTCCGTTTACGATCACTTTGGAAGGTAATTAATTATTTGGCCAGAAAACGAAAATTAATTAATTATTTGAAAGTGTGGTCATGAAGTGATTGTGAACGGACGGTACACATCTAGGTCTGTATTTCCGCATCAATGACAAGTTCAGGCTGCTGACAATGCATGCATTTTTCGTATTCATGTCCAGGACTTTCTTGCAGCATCCATAACAAGTTCAGGCTTGACAATTGCACGTACCCTCCTACATTTCTCATCATACTCAGGACTGTATCGACGCTTTGATGACAAGTTCAGGCTGAAAGCTCGCATGCACATTTATATTCGTACCCAGGACTGTATCGACGCATTGATGACAAGTTCAGGCTGAAAGCTCGCATGCACATTTATATTCGTACCCAGGACTGTATCAACGCATTGATGACAAGTCCAGGCTGAAAGCTTGCATGCACATTTATATTCGTACCCAGGACTGTATCGACGCATTGATGACAATTCCAGGCTGAAAGCTTGCATGCACATTTATATTCGTACCCAGGACTGTATCAACGCATTGATGACAAGTCCAGGCTGAAAGCTTGCATGCACATTTATATTCGTACCCAGGATTGTATCGACGCATTGATGACAAGTTCAGGCTGGAGTATGCGAAGCTATGGCAGGCCCTTATTTATGGGGATGCTGTAGCCATCAAGCAGCACGCAGAAGCAATGAACGCGGGGGATATGTACCCCCTGTTCGTGGCCATGTTGACCCAGGTATGGTGGAAAACAATGCTGCCCTGCAAGAATGCGTTTAGGCTGCGGGCCAGGTAGCTGAGTGGGCGCATGCACAGGGGGCATGCACACCCCCTGTGTGTATGTATGTGAATTTGTGTGTGTGTTTGTGTGTGTCCAATGTTTGCAAGTGTGTGTACGTGAGTATATAACTGTGTGCATGCTAGGTCGTAGTTCTATGGATTGCTCATACACACAAAACACACACACACATGACACTTGATATGCACATGCACGCAGCGGCCCTGGGAACAAGTTGTGAATGCCTCCAGCCCTGATCGGCTGCACGTGAAAGACAGTGAGGAGCATAGGCGCATGGTGCAGGTGAGCTGTCCGCTGTAGTTTGCTGTCGTATTTGTATTTGCACACGGTTGCACGTGTGCACGTGACAGGCAGAGAAGAGCATAGGCGCATGGTGCAGGTGAGCTGTCCGCTGTAGTTTGCTGTCGTATTTGTATTTGCACACGGCTGCACGTGAAAGACAGTGAGGAGCATAGGCGCGTAGATTTAGGTAAGTAGTCCGCTGTAGTTTGCTGCCGGTTTTGTAAAGTTGGTCAGAACCATAATTTACGGTGTATAAACGGCAGGGTTGTTCAGTTCAGGGTTTGGTCATAAGTTTGGGTGCGCAGACTTTCACGCATTAAAACGAGCCCTAAATATGCCGTTCGCAAGCTATTGAAAGTTTGTTGAACTTTAAGCCCTTTTTTCGAACCTTTGGGTCCGAAATTGCAGCCCAATATGCAGGAAAGAGCCCTAGATGGCTGTGATTTTGTGTGCACTGATTGTAATATTGTATATATTTATATATGTATATCTATTCAAGACAACAGAAGCATGTTTTGGACAAGTAGTGAACACGGAAACCAGAAAAATCCTCCATTTTTGAAATTGCACATCGAACTGCTCAAACAGTTCGAGGATTCTAGAACTTTATCAAACTTTATCGAACCCTTGCTTTCAAAAAATCGAACTGAACAACCCTGATAACCAGTATGTTTGGCAGGGAAATCACCAATTATACGGTCACACACAGTGAATATATACAATTCTGGCCAACTGCATATTTACATTCGCACACCGTACTAGGTATGTGCTTACGAAGTTGTGTCCGAGGCCCATTGGCGTGTCCCTTGCTTGCTGCATGCATTTCCAGTGCCTCCATTTTCGGTGCTTGAAATGCCATGGAACACATCCTTGATGCTTCAGGCATGCTCGCGCGTAATCATTACAACTATTGTTTGCCATCTAGGCTGCATATTAGTATAGCGAAAATACAGTCGTACAATGTGATTCTCCGCTCGGAGAAGAAAGTGACATGGAGCACAGCCTCGACGTTCCAGGCATGTTCAACCTCACTTTTTAGTGCTCATGCGTACTGCAACCAGAGTTCGGTGTTCAGTGTTCAATGTTCATTGCTCACGCGTATTGCAATTAATGCCTTGGGAGCTGCAACGTTTTATGACATCGCCTGGATGCTGAAATTCATATATATAAATGCTTTTCCATTCCCTTAGGATCACGCTATGGAGCATGCCCTCGACATTTCAAGCATGCTCACGCGTGTCCCCCGTCCACTGCTGCTGCTGCTCAAGACCAACGACTGCCTGCGTAGCGTGGATACCTGCCTGGTGGGTGCTTTGGGAAACTATTGATGAATGTAGGCAACTCATGTGGGTGTTTTGGCGGGCACATGAAGAGAGAGCGTAGGCACATGAAGAGAGAGCGTAGGCACATGAAGAGAGCGTAGGCACATGAAGAGAGTGTAGGCACATGAAGAGAGAGCGTAGGCACATGAAGAGAGAGCGTAGGCACATGAAGAGAGTGTAGGCACATGAAGAGAGCGTAGGCACATGAAGAGAGTGTAGGCACATGAAGAGAGAGCGTAGGCACATGAAGAGAGAGCGTAGGCACATGAAGAGAGAGTGTAGGCACATGAAGAGAGCGTAGGCACATGAAGAGTGTAGGCACATGAAGAGAGAGCGTGGGCACATGAAGAGAGAGTAGGCACATGAAGAGAGAGCGTAGGCACATGAAGAGAGAGCGTAGGCACATGAAGAGAGCGTAGGCAACTCTGTGCCGCCAAAGGATCAACGACTGCCAGCGTAGCATGGCTACGTATGCCTAGGGGATGCTTTGGGGAACGAATGAAAAGAACTTGGGCGACTCGTGTGGGTGATTTGGCAAACGAATGAAGAGAACATAGGCATGTCATGTGCGGCCATAGGACCAACGATTGCCAAGCGTAGCGTGGATACGTATGCCTGTATGCCTGTATGCCTGTATGCCTGTATGCCTGTATGTCTGTTATGCCTGTATGCCTGTTTTTGTGTCAAAGTGTTATAAATCTCTGAAGTTGACAGTGGCATCATCATTAAACGCTATTTCTCGGATGTTGAGTCAATGTGTTAGAGAATGCACAATGTGTCAATGTGTTATAGAGGATGCACAATGTGTCAATGTGTTAGAGGATGCACAATGTGTCAATGTGTTAGAGGATGCACAATGTGTCAATGTGTTAGAGGATGCGCACAATGTGTCAATGTGTTAGAGGATGCACAATGTGTCAATGTGTTAGAGGATGAGCACAATGTGTCAATGTGTTAGAGGATGCACAATGTGTCAATGTGTTAGAGGATGAGCACAATGTGTCAATGTGTTAAAGGATGCACAATGCACACGCATTCATAGAACCAGCAATCACTGTGCGTAGCGTTATTCGTATGCCCTTTTTAGTTACCAATGTGTTCAGAGGCACACAATGCACACACATTCATAGGACCAGCGAGTGTTGTGCGTAGCGTCAACGCCTGTTGGGTGTTTGCGTGTGTATAGGAATGCACAAGACCAACAACACACCAACACCAACTTTCTGCGCGTGGTTACTTGCCCGGTACAAAATAAACAGGGTTGGCCAGAACTCTACATATACGGTGTATATACAGTAATTTTGGCAGGGATTTTGTCAAATGCACGGCCTTTATATAATGTTCTGGCCGACCCTAATATTAGATAAGTATAATAGCACTTTAGAGTGGCCATGAAAGCGATGACCGCCAGCGCAGCGTGGATGCCTTCTTGGTGGGATTTCTGCAAAATTACGTGCATTTGGGGTCATTAATTATTAAGCCGTTGGTCTGCATTTCTGTGCCGTGCATGTGCCGTGCATTCTGCCTGTCAAAAGCTGTCAAGTGCAAAAAATGGGCGACTCAATGCGTGGCCATACGGCCATTGGCCTGCCTGGCAAGCCTTGTGCTTGCATAACCTACACCACAGAATCGCGGTTGAACTACCACAGGTGTTCACATGGCCATTGGCCTGTCCGGCAAGCCTTGTGCTTGCATAACCTACACCACTACACCACAGCATCGCGGTTGAACTACCATCAGGTGTTCACATGGCCAGTGGCCTGCCTGGCAAGCCTTGTGCTTGCATAACCTACACCACAGAATTGCGGTTGAACTACCATCAGGTGCTCACATGGCCAGTGGCCTGTCCGGCAATCCTTGTGTGCATGCGTGTGGCAATCCTTTTGCGCATGCATGAGACAAGCCTTTTGTGCATGCATGTGACAATCCTTTTGCGCATGCGTGTGGCAAGCCTTTTGTGCATGCATGTGACAATCCTTTTGTGCATGCATGTGACAATCGTTTTGCGCATGTGTGCGACAATCCTTTTGCGCATGCATGTGACAATCCTTTTGTGCATGCGTGTAACAATCCTTTTGTGCATGCGTGTGACTAGCCCTGGCTCACGTCACAGGATTGTGTCTAAAATATTATGATCCCCGGGTCTTCTGTCAGGGAGCTGAGGGAAATCCCTCTGTTAGTGCTTGTGTGGCAATTTGTGTGGTAGTTTCTGGTGTGGCTGCAATTTCTTGTGTGGCAATTTCTGGTATGGCAAATTCTGGTGTGGCTGCAATTTCTTGTGTGGCAATTTCTGGTGACATTGTTTGCGTGTGGTAGCGTGTGTAAATCAATCCTCTGTCAGTGCTTGTGTGGCGATAGAAATAGTGTGTGTGTGGCAAGCCCTCTTGCCCCCAAGGCCAGGGACAAGCCGTTCTGCCTGAACTTTGGAGCGTTTTTACTTTTCATCCAATAGTGAGTCATCCAATCATTTACTTTTCGTCAAATAGTGAATCATTTGATCATTTTACTTTTCATCCAATAGTGAATCATCCAATCACTTCTCCTTGCTGACCTACCTAAAGGCAACATGACCTCTCCTTTTTATCACGCAACATCTCTTCTTTTAATCACACACACGCTCCCCCCCTCCTCTTACACAAACTCACAAACACAAACACACGCACGCGTACACACACACGCGCACACACACACGCGCACACACACACGCGCGCACACACACACACACACACACACACACACACGCACACACACACACACACACACACACAACACACACTCACACACCTCTGCAGGGCCAGCCCGTGAACAACATTGTGATCACCGCACGGGAGTGCACTCGTGCAATCACAGAAGAGCGTTTGTCTCATTCAAGCGCAACAGGCGTGCGCAGGCTGGTGACGCAAGCCGTGGTTGCGGTGGAGGTGATGCGGGTGCGTACCTGTGTGTGTGCGTAAAAGTGTGCTGGGAGACGGGGAGAGGCGCAAGCTGTGGTTGCGGTGGAGGTGATGCGGGTGCGTACCTGTGTGTGTGTGTGTAAAAGTGTGCTGGGAGAGGGAGAGAGGTTGTACCTACATGGAACATGTGCGAAATCTCTTGGCATGTAAATTATAATGTTATTAAATGTGGTAACGGCCAAAGGAAAAAGAAAGGTCATGCAGACAGTGAAAACCACTCCCCGCATTAATTATGGGAAATCAGCCACTTTTGATAGGTGGGAATGGTAATTAAAGGTGACCCTAATCAAAACATAGGGATGCTAATCAGCGGGAAAACCACTCCCCACAAAATTAAGGAAAAGGAGCCACTTTGGTACCGGGTACTGTAAAACTCCTTCACCAAAAAGAATGGGGAACGCCAGCTTTTTTCTAGTGCTTCGGAGGTGCAAATTGTACTTTGTGCCTTGTCGTGATTCATGAAGTCTCGTTTCCTAACTTCTTCCCATGCACGCAAGTGGCACATCTAGGCCACGTTGCCCCAAACAACATTTTAAAAAGTTTTTGTCAGCTTCAAATGGATCGGCTTCTCATAAATAGTGAGCTGTAATGATGTCTTAGGTCCAGTCATCGTACCTTCCTTCTGTATTCCTTTGCAGGTGGAGATGCGCATGGCCCTGCTGAGGCTCATAGCGTATTCACCTCCTTGGACTTTGTCATGGCAGAGAAAAGCCCCTCCTCCAAACGTATCCGGCACTCCACTAGCTGCATAGAGGTCACAGAGGTCACAGAGTAGTAAGCCGTCAGTCACAGAATAAGCCATCAGTCAAAAAGTGTGACTTCTAGGCTGCGTATGTAAAGCACTGTTGAAAAAGTGAGGAGTCCACTAGCTGCATAGAGGTCCGTGGTAGGACAGGCAGCTGCTGAGCAAGGCAACGCGGGCTAAGTTCTCTTTCTTCTGCACGAAGACCCAGGTCAATCCATTGGCCCTCTAAAGCTGATGGGCTCGGAACTCTTCTCGGCACATTGTCGCTGGTGGCATTGTCCATCATGGTGTGTGTGTGTGCGTGTGTGTGTGTCTGTGTGTGTGTGTGTGTGTGTGTGTGTGTGTGTGTGTGTGTGTGTCCAGCACAAAGTTAGAGGGCAGGCCCATTCGCACATAGGACAACCAGAGGCTTGTTCGCATTTGCTGACCTGCGGTGGTAGCTGCGTCATTATCCTAAACAGCTGTAGCAGCACCGGCAGCAGCACAGCAGCAGGAGCAGCAGCAAGGATCAAATTCTGAGCGCTGTGCTTTGCCTTAAACTCCCAATTCTTGTCCCCTCAACCGAAACTTGAACACAACTATGAACACGTGTACAGCGTAGCTATGTTGTCAAGGGCATAATGTATGTGAGCCATTGCATCTGTGTTTGGTTCTGTGTGTTAGTATGAAACGCTCTTTCCTCTTTCCATGCTGACTGTGTTGTCACTACAGATTAATCCTAACTTAGTGTGCAAGCTGCCCCTGCTTGGCGTGCATCTAGGCACTTCCTGGAAATGCCATCTCGATATGATCTGTGATGCCTCTCCACTGTAACATCATGTTGTGAGGATTTTTAATGCCGTTGAGAGCTGTGTGCGGGATCACATGAACGTAAAGAGTTCAATGTTTTTTGTGGTTCACTGTGTCGTGAGAGTGTTTTGCTGAGAGTTTGAGTTGTTGCTTAGAAGCATGTTGCCTGTTCAAGAAAGGCTTCTCCCATTTATGTGGCCACTACTGTGTGTCTCAGGTGGGATGTTGTGAGGCTTTGCATCCATTGGGTGGTACAGAACACAAAGTCCTTTCCTAATCCATGTCAATTGTGTTTACACCACTATCTGCGTTCTCATTAACTGTTTCCCCTTATCAAATCAGTAAGGTTGCAGGCTGATTCTAAGCTTCCACTAATATGCCCCCTGAGGCATAAATAGATGTAACATGTAACCGTCCCTTACCTTGCTCTATCTGCGTTCTTATTCTCTTCTCTATTTTCTTTGCAAACTTAAATGGAGTAGATGTTTTGTCGTAGACCTCAGGAGATCGGGAGATGGGAGAGACACTTGGAGTACTGGAAAAAGATATACCGTGCATGCAAAAATCCAATCCCCGCATTAGAATTCCCCTCAGCAAACACTCCACTTATCACCAATTGGGATAAGGATCTGGTCACGCATTTGCCTTACATCCGTTTGGGGTTACAAGGGTTACAAGGATGTCCTACAGCCCGAGACTCTGGCTGATGGCAATTGGCCGGTAAGACAAAATCAACCAGTGTCGAAAATTGAAACTAAATCTGACAAACTTGAGGAGTCTGTATGAGTCTTGATTCAGGAATGCATTGATCTCAAAATCAGTGATACTGTGATGACAAGCCAAGAAGGAATAAATCAACACACTTGCAGAAGAAAAGCACATGCTTCTCATCTTGAACTTCTCCACACTCACATTTATCACAAATGCTAGAACCACCATGCCATTTGCAAAACTCCACTCTCAAATGGTGTGCACGCAATCTGAACCTGCTGAAACTCCTCAACACATGTTTGTCCAAATCCTTGTACAAGTAGGAGGGGATAGAAAAAAGAGAACCTCTAGGACCACTCTCAGAACTCCCACACCACTTGTGATACGTCACTGCTTTCTTGTTTACTGCGCGAGGACATGAACCTGTGTGGCTCTCAGCATTTTCTGATTGAACATTGCACTACCTTGCAGTCCATTGAACGCATTCGAGACCTGAGCAGCAAGAACTTATCCGTTTGGGGCCAAATACATGTTTCTTAATCTACCTCGTGATGTCTTTCGCAGTCCAGCTCGCTTCAGACTTCGTGTCCACACCCTACGTTGTAAGACAGGGACAAGGAATCAAAGTAACTCCCCTACCCCTACCTGTGATGATGATCTGTGTGATGCTGATATCCAGGATGAACAGCATGTTCGTTTCCACTGTAAATATTGTTTCACCAGCCAATTGCCATCAGATAGAGACTCGGGCTGTAGGCATCCTTGTAACCCTTGTTCGTTTTCACTGTGTTGATCCCCACGTGATTTATCTCCACCGGAAACAGGAGCTCACGATTTATCTACTTTTTTAAGCCACAACAACAAGCTTTGTAATTTGCTCCATAAACTACTTAATTATTATGCGCAGACTAGCCCTCGCACTTCTTGACTGAAGGCCTTTTTTTGTCAAACCCTTATTAACATTGAAATTTAAAGCTCCTTATGTTCCCAGGGGACAAGAACCAGCACGCAGATGATTCGCGTTGAAGTAATCAAGCATGAGAGGTAATTCGTGGCTCACAGAAGCCAACCAGCGAGCGAATGAACAAGCCATTGTAACAACCGTTACAGAGGGCAAAGAGGTGAACAGACAAAATCCATCGCATCTGCACGTTGACAAACGAGAGGAGGTATTTATGTGGGCTGAACAGAAAAAGAACAGACTCGTTCTGGCACAAGAAATGAAATAAAGCTACCGCAGTAGTCACACACACACACACACACACACATTTGAAATACCTCCTAGTCTTTCTTTCTGTTTTGCAACCTGTCCAATGTCATACGCAAAACATACACAAATGTACAGAGTCAATCAAGACAGAAGCAGTGACATGCCTCGTGTCTTGCACGATGAGCAAAAGAATGCCGTGTTAAAGAATTGAGGAAACAATCTAACAATGACTTGGCACAAGTAGTAGCAGACTTTTCTGAAACCGACTATTTCTGAAATCGCTTAGGAAACACACACCTTAACTAGAATGACAAACATAAAATAGGCATACAGACACAGATGAATGGTTAGGAGGGTAGACGTCAAGGGCTGCACACATGAGAGTCACAGGCCTGGAACACACGCACACACACAAACACACACACACACAAACACACACACGCAATTTTACATGCATATACAACATGGCTACATACTCAAGACAGACTCCTGCAAAGAAAAGGTATAAAGGCACCAATAGTTCTTACCAGCCAGCACGAATGAACACGTACAAGGCAACGCAACGTCTGCCTTTCTTGCTGCAAAGGAATCACACACATTCATGAACAAGCAAGAACTCCTCCCAGATTCTGCACAAAAGTGCATGATGCAGCTATGGTCTCTGGAGACTCAAGATACTGGGGTGTGTAGATGTGCACTGTGGAGAGAAAGGAGGGGCACAGCAAAGACGCTCCTTCCGCACTACGCACTACACTATCTGAAAACACTGGGCTGCACATTTAGCTGCACACTTTCATACTGGGATGCATACTGGGCTACTCACTCTACAAATCGAGACTAGCCTGTACGACGCAAGCATTGCCCTGACCCCATATGCATTGCTGTGTAACACTCCGTGCTACGATCCGAGGTTTGTGCAACCTGAACTCAACGATTCCCTCCTCAAACAAAGAGGAAGTGCGCTACGTTGCACGATGCCTCCTCAAACAAAGAAGCAGTGCGCTACGTTGATACAAGCCTACAGCCATTCCTCTACGGCACACTCCTCATCCACATCTGCACAAGTGTTCTTCCCTTCTCGGCTGAGCTCCATGCGCTTGGCGAGGACGACGGCATCGCCGAGGCCGCCCAAGCTGCAAACAAACACATGTGTGCACGTCATGCATGTGAGCCTGCTGTCGTTCATGCTGTTTTAAGGATAGGTGTATGGGAAACAGCATCACCCAGAAGCTGCCCAAGCACGCACGCACGCACGCACACACACACACACACATGTGAAGCAAGTGATAATGTACTCGGCTAGGAGGCAGCAGCGTCTAACTTGCATGGAGGGATGATTTGGGGCATGCTGTTCCTATGACGCCCACAAGTTGTGAGTACTGCTCGTCACGTCACGCTGGCGCTGGATTCTCCAGCAAACACGAGCAAGACAAAAAGCTGCATGTCGCCATGCAAATCATGCACCCATCAAACACAAGCACTGCAAAGAGGCGCTTGTTGCCCACTTGTTCTGATGAATGTATTCAACAGAACAGAAGTACAACGGATCTATTCATTGAACCAAAGGTTTTAGAGTCGGCGGACAAGCAATTCCAGGTATTGCTGCTGCGTTATATAGCACACATGATGTATTTGCAGAGAGATCATTTTGTCTGCCACTAACTTAAGGCGGTTGGCTGACAGGAAGACGTACAGCACGTCAACAATGGCTGAACCACAATTACCGGTTGCAAAAGCGATCGGTTCATTATTCATCTTTTTCGCCACTTACTTGAGGCGGTTGGCGGACAGGAAGTCGTACAGCTCGTCAACAATGACTGAACCGCAATTACCGGTTGCAAAAGCAATCGGTTCGTAACTCATCTTTTTCGCTACTTACTTGAGGCGGTTAGCGGACAGGAAGTTGTACAGCGCATCCACAATGGCTGAGAACAGGGGCAGCTCTGTCAGCTTCGTGATCCAGCCGAGGCCGACCTCGTTGAATAAGGCCTTCAGGGCGTCAGTGCCAGAAATGACCTGGGTGTGTGGTAATTCGAGCGTGTGCGTGTGCGTGTGTGTGTGAGTGTGAGTGTGTGTTTGAGTGTGAGTGTGTGTGTGTGTGTATGTGTGTGTGTGTGTGTGTGTGCGCGCATGCGCTCGTGCATGCGCATGCGTTTATGCGTGTGCTTGCATGCGTGTGTGCGCGTGCTAGCACGCATTTGGGTGTGTGTGTATGCGTGTGTGTAACTTTCAGCCCCATGATGTTAAGTGCACACGTGACACTGACAGATTATGATTGTCCCACTTTTAGCCGCCAGGCATTAATACATTGCATACAACCACTCGTGAGTCCTGCAAGAGCCTCATTTCTTATAAGAGTTATCATATACACAAGAGCATTTATACGCAATGCACAAATACATGCCCACTTCCAATCTTACTCTGGCATACTCTCAACCTCGCCCTGTCCAGTCACTGAGTCCATCCTCTCCTCTCCAGAGAAGAACTGGATCCATTCTTCCAATCGCTGACTCCATTTCTCACCTCTCCAGAGGGGTAAATAGCATGGATGGTCTCCATTGCGTCTTCATACGTCACTCCCATGTGCTTCTTTGGGTTGTAGCTGTCGTCCGCGATGTTTACAAAGCAGATAAGGTTGCGGCCGTTATCCTGTGCATATATAGTATATGTAAATATGCATGTGCGTTTATGTGTGTGTGCGGGCGTGTGCATGTGCGTGCGTGAGTGCATGTCTGTGCTTGTTTGTATGTGCGCGTCAGCAGATCTCCCTGTATTTCACAGTAACGCAAGCATTGATGCCGTAACACACACAAACAAACGCACACACCTTTCGCTCTAACACTGTCTTCAAGGAGTTACACAAAAGCACACACCTTTTGCTCTAATACCATCTTCAAGGAGTTACACAAGCACGCACACACACACTAACGCACACACCTTTTGCTCTAAACACTGTCTTCAAGGAGTTACACAAACACACACAAACACAAACGCACACACCTTTTGCTCTAATACCATCTTTAAGAAGTTACACAAGCACGCACACACAAACACAAACGCACAAACATTTTGCTCTAATACCATCTTCAAGGAGTTACACAAGCACGCACACACACAAACACACACACCTTTTGCTCTAAACACTGTCTTCAAGGAGTTACACAAGCACGCACACACACAAACACACACACCTTTCGCTCTAATACCATCTTCAAGGAGTTACACAAGCACGCACAAACACAAACGCACACACCTTTTGCCCTAACACCATCTTCAAGGAGTTACACAAACACACACACACAAACGCACACACCTTTCGCTCTAACACTGTCTTCAAGGAGTTACACATAGGACAATCACCGTCGTACAGGTACTTGATGTTCCAAGTGATCTTTTTCTTTTTCTTCTTCTCTACGACCCCCGCGGCTGCTTGCATCGCAGCCTGTGAGTGAGTGAGTGAGTGAGTGAGTGAGTGAGTGAGTGAGTGAGTGAGTGAGTGAGTGAGTGAGTGAGTGAGTGAGTGAGTGAGTGAGTGAGTGAGTGCATACATACATACAAACATACATACATACACGCTCAGACTCACCAGCTCTTTAGACATAAAGTCTTGATACTGATCGGCAAACAAGGGCTTGAAGATGTCCGAGCGCGCCACGATTCTGCAAAGGCACACACATGTTTGTGCAAAGGCACTCACATGTTAGTGCAAAGCCAGACATTACATTCTGCAAAGGCACCCACGTGTTAGTGCAAAGGCAGACATTACATTCTGCAGAGGCACACACATGTTAGTGCAAAGGCAGACATTACATTCTGCAAAGGCACACACATGCTTGTGCAAAGGCACACATGTTAGTGCAAGGCCAGACATTACATTATGCAAAGGCACACATGTTAGTGCAAAGCCAGACATTACATTCTGCAAAGGCACACATGATAGTGCAAAGCCAGACATTACATTCTGCAAAGGCACACATGTTAGTGCAAAGCCAGACATTACATTCTGCAAAGGCACCAGTGTTGTGCACCTGACGCTTGACGGCGTCAATGGTAAATGACGCTGACGGCGTAATTATGTCAAATTGACGGTGAAAATAGTACTATGATCGTTACTTACGGTGCCATTTTTGAATGACGCCGTATGTGCACAACACTGAAAGGCACACACATGTGTGTGCACTGTAGCAACAAGAGTGCAAAACAAAAAGGAAGGAGGACACTAGCAAGCTGCATTCGATTGAAGAGGGCAACAGCAAGTTGCATTCAACTGCACTGGCAATTGAATACATGTTTTGAACTGCATGAACCGCATTAAATACGTATCCAGTCTCCAGGCACACAGCAGATTTTGGTAATGTAACAAAAACAATTGCTGAGTGTCGTATGAAAACATGGGGTTTCTGGCCCGAATTTGCCCCCCCCCTCCCACCCCCCAAACCTCCTGACTCCCCACACTAATAAAAAGGGTGCCATTCCACTCTTCTCTTAACAGTGGACACTCATCCATCTACAAAAAACGTTAGAAAACACGTTTCATAAAGTTACAAAGCAAGTAGGCAAAAACTGACGTGTGCACGCTCTTACACTGACCACCTAGTTTGTGCTGAAGCTCAGCTGAAACCTTTGTCAGTACACTTTTTTACTTCATTCATTTACGCATGTTGAACGTGACGCAACATGATTAGGGTTGGCTAGAACCATATATATACGGTGTACATATGGTATTTTGGCAGGAAAATTACCAAATATACGGTCATATACGGTGTATATATACGGTTCTGGCCAACCCTAAACATGATGCCTGCAAGTTTGGAGCCATTTCTGGTCGTTGCTTCAACGGACCCTCACGACCTGAGGGGGCATCCAAGCCAACCTTGGACTGTGCAAACAGACCCCCCTCATGAAATCTCCCAACATGGGTGTCACTAGCAGGGCTTGAGCTCAGGATTCCAACGGTTCACTTGGAAGAAGAATTGTCTGGAATCGCGATTTATAATATCATAAAATATGGGAAATTAAAGGGATTTTTCAATATTGACATTGCATAAATATCCAGGAGCAACGCTCCAAAATTTCCAGACCCGACCTCACCCTTTAAATTTGACCAATATAAATACCAACCGATAGTCCCAACGCCAGGAAATTGTAATTTTTTTATATGCATCGACTCTTGACGCCAAGAATCATGATTAGGGTGCGAGGCATAATATTATGTTATCCCCATATAATATGACATCATATGATAAATCATATTACAAGTACATAATATTCTCAGGAATTGAAGAATTTAACCCAGTATGTGCGCTCTGGGGTTTTTAGACCCAAGAAATTGATTGGTGAAAGCCCTGCAAAGATTGGTTGTGCAGGATTTTGCTAAGAGAGGAAGAGACCCACATACTTCTTCCCACCTACACCTACA
>Ga0307947_1002508_pt1 | contig 14722 bp, 18 predicted proteins | sample OrgLakmetagen232_FD_201840 | JGI IMG/M metagenome (GOLD analysis project Ga0307947, IMG submission 201840) | Saline water microbial communities from Organic Lake, Antarctica - #232 | ecosystem: Environmental > Aquatic > Non-marine Saline and Alkaline > Saline | place: Antarctica: Organic Lake...
GACTGTCTATCTGGTGATATGTAGGGTTGGCCAGAACCACACATATATACGGTGTATATACGGTATCTTGGCAGGGAAATCACCAAATAGACAGTCATGCACGGCGTGTTTATATGGCTCTGGCCAACCTAGTGGTATGACATTAGCATGATTGGCCTGGTCCATTTAAACTGTATACTACAGTGCTTTTTGCAGAGATACGACCAGACATACGGCGTGTACATACAGTTCTGGCCAATCCTAATGACACATGAGCGTTGTTGTTGATGTGCAAGCAACAAAAAGAGACCGCGCACGTAGCGCATGCAACGTCACTTACTTGGGGCTACAATTAGGGCTAGTCAGCCTCTCCAAGCAAGTCGTAAAATGTGCAGCCATGCACGTAGGGACTCCAAACAAGTCGTAAAATGTGCAGCCATGCACGCACGTAGGGACAGAGCCTATTAGGGTTAATCTGCCTCTCCAAACAAACTTTAAAATGTGCAGCCATGCACGTAGTGACAGAGCCTATTTGTGCCACGACGGAGGTGTTTGGGACCTTGGTCAGTGTTCCTGGAATGGACTGCGGGATGCTGCTGGAATGGGCTGCGGCTGCAGATGCCAGAACTTCAACGCAACCTGACCCCTGGGGCCACCTGGTTTGGGGGTAATTACTAGGTAATTACTAGGTTGTTGGAGCTTTCTTGCGCCCCTGCAGTCCTTCATGATTACTCATCACAATTCTTAGCCTCAACTCATGTAAGAAGTGACTTTCATTCCCACGCAGTTCTTCTTTCTTTGTGGTCTCATCGCGTGCGTTTAAGCACGTAGTTAAGTTTCAAGGAGATCCGCTACAAAATACAACTTCTTACCACAGGCCTCCTGCCTCCTCCACAGCTGCCTGAAGCCGTTCTGTCTTGGCATCCTGCTTTGGCGTGCAGCAGTATGCTATGTGATGCACTTGCCCTGCAGTATCAAGTACGTGTATGTGTGAGTGTGCATGCGTGAGGATGTGTGTGGATGCGGTTGTGTTATGTGTGCGTGTGCATGTGCATGTGACTGTGACAGTGAGTCCTTATTGTGCCCTAAGATAAGTTCCATAGGGTGCACCCTGCCCTCCATTTCGTTTATGGTGAAGAAGGATGCAGTAAGTAGAACATCGTAGAAGGCATATATCTCAAGGCCGACACCCTCCACACATTAACGTGCAAACCTCTTGCATTCTGAAGGAGCAATTCAGCCACGCACACAAGGCCTTCTCAGACGGACTTACAAGCTGCCTGTGACGCCTTCTCTTGCGTTCTGAGGGGGCAATCCAGCCTCACACACCAGGCTTTCTCAGACGAGCTGGCCAGCTGCCTGCCTGGTCCCATCACATCCCAACACACATACGCACACACATACACACACAAGGTAGCGACACAAATACACACATACATATGTACATACGCACATACCTCACACACATACACATATACACATACACACACTCGAGGGAAAAAGATTCCCCTCCGAAGTGTGACTAAACAGAGCTTCAGTCACTACCATGCTCTTGGGCACACAGCACCCTGTAGATGCCTCTCACTCACTGATGGGCACTTATTCTCTTCAGCCACCCTCATAGTCTTCTCCACATGACCACAAGTCCAGATGCCCAGCCATGAAGAACCCCCCAAACAAGCCTCCTCAAACAAGCCAACAAGCAAATTCAGGCCTACCCGAACGAGACTTCCCCACCGCACTGCAACACGCAGCTTCCAAGCCCAGCTCCACACAAACCTGTGTCTCTGCCATTCACCTGATGCTCCGTGCTTCAAAGGAGTGCGGTGGTGGGACAGTGGGACCTCCACAAAGTACGACACTGAATGCGTGAACAGGTCAGGGGATATGTAGCCCACGCGCAGCGGCCTGTGATTTGGAGGCAGGTAGCGGGTTGTAGGAAGCAAGAGAAAGGGTGCTGAAGTAATAACACAATAACACAACGCATGCGTGAATGGGTCTAGGTCATAGGGCATGCAACTCACACGCACGGGGGCCTGTGAAGATCAGGCAGAGAATGGGTTGTAGGTAAGAGAAAGGGTGCCAAAGTACGACACTGAATGCGATAATAATATATACGATAGGATATAATATATTCAGATACATACAGCTGGGGCTGAGTGACTGGGGTCTGAAGTATGACATCAAATATATGGTATGTACCCCAAAGAGCCCAGCAGTAGCCCATGTATCCCATGCGTAGAGGTCTGTGAACTATAATCAGGGGGGTGGCTTTGTCCCCCGCGTGGCGGCACCCACGTCCAGCGCAGACACGCCGCTGCCGTCTCCTATAAAAGCCGCCGCAAGTAGGGTAGATATCTAAGAAGGACATGTAGCATGAAGAGGGTGGTGGTACATATGACACGTGAAGCCGACCAGTTTACCACCCATTCAAACAAACGTGTGCCAAAGAGCTTTTGCTCGTTTTGAGGGCTGCTTGAAAAGAGAAGAAGAAATACTATGCAGGCAGTGAAAACCACTCCCCACATGAATTAAGGAAACGGAGCCACTTGGGTACCGAGTACCCGTAAAAATCCTGCATCACCATATCCGCATAGTTGTTGACTTCCAAGCCCACCCCCCAGATCAGCCTATCAATGCGACCGCATGCTATGATTTACCAACTGCCTGGAATTTTCTTCATTTCATACCTGCTTCATCTTACCTGTAGCTCACCCATCTCTGTCCAGGTTATCGTATTATGCAGCCTCACCTGTTGCCATTCAAAAAATCCCAATCAGAAGCTACCGCGTCTCATCATCTCACCTGTCTTTATCTCACCTGTCTTTCCTATCTCACCTGTTTTTCCTATCTAAACACCTGTCTTTCATATTTCACCTGTCTTCCCTATCTAACCTATCTCACCTGTCTTTATCAAGGTCCCAATCAGATGTGCTTGGAGGGGGGAGGGGGGCGAAAAGCTGAGAGTAGCGTGCACCCCACTCTGCGTGTGCTTTACACACCACGAGCTCGCTGCCTACAAAAAGCATGTCCAGGAACACACGTTACATTCACACATTTACACACAGACACAGTAGCATGAACAATAGGAAACGTACGGACTTCAATTTGCACCGTGCACATCATTCAACGTGCGCATCACATCACATCACAAACACGCACGCACGCACACAATTACAGGCACACACACACTACAGGCTCCATCCTTAACCTAATACCTAAGGCAAAGCGTACAAGCTAATTAGCAGGAACCATATCTCACACATACACTGTGTTGCAAATGATAACTTGTGCGTTGCATTATTGCCCTTGGGCGCACCGCCTGAGTGACAAAGATCAGTAGCTCGGACAACAATCAGTAGCTAGCGACTAGAAGTGTGTAGTAATAGAGTATACGAGCTATAAATAAGGAGGAATAGCATAGGAAGCACTGTGGGAAACTAGAATAGCAAAGAGAGCACTGTGGGCATCTACTTTTGGATGTGGTCCCGGGTATACGCACCACTGTGAATGTAATTGAGGGCCAGGAGGCGGTTCTGACTAGCGTTGCGAGAATTAGGCACAATCTCAAGGCACCGTGCATAAGAAGCCAAGGCCTACAGTGTGTATATGTATGTGTGCGTTCATGTGATTGTGTCTGTGCGTGCGTGCCTTTGTGCGTGTGCTTAAGCACGCCTGAGTTGGTGTGATTGTACGTCTCTCTCTCTCTCTCTCTCTCTCTCTCTCTCTCTTTCTCTCTCTCTCTCTCTCAAACAGATGGGCCAACGCCTGCTTGTGACTTGTGATGCAGCAGAAGTCTCATCATGAAAATGCTAATGAGATGGGGAGTCCAAAGAACTCAAAGACCAAAACCTGAAGTGCTGAGACAACATTGTAGGTGGTAGCGCAAAGCATACACAAATAAGCACACACACATGCACACACACAAACACACACACACACAAAAACACACATTCTTAGCAACCATGAAAAGGTGAGGAGGATGAAACATCAAAAAGGCAGAGCCTGCGGTGTGCATATGTGAGGAGGGGATACCGGGATACAACACACAAACACAAACACACACACATACTTAGCAACCATATAAGGGTGGGGGGAAAGAAACACCAAAAAGGCAGAGCTTGCGGTGTGTATATGTGAGGAGGGGATACCAGGATACCACACACTGACCTCAGGGATGGCCCCCACGTCACGTTGTAGCACGCCCAGATTGTTGTGGGCTTCTGCGTACGTCGGGGACGACACGATGGCTGCTGTGAGCAGAGTCAGGGCCTCCTGAGCGCGACCCTGCACATACAACCACACACACATATACTGAAATAAGGCAGTATAAAAGAACGAGCTACAGGAAACGCACCCACAAGTAAACACACAGGCATGCACACACAGCATGTAGGCTTGAAAGAGGTGCTGAAGGTTGACTCAGACTCTCATGAAAACGCAGGCATGCAGCACGTCTAGGTACAAGGCCTCCTTAAAAGAGTGACTCAGACTCTTGTGAATACACAGGCATACCCGTCTAGGTAAAAGGCCTCTTTAAAAGAATGAATCAGACGCTCGTGAATACAAAGGCATGCACATCTAGGTACAAGGCCTCCTTGAAAGAGTGACTCAGACACTCGTGAATACACAGGCATGCACATCGAGGTACAAGGCCTCCTTGGAAGATTGACTCAATTTGTATGTTTTATAGAAACAGCAGAAGGTTTCATTTCAACCATACACTCAATGGCTTGATATATTTGGACCAAACCTTGTGAATACACAGGCATACACATCTAGGTATAAGTTGGGTTGGCCAAAACCATACATACGTATATACGGTGTGTATACGGTATTTTTAGCAGGGGAATTACCATACATACGGTCATATATGGTGTACATATACGGTTCTGGCCAACCCTAGGTATAAGGCTTCCTGAGCGAGGCCCGTTACGTACACACCATCATGCAAACATGAGTAAGTGAAAGAGTAAGATGTATACAAGCCTGTTTACACACACATGCACACACAAAGCAAAGACATGCACACAAAAGGTCAGGCCTTCTGTGTACAACCCTGTAAGCACTCTTGTGTACAATGAGGAGTAGAGACGAGTGTAACCACAAGAGAGGCAGCAGGAGTCTGTTCACACATACACACGCGTGCCCAAAACCGATAATTGTAAGCGAAAGCTAACATGCGAAAGCTAACAAGCATTGAATTGTAAGTGAAACAGGCGCGTGCTAACATGCATTTATTTGTAAGCGAAAGCTAACATGCAATTAAATGAGGACATGGCCTAAGACAAAGTGGGTAAGAGGGTAGGTGAAGAAGAGAAAGGAGACACAAAAAGAGCATGGCCCTCCAAACAAGTATGTGTAAGTCACTTGCAGGGAGTCGTCAGCACTCAGTACCTGAGTGGCTCCTTTCCCTGGTTATACGCTTTGCACAGCTTGTGGATTGGTTTATTTTTGTTTGCAACAAACTGTGATATGCCGAGTTGCATCCTGCTCACTGCTCCCAGGCTGCCTAACTAACAGAACATGCTGCTAATATGTGAGCATAAGGTTGCCCATTTATCGCCACTCATTGTCACTGAAACTTGTTTACTCTCAATTAGGGCTGTAAAGATGCTAGGGACTGCGCCTGTTCTTTTTTGCCCACCAACATGAAATCTTAAGCTGTTAAGATGGCACGCCTTGCACCCTTGCTAAAACCAGAGCTGTTTTGACATTAATTGAATGCCATTGCCATACTACACCATATGCGCATATAAACACATATACATACACACGCATCTGGCTTACGTGGACACTGATTGAATGCCACTGCCATACACCATATGCGCATACACACACATACACATACACACGTACATGCGCACACATACATGCACACACACATCTGGCTTACGTGGACACTGATTGAATGCCATTGCCATACTACACCATATGCGCATACACACACATACACATACACACGTGCATGCGCACACATACATGCACACACACACACATCTGGCTTACATGGACACTGATTGAATGCCATTGCCATACTACACCATATGCGCATACACACATACACATACACACGTGCATGCGCACACATACATGCACACACACACATCTGGCTTACATGGACACTGATTGAATGCCATTGCCATACTACACCATATGCGCATACACACACATACACATACACACGTATATGCGCACACATACATGCACACACACATCTGGCTTACGTGGACACTGATTGAATGCCATTGCCAAACACCATATGCACATATACACACATACACAAACACACGTACATGCGCACACATACATGCACACACACACATCTGGCTTACGTAGACACTGATTGAATGCCATTGCCATACACCATATGCGCATATACACACATACACATACACACGTACATGCGCACACATACATGCACACACACACATCTGGCTTACGTGTACACATGCTTGTTGCTTACGTGGACGACACTTTTGTTGCATCCATTAAACTTCCTACCTGAGCTGTTAAGATGTCTGGCTTATGTGGACAACACTTTTGTTGCATCCATCAAACTTCCTACCTGAGCTGTAAAGATGACGCCCATATTGTTCAAGCTTTGCGGGAAGTTAGGCTTCACAGACAGGGCAGCCGAATAGCACTCCATGGCTTTATCCAGATTGTCACGCTCCTGAGGTTTGTGCGCATGTGATTTGTATGTGTGCCATGTATGTCATGCAGGTCGTATTCATGTCAAGCCTGAAGTAGCAGAGTGGGTGCTGCTTTGGTCAGGACGTGGCGCTAGAAGAACTGAGGTGATCTTTAGACAGGGTGAGGATTGCTGAAACCTTAATTGCCCTTCTTCTGAAAGAAATAGGGACACCTGAAGCCTCTGAATTTGAGACATCCAAAAGCGCGCCTTTCATTTTCAAGCAAGTGAGGAAGGAGAAAAATGGGGCAATGCTCAGATGTAGCGAGCGCTGCTTCCATATCAGGTTTAAAAATAAGCATATAAAAAAGTCAATCAACTTATCGACCAACAACTGGACCTTATATTAGTAGGGTTGGCCTAAACCATAAAAAATTACTATCCATACATATATATACATATATATGGTGTTCATAGCAGGGAAAATGGCTTACATACTGTCATATACAGTGTGCATATACAATTCTGGCTAACCCTTGGCCACTTGCGCGGCGCGCGCACACACACACACACACACACACACACACACACGCACACACACACACACACGCACGCACACACCTTGTAAATCACGCCCAGGTTGTTAAAGGCCTCAGCACACTTTGGGTTGTGCTGGATGGCAGTCTCGTACATAAAGATGGCTTTTTCATGCTGGTCCAGTGCACCTGCAAAGGAACCATTGAAATGGAATACATAACACACGTGCACAAATACGCGATTGTACACACAAACATGCACACAAGCACAAACATGCTGGCACATATACACTCACACACATAGACAAGCAAACACACACGCAGTCACACAAACACGACCTACACACAAACAAGCACGCATACAAACGTACATGCATACGCACACGCTCAAGCACACACACATACACACACACACACCATGAGCTACGCCCAGGTTGTACATCGCATCTGCGTACTTGGGGTTGTGAGCAAGTGCGCGCTCGTACAGCGCAATACCCTCTGTGATATTGCCCTCTAGTTTGGTGCGTGTGCCCAGGTCTGTCAAGACTATGGCAAGGTTTCCCTGTGTGTGTGTGTGTGTGTGTGCACGCATGTGCATGTAAAGGCGTGTTTTGCACATGCACGAGCAGTTTGTGAAGTGCATTCCAGGACGCCAAGGTTTGTTACCTCCCTTTTTGAGTATGCCTATGATTTGATACCTTGCTTTGCGAAGGTCTACTGTGTGATAGTCAGGACAAATTGCTCAGGCCACCGACTGGCAACAGAAGGGGCTACTAAAGCTCACAAACGCGCCTCAAGGTCAAAAGCCTTGTGGGTGGCACCAATTTAGAGGAGGCTTTATGCACAAGCCTCTCCGTGCATCACACAAGTCCCTCCATGCATCACATAAGTTAAATCCCTTTATGCGTGAAACAAGTCTCTGCGTGCATCGCACAAGTGCCTCCATGCATCACATAAGTTAAATCCCTTAATGCGTGAAACAAGTCTCTGCGTGCATCGCACAAGTGCCTCCATACATCACACAAGCCTCTCCGTGTATCGCACAAGTCCCTCCATGCATCACTAAAGTTAAATCCCTTCATGCGTCACACAAGTCCCTCCATGCATCACACAAGCCTCTCCATGTATCGCACAAATCCCTCCATTCGTCAAACAAGCCTCTCCGTGCATCACACAAGTCCCTCTATGCATCACTCCACACACCACTTGCAAGGACATCAGAGTCAGCATCACTCACTAGCCGTAACTCCTTGCGTGCACACGATGTGGATCAGGAGAGCATGCACTTCAAAGCACATGCACAGACTCGAAGACCAGGAGAGCATGCACCACAAAAGACGTACGCTGACATGCACGATGGAGAAGTTGAGAATTCAGGATTACACGCTCTTACATGCACGATGGAGAAGTTGGGTGCGGAAGCCAGAGCCCTGTTGTACGCCTCCATGGCAGCGTTTAACTCTCCTCGCTCCTGCGCACGCAAAAGTGTCTTGTGACTACATGCTAGACTACCTAATGTTGACAACGGCCTTCAACTTTCCCACCTGAACCTTCACAATGGGCGCGGCGCTTGTGCGATGCTTTTATGTCAGTGCTCCGTCAAAAATACAGATAGCATCTTGTGTGCAACAGGGCACACTCCATCAAAAATCAGTGCGTCATCAAACAGGGCACACCGTCGAAATTCAGTGCTCTGTCAAAAATACAGATGTGTCAATATAAACTCATAGTCACGAGGGCTCTGCAGTACAAAGAATGGAGGGAGGCCTAAATTATGTGTATGGATCACACACGGCCATCACAATGAGGTGAGCGTGTCCGCAGACATCATCACAACGCATCTACAAATTGGAAAAGAGGGCTCACATTTTGTCGTCTGCACCCATCCATGGATCACACAGCCTCGACAACATTTTACAAGGCCCTCTCTCCCAGAACATAGGACCATGTGTAAATGTGCTATTAGTGCAAGTGGTCATAACACCCTTGGGTAAGCGCCGACTTAAAAAACTTGGTCGTCATCAGCGTGACATCCACCTATATGATCAAGTACTGTGAGGACATTAGATCCCAGGACCAGCTGCATGCCGCAAAGGAGCAGCACAAATATCTCTGCACCACTCTTCAAAGAGCTGTCATTTTCCACATCATTTTTCTGGGTGTGGGTGGCACCATCAACAAGTCACACTGAGCATTCTGGCAACTGTCCATACCAGACGCGCCCTCTCTGGCTCTGATACCAACTCTCATCAGAAGCCGATTTCAGGCCAAGGCTGCATCCTTCTGGTCCCTGATAATGTTTCGTATCAATTCGTTTTGTTTTTGGAGGACTACTTAGTACCATAGCGGCGCTTTCTTCTTGATTAACGCGGCATTTGGTTGAGTTGTCTGCTTGATTTTCTGTTCTCTTGGAAACAGAGACATTGCTGTCAGGCAGCAAATAACTCGCTCAAGTGGACATAAACCCACAGCAAGCGAAAAAGCATACAGCGACAGACATGCAGTGTTATAACCGACATGCCTCCTGCCATTGCACCTTAAAAGTAACACCAATGTTGCAATTTCCAATGCGCAGTACACACCACACCAACACTTCCCTAAGATCTCCCTGACAACAAACCAAACAAACAAGCTTGTTACATAAGTTAAACCATTGTATCCCATACCCTCGCACCTGTCGGATGATGCCAATGTTGTAGTGCGCCTTTGCGTACTTTGGATGCAGCTGAGTGGCTCTTTCGTGTACACCCTGAGCTAGATAACGCTTATACCATGGCACATTCAGAATATGACTGAAGATGCATGCAGTGTGCCTCCACGAATAACGATGCAGCTGCGTGGCGTTTTCGTACACCATGAGCTAGATCACACAGCTCACACCATAGCACCTCCCGCTTAACACTGATGATGCAGCATGCCATGTACAATAAATGCAGCTAAGTGGCTGTACTGTATATCATGAGTTAAATAGCGCAGCTCACAGCATCGCACCTTTAGGATGACACCAATGTTGCAGTGTGCCTCCGCGTAGGAAGGATGCAGCTGAGTGGCTTTGTGGTACCATTCCAGAGCAGCATCAAACTGAAGGTATGTCGTGTAATAGCACACCTTTAAAGACAGGACAGATCGCGCTGCTACACATTATTTGGACACCAAACCGTACACCAGCCGGATAAATATCGAGAGTGGTTTGTAAGACTACATTGCCTTGAGGCACAGGGAAAGCAGGTATTATCAGACATTTTTGCTGGAAATCAGCACAGCAGACATCGTGTTGGAAGAGGTGCGTACAGGCAGCCATTCTACTTTTAAGCAAAAACAATCAAGAGTGCATAACGAATCATCGGTGTTTATTCAAAACATACCGTTTGCTGGACAACCATGATTTTGCAAAGCATACCACACAACTGTGCAAAAATTAGCATTGCCTGAATGCTTCAAACTGTGAAAAATAGCATTGCAAAGGAATGCTTCACACTATGAATGCTTCACACTATGTGCTTGCACAGAAAAAACGGGCTAGAGGACAGGCAGATTTTTCAAGGGCTTGCTTTACTGGTCCTGGAACTCCCACACAGCCAGGACCAAAAAACACTGAACCAATCAATTACTACTGCCCACCTGTTTTGACTCGCTCGTCAGCACGCCGATGTTGTAGTAGGCAGGGGCATACTCAGGGCACTGCTCCACAGCACTCTGGTATAGGGCCATGCCCTCCTGCAATGCAACAAGCACGTGTGCAAGTACCATCACCTTAAAAGGGGAACTGTGCTGATCTTAGGGCACTCTTCTGGGGCAGATCCATGCCCTCTTGCAATGCAACAAGCATGTGTGCAAGCATTACCACATTCCCATACATTATTATTCCCATATAAGGAATGTTGTGCTAACATGTAACAGAGCCACGTCTGCCCTGTAAGGTTGGAAGTATTTGTGTGGTACACAACGTAAACACCTTCTATGGCCATACATTATTATTCCCATATAAGGAATGTTGTGCTAACATGTAACAGAGCAACGTCTCCCCTGTAAGGTAGGAAGTATTTGTGTGGTACAAAACGTAAACACCTTCTATGGCAAACCTCCCCAACACACTCTGCTACAGAGCCATGCTTTCCTGCAAGCTTGGAAAGTCTGTATAAATGGCACGGCTCTACTTAAACGTCAGTCCTGTTCTTAAAAAAAGGCAGCCAGTGTGTACGTCCAGACCATCAACGAGTATGACTATGGTACACTTGACAGCGCGTGTTTGGCACCGTACGAGACATCACTGAAGGACATCGCGTCAAAAATAACATTATGCACACGTGCACGCAAACGTGCGCTTGCCGAACAAGGCGCAGAAGCATTGTCTGCACAACTCATGTATGAGCAAAAGTACACGGAGACACACATGGATACACAAGTTTTACGCATGCGCATGCACACACACACTCACACTTGGAGTCACACAAAAGTAAAACATACACAATGTATACAAAAACACCGTCACACCTGCATAGCCCCAGTGGACTTGGCTTTTGTGCCCAAATCTGTGAGCACAGCAGCCAGCGCACTACGAACCGTGCCATTCTCAGGTTCTACCTCCCTGGCCCTCGTATAGGCTGCAAGAGCCTCCTGTGATATTGCACAACAGGCGTGGCGTATAATGAACAAGAAGCAATTATTTGAAGGGCACAAAAAGCTTTAACCCATTGGCCTTCCTGCAAGCCGCCAGAGACTCATTGCAGCGACGAGCAGTACTGTCGTAGGATCCATCCCCATTTTCAAGGAGACAATAAGTGCCCTATTCAGCAACTAGTTGCTGATATCATGTGCCTGTTGTGCAACCTATCCATACAATGCTATATTGCAACATGGAAAAGGTGAGTGGGAAGTGGGAAGCATGCTGATCTTCTCTTCGCTACATCCAAGGCGATGCTTGATCATTGGGATGAATCATTGGAGCAAACCTCCACACCTGGAGCATGCCTTTGGCCTTGTAGATTTCCCCCACCGAGCACATGGAAGGCACATGGCTGCAGTCGATGCTGAGCACGGACATGAAGGTGGCGAACGCCTGCAAGTTTAGGCACACACAGTTTATGGGAGGAGGGGCCAATCGTGGCTGTGCGTGGTCTTCTGTCCGCTGCTCCTTGCCTTACCATTTGTCAGCATGTGCATGAGGTAACAGGGTTTCCAATATTTTTATTTCGTGGATGGATCACGCCTTTGACTCCATGACTGTGAACTTGGGGACCTTTCAGTTGCCACATGGAGAGGGAGCAGGAAGGTCAGAACGCGCGCCCTCACCAGGGTAGAGGTTATATACCTACCGCAGGTCCGTTGTCGGTGGCCTGTAGGGCCTGGCCACGCAGGTGCAGCAGCTGAGTGTGCGACGGGAAGCGTGCCACCATCCTATCTACAAGCACGAGCGCGTCTGCAGGGCGCTTGGAGTTGAGCAGCGTCCTTGCCAGACATAGGCAAGAATGCAAAGAACCCTCCTGTGCTTGCACCTCAGAGCAGCCCTGGAGCACAAGTTGTGATGTGTGCTGTGTTTGTGCGTGCGACGTGGAAGCTGGATCTTAGGCAGCAGTTCCTCTCACACCTCTCCTTTGCTCCCTCCTCCTTTGTGCCTGAAGAAAATGTGCATCTGAGTGGAGGAGGAAATCAGTTTGGACAGATGGAGGACTTAGTCACCATGAGCTCGAATATTAGTGTTAGTTAATTAAAAGCGTGTTAACTTAACATTGTTCAGCAACTTGGCGTCCTGCTCAAACACAAAATGCTGTTGCAAAGTGCACAGGGTGGAGCTCATAGGTGGGTCGAACCTATTTGCTGTGCTTGTTGTAACAGCATGCATTAAGCATGTGGACTTATTATACCACGTTACACGCATTAGACGCATTACCCACGCACCATTACCCACGCACCATTACCCACGCACGCATTACGCGCATTACACGCATTACGCGCATCACACGCACGCATACACATGCCCACATTACGCTTACCACATACCGCACGCACACGCATTACACGCATTACCACATACACACGCACGCACGTGCATGCACACACGCGCACACACACATACACACACACACGCACATGCGCACACACACAAACACACACACACACAGACGCACGCATACACACGCATACACACGCATACACACATTACAAGTATACACACACACATACACACACGCGCACACGCATACACACAAACATACGCGCACAAGCATACACATACACACACACAAGCACACAGCAGGGTGCGGAAAAGTGGTGCAGAAAGGGCCATCCCTGCTGGGTCGCTGCGGCGGAGTGCCCTGCGGCCACAACGGAGAAGGGTGCACGTGAATGCCTCCTTTGATCTTGACTCTTTGGACCTGGAAATGCCCGAGATTGATGGGGACTTGAAGTCCATCCAAGAAGAGCTGGGCGCTGTGTTTGATGTGAGCAGCGTGAGGAGAACGTGTTGTGTAGCCTGACTTGTACAAACCACGAGGCTGTGACTAGAAGGTGGTCAAGTGCATGCAAAAAATGCTTGTCTTGTGCGATTATTTACGAGTAAGAGAGCACTATTTTGTAGGCAGACAGAGAGATTATTAGGGATCACTTACATGCAGCCACTGGTAGCAGCGGATTGGTAGGTGAGCAACACCTTTGGCATCTAAGGCGCAACCTGAATTTGCTTGCATTACGTTTTGGCACTAGACTTTCAGTTGGAGTGTCGACCTTTTTGTCAAGTGTCGTGCCTTTCTGGTGATCTCGCACGGCTTTTAGCAGGGCTGAGGCGTGGTGTTTGACACATGATCTTCCATATGAAGTACTGCAGGCGGCAACGCACAGAAGCTCAAAGCAGGCTGAAATGCTTTAATGGAAAACTCATGTTACTATTATTGTATCATTGGAGCCGGTTCCTCTCTTTTTAGCAATTTTGTTTGCAGTACATTTGCGTGGTATTTAATCTTGGTAATTGGTAACTTACAAAGCCAATGGCACCTATTAGTAAGCTAGCCAGAGCTTGAAAAGAAAAGAAGAAGAAAACTGGTGCTTGAGTTTGCTGAGAATGGATTTGTGTGCAGGACCGAGGTGTGGCGCGCACTTATGGCAACTCACAGCAGGCCGTGTCTGCAGTGGACAGTGGAGTGGTGCTGATGGACCGCAGCCACTGGGGGTACGTGCATCCGCATGCTGTGCTTTGCTAGCTGTGCTTTGCAAGCCGGCCGTGCTTTGTAAGCAGTGCCTCTTTTTGCAATCTGGTGACGACGATTACAAGCAAAGCCCGTCAGATTGCCGCTTCTGTGTACCGTACCGCCTAATACCCAGTGGTCATACCGTGAACGAGGGTACGTCAGTGCACGCACTTCACCAGTCAAAGTACCTGCTTGCCTGGCAACATTGACAATTGACACACAGTCCATGATCCATTCCCACATCAAAGAAGTCATTGTGGTAAGCAGGTCGTGGTATTGGGTATTCTGCGTTTGGTTTCCCATTTACAGCCCAAATCAAGTCATATTACAACCCCTCACCATAGCAGACAAACGAGACCTGTATTTTTAGAGCATACAGAATTGGGGGG
>Ga0307947_1002509_pt1 | contig 14722 bp, 16 predicted proteins | sample OrgLakmetagen232_FD_201840 | JGI IMG/M metagenome (GOLD analysis project Ga0307947, IMG submission 201840) | Saline water microbial communities from Organic Lake, Antarctica - #232 | ecosystem: Environmental > Aquatic > Non-marine Saline and Alkaline > Saline | place: Antarctica: Organic Lake...
CCCGGAATCGCAGGGGCCGTCGTCCCTACAAATTTCCGGGGTACCCGGACCAGCTTTGGGCTACCCCTCCGGGGCAGCCCAAAATTTTGTTATTTTTTCCGGGCCCCGGACGGGTTGTACTTCCCTGGTGGGTGGGTGAACAGTGGGTGGGTGAACAGTGATGAGCAGAGAAGGCCCCGCCCCAGCCCCAGCCCCGGCACCTGCCCCAGCACCTGCACCTGCAGCAGCCCCAGCACCTGCAGCACGACACACATGTGCCCCAGCACCTGGAGCACGACACTCCTGGACAGCACTTGGAGCACAACACACATGCGCCCCAGCAACACACACACACATACACACACAGCACGACAAACATGCGCACGCACACACGCGCATGTGCACGCATACTCACACACGCACACTGCCTGGGGTAAATGCCCACCGGGATTTGTGCGGGAATGGCTAAAATATTTATTTTCAGGCTCCGGGGTTACCTGGGGTTACGTTTAATATTTAAGAAATTTAGGCACCGGGATGGATCTGCAAAGGTACAGTTGTATAATTGTGTGTGTATGTGCGTGTGCGCGTATGTGTGTATATATGTACCGTACAGAGCATTCCGCACCCCAAAAAAATATAATTAGTTTTGCAATACCGCACCCAATCCACACCCCTTTCAATAATTATTATTAACCTATCCGCACAAATCCGCAGGGCCAAACAACCCCTGACGTGGCCCCAGACCTTACCATTGCTTCGTTACATGCATAAAAGTTACTTTTGCAAAAGATATTGACCACAGGGTGGGCTGTTGCCGCCCTCTGCATGCAAACATGAGCCTGGTATGTTGGTACCACCAAGCAAGAGTTGTCAAACTGCTCAAAAAACGGACTGCACTCTAGTTGCTCATTCCAAATTCTCGATCCAACTCTGTGTTTGCGCGCAACTCGCACAACTTGTGCTTAATCAATTAAATTTAACAATCTAGTCCATGCCCTCTCCCTCCTCATTCCCACTGCCCTCCCCCTCGCTCTCTTCCTCGCTGCCCTCCCCATCTTCCTCGCTTGCACTGCTCTCCCCCTCATCCTCACTGCTCTCCCCCTCCCTTGCTGCCCTTTTTCTTGCTGCCCTCTCCCTCTCCCTCGCTGCCCTCTCCCTTGCTGCCCTCGCCACCACTGCTAAGACCCTCTGCCTCTTTTGCTTCTCTTCTGCTGCTGCTGCTGCTGCTGTCTTGGAGCGGGTTGTGCGGGGGTGCACCAGCTTTGCCAGCTGCTTGTCTGTCATGGGCCCCATGCGTGCCTTGGTGCCCTTGCACTCTGGGGCACTGATTCTTGTGCTGCTGCTTCCCCAACCCCCTCATCCCATCCAACCTTTATCTGCCTCCGCCAGCCTGGGGCTCTTTCTCGCTCTGCCACCGCCAGCCTGGGGCTCTTTCTCGCTCATGCCCCTAAAAACTCCCGAAAACAATTAATTTTCACTAATCCGCAGCCCCAAAAATATTTATTTTAATTTCTGTCCGCAGTAGCCGCGCCCCTCAAAAACATTATTTTTGCGGCGTGATGTATTCTCTGTTCGGTATGTGTGCTTGCATGCTATCTTCACACATAGCACCGACTGGAGAGGGTCATCAGAAAAATAAAAGGTCATACGGGGACCAAAGACACACCACCTGGCTTGCCAAGCCAAACAGCTAGCATGAAGGGCCATGAAACCAATAAAACACAACACATTCCTAAAAACTCACAAAGGGCACAGCAGCCAGCCGAGACTCACTTGCGTGCGTAATCTGCTGCCTTGAGCAACACGGCTCGTTGAGTAACTGGGAGCTCGCTGGTGGCGCCATACAAGTTAAGCAGTGCCCCTAATCTTTCCTCTGCTCGCTCGTCAACCTGATTGCGTAAGGTGTAAGGACGTGTTTTGTTAATGTATGGAGTGTGCTCGTGTTAATGTGTAGGTGTATGTGTATGTGCATGAGCGTGTTTCTGTGTGTTGTGTCGGTGTGTATGTGTGCGTGTGTGCGTGTGTGCACGTGCGCATATGTGTTGAATGCTTGTGCATATATATACATGTGTGTGTATGTGCGCATGTGTGTGCGTTTGTGGATGTGCAGTGTGTGTATGTTTGCACATGCGTGTGCACGTGTGTGTGCATGTGTTTTGTTCAAGAAATGAGCATGCATGTGCCAGCAAATGTATGCATGCATGAATGCATATACGTTGATGCATATGCGCATGCATGCGTGGGCTAGTGCGTCTGTGTGTGTGTTTGCATGTGTGTTGTGCAGATGGCCGGGGTGTGCCGGCATGTGAATGCATGCATGTACATGTGCGCTTTAGTGCGTGTGCGCGCATGTCTGCATGTGTGTGTATGTGTGTGTACGTACAAGTCCGTAAGTGCGTGTATACTTTATAAGAGTTGGCACGTGAATGCACGCATGTGTATGTGTGCTGTAATGCGTGTGCGTGCATGTGTGCTTAATGCGTGTGCGTGCATGTGTGCGTGTATGTATGTGTGATTGCGAGCGTGCTTGTCACTCCGGCGTGCGTGTGTGCATGTGTGTGTGTGCGTGTGTGTGTGTGTGTGTGTGTGTGTGTGTGTGTGTGTGTGTGTGTGTGTGTGTGTGAGTGTGTGTGTGTGCGCACGCACTCAACTGAGTGTGTTGTTGCATGTATAAAATATGCCTTGCCCCCCACCTTGGATGTCAATGTTGCCGCTAAAGCTGCAGTGGCAGCAGGGATCTTGTCTCCCGGTATCCTTGGCACGGCATGGACCAGTATATTAGCGATGCACTCGCACTCTGCAGAGGTGTATGTGGAGGATTGTCAAGTCGCGGGTGCAAAACCGGCGATGGAGACTCGAAACTCTTTCGCCCCCCACCTTTGTCGCTGCATTTGCTGAACACCTGGTCCAGGTGCGCCCGGCACTTTTCAAGATACTGCTCAAATTGTTGCTGCTGCAGCAGCACCCTGCACTCCTCGGCAAACTTGGATCCGGTTGTCTCTGCCAGGGCTGTCTTGGCCTGTGTGCACGGTGTTTGTGCAGTTAGAACCAGTTCAGGCCACTCCCCTCACAGGGGAGTAGGGGGAATGAAGCAAAGGGAAGGAGAGAGCAGTGCATTGCATTGCGATGAAAGGTGGGCAAGAAACGGGGGGAGGAAAGGCAGCCGGCAGGAATGCAAGCTGATTTGAGTTCTCCCGACAGAAAGAGAGAGAGAGAGAGAGCAGCAGTTTCATACATCCCATCAGCCCTACAATCCTGAACAGAGCAGGCTGTGTGCCTCCTTTAGCTTTCAATTGAAGCGGAAAAGTTTCTCTTGCACAGCACTGCGCACGCCTGTCCCACCCCTCCTCCAGACCGACAACGAGGCCTCACACCTGGCCTTCTCCCTCATTCAGCAGGTTGCCTATGGTCTCTCCCACAACCAGAAAGCTGTCCTCATCCCCAGCGGTGCTCAACTGGATGGGCATGTTTGCTATCTAATATTTACTTATTCTATTTTTTTTCTTCAACGACTTATATTGATAAGCTTCAAAACACCGTTAGCCCATGCAAGCTTAGGCTGAGCTGGTCATAGGGCTCGGTTGGAAAGTAGGAGGAGTTGCAACATGCAGTTGGCCAGCATGAGGCAAGCCGGGTGCTCTGCCAGGCCAGCCACTTGCCCCTCCTTCCCCGCAGCCTCAGCTAGCACCTCTGGAAGGCTTCCCAGCAGCGCAAGTGTACCACTGATAAGTACTGATAAGTGTAGCCGACGCACACTGCTCAGACATCTGGACCAGCGCAGCTGCACGAGCAGAAGCAGCAGGAGACGGACAGCGACCATCTTAGCATCAGGCGCTGCAGGCTCGCTGGGCTCATCGGGGGGAGGCTCAGGGAAACAGGTGTGCAGGAATGTCCACACATGGTAGTATAACTGGCACGTCTCAGCAGGCAGGTCACTAAGACCCATGTTGCCTCCTCCTTGCTGCTCAGGCAACATCTTTGACAGGCAAGCTTCTCGTGGGAACTGCTGTAGCCTACATCATCTTGATGGTACTTGTGCCTTTTGGGAATGTGTTTTACCAGGTACGCGCACAAGGCCTCTGTTTGGGGAGGGGGGTGTCTGTGTATGTGTGTGTGTGTGTATGTGTGTGTGTATATGTGTGTGTGTATGTGTGTGTATATATGTGTCTGTGTATATGTGTGTGCGTGTGTGTGTGTGTGTCGTGTTTGTATGTGCGTGTGTTTGTGTGTTTGTGTGTGTTTGTGTGTGCATGAGTACAGATGTGTATGTATGTGTGTGAGAGTGTAGCATCACTAGGTCGCAGTGAATTGCAACTTCTTCTTCATGTACCCGTACCCATTGCACAAAAACCCAGTCCCATCTCCTCCTTCATTATTGCACACCAGGCGTTCCATAAGGGCTTTGCCGTGTTTATTGAGTGCCTTATGGACCCTGACTTCCTGCACGCCATAAAGCTCACCCTAATGCTAGCTGGCGTGGCTGTGCCTGTGAACGTGCTCTTTGGGCTCGTTGCGGCCATCAACATCACCCGCAATGACTTCCCGGGCAAGGTAAGATGGGGCTGCTTGCATGGATTGTTGAGGGGATTGAGGGGCATTTGGCAATTCCTTTTACTGCTCAGCTAATCACAAAAAGCTGTTGTCTCTTTCGTTGTTGCCGTTGCATAATCAGCGGCTGGCCAATCTAGAGCGCTTGTTTGCTCGGCTTGGGCTCTTTTCAAAGTGTTGTCCTGACAGACGAGCACTTATGTCACACATTTGCATGCCTTCTGTGTGTCTGCTTTGCACTTCTGTCACACACCTGCACGCCTTCTGTGTGTCTGCTTTGCAGTTCACCCTTCATTTGAAAACAGCTCAAGGAACCCTGATTGAGAGGGTCACCCTGCCTGTACGTCTAGTCACGCTGAGCCCCCATTCTCCTGCATGCGCATGCACACACAGGTTTTCTTGCTCTCCCTCCTTGATTTGCCCTTCTCCATCTCCCCTGTGGTCACTGGACTCATGCTGACGCTCCTGTATGGGCGAAACGGCTGGTTTGGGCCCCTGCTACAGCAACTAGGCGTGAACGTGGTCTTTGCCTTCACAGGTCAGTTGGCCACTGGGCTCCCAGTTGACGCACAAAATTGCAGCTGTCCTGAGTATGTGCTTCCGACTACTTTGTCAGTGCCTTTGTTGGTGCCTTGAAATGGTGAATAGGGCTAGACCTTTTGAAATGTCCAATCCAGACGCGTGAAAGAACGCTGAAGCAGACTCGTGCACCAAGAGTTTTGATCGCTAAAACTGAGAAAAAATACATTGTTCTAGCAGACCTCGTGTTCCAAGCTGAGCAGTCGGCAAATGCTGCGTTAGAAGGCCTTGATTCAGTACACACTTGGGCTTTTATCTTGTATCGTGTGTGGCCTGCACCTTAAAACTACCTTTCAGCTGTTCATTAATTTTGCGTTCCTGCTGTATCATCATTTGCCTCCGGTGGAAATGACGCTATGGTTAAAGTCTGTGCTGTGCTGCATACAGGCATGGCCCTGGCAACCATGTTTGTGACCCTTCCCTTCGTTGTGCGCGAGCTCATCCCCATCCTTGAAACAATGGACCTGTCAGAGGTGGGAGTCAGTTGCTGGTTGTGAGCTTGAAGTAGAAGTGAAGATAAGGTGCTTGGCTGCGTGTACTTTTTAGGCATGTGTGAACAACTGTCTTGTCCACTTTTATACCACTAGTTTGCACGCGGATCAGACTCTTTTGGTTTGTCTGCTGTTTGCTATGAAGTCAGTTGTGGTAAGCTCGGTTTTGCTGGTCTCTGTCTGTTGCTGTGGCGTTGGGAAGATTCACAAATTTGGTCTCTATCTGTTGCTGTAGCTTTTAGAAGATTCACAAAAAGTTATATAGAATTGGACCTAAACACTAGTTCTGTACCTGATTGCAATGAGTGCCCTGATAGGCCCCCTCGTTAGAACTTTACTTCCTTGCACGCTCTCAATCTATTGTGCTCAAATTATTGGTGGTGTCCACGCACGGTGTGTGTACAATCAAGACAACAATAATGAACTGCTGTTGATGCCCAAGCACAGTGAACATACGAGGACACAGTGCAGCTCTTCAAGAAGGGACAGCTTCCGGCTCAGTCCTAGCACTGCTACCTTGTGCTATTCATTGAGCCAGCACGCTCCTCGATAGCGCCCTTTTGTCCCTGCTCTTCTACTTTCCATTCACCTCACTCTACTTTCCATTCACCTCACTGCTGATATTTGTTGCAGGAGGAAGCAGCACGAACGCTCGGAGCAAATGACTGGCAAGTGTTTTGGAACGTGACGCTGCCCAACATCAGGTGGATGATTTGGGGGGTACAAGCTTTTAATGTAACTGCATGTTGGCAAATTCACACATGCAAGATGAAAGGCACTGCTGATGATAGGAGGAGAGCCTGCTTTTGTAAAGGTCTTCCCCATGCCGCTCATTCTCACAATTGTTTTCTTTCCTCTCGCAGGTGGGCGCTGCTCTACGGCACTATTTTGACAAATGCCCGTGCCATGGGGGAGTTTGGCGCAGTTTCGGTCATCTCTGGCAACATTCTAGGAAAGACACAGACCTTGACCCTGTTTGTGGAGAGTGCGTACAAGGTGAGCTGATGTATGTAAGACTGTCGGACTCCAATGCAATGGTGACCATAACAAAAATGGCTGAGACTTAGAAGGTGCTGAGATACTTAGGAGTATCGCATTAGTATGTTGAGAGACTTTTCCCCCTCCTGACTTCATTTGTACCCATTATACCAGAATGCTTTCATTACCTCTGACAGTCAACTTTTCTTGCCTGGACAAACCTTTAGAAATCAAAACAAAATGTGCTGAAACAGCGATTCTAAGAGGCTTTTAAACTATGAATGCAGGAGTACAACACGGAGGCGGCCTTTGCGGCAGCTGTGCTCTTATCTACGCTTGCTCTCATGACCCTGTTTATAAAGGACAAAGTGGAGGCTGCAGCTGCCGCTGAGACGCGGAAGTGATCAGTGTTTATTGTCTTTTACAGATTAAACCATCAGTTATGGTGCATTTACAACGGCTGGATTAATTGATTAATGGATCAATGAAGGCTTTCTATCACTTTCCAACGAGTGAATTAATTTAAGTAACGCAGATAACAGTGCGTTTACAATAGGGTGATTTATGATAAATGTTCTATTCTATTCAATTATTCGCGTTTTGCGTTTACAGAGTTTACAAAGTAAGCCATCAGTCAATTGGTGCGACTGCTAGGCTGCATATGTAAAACATGTAAAATTGTGATAATTGTTGTTATAGCACCAGACTTTGCAACTACAAAGGGTGATTATTTACCGTGATTATTGATAAAAGGTGATTAATCCGGGGGGGGGGGGGATTAAGGATTAGTAAACTCATAATTAATTCCTGGGTGGCAGTCAAACGTTTCAAGTAGTAATTCAAAGGCTGGAAAAGCTCCAGTTGAAGGGAAAATGGCTGGAGAATCATCCAGCAGCCTGAGGTCAATCAAAGGCTCCGGGTACTTCGTCAAAGGTTGTTGCCAGCGCTCTCCAGTGCATGCAAGCGCAATGAAAGCATTTCTAGATCTAAAGTTCCAGCCCTTGGGACCAGCTACAACCTGCTTCGATTCAGGCTGCAACTTGATTCTGCTGGGTTAATTGCATCCATTGTAAACGCAAGGGGACTAATTCAGGGGTGATACATTGAAACGCGGTTAGCTCGAGGGATTATTTCTGAATTAATCACAAACATTAATCACCCTATTGTAAACGCACCATAAATTATTATTAATCTTAATCCAGGGGGGGGGGGCTTAAGGATTAATGGGTGTGGATTATTGACAAGTGGCGTTGACTACTGTGAAAAACGCCCTTCAATCTTAACAAAGTCTGAGCACAGGGCCCTGAAATCTCGGGCCAATTTGAGCCCAAACATCCGCTCTTCCTACTTCCTGCAGCCTGATTAATGGTTTTCTCCGTGTTAAGCTACGCCGCTTCAAGTTCGGAGAGAAGGCAGCGAGAAGGGGGTGAGCACAAGTGGCAGAAATCAAGCTGCATTGTAAAATTGCATGGATTAATGCTTGGATTGCCGGTGTTCATCAATTCGCCCCTGGATTAATTGCCAATAAATTCAATAGAAGGGCGCCCCTCGCGCCATCCCAAATTTCTGGGTGCCCAGGCAAACAATAGGCTTATATGCAGACAGACAGACAGACAGAGACAGACAGACAGACAGACAGACAGACAGACAGACAGACAGACAGACAGACAGACAGACAGACAGACAGATAGACAGACAGACAGACAGACAGACAGACAGACAGACAGACAGACAGACAGACAGACAGACAGACAGACAGACAGACAGACAGACAGACAGACAGACAGACAGACAGACAGACAGACAGACAGACAGATAGACAGACAGACAGACAGACAGACAGACAGACAGACAGACAGACAGACAGACAGACAGACAGACAGACAGACAGACAGACAGACAGACAGACAGACAGACAGATGATATATTGATGGAAAGGGTGTGTCAGGTACATACAGGCCCGGCAGCACAGATGACAGAATTTGCATGAGGTGGGGCAGTCTGAACTATTTCTGGAAAGTTTCAATTCCCCAAGATATTTCAGGGTGTTAATGCTGCAATTGGTCTTTCTGGCACTTAATAGAATGGCGTGGAATGTGAAATACAATCATCCCTCACAAATGCAGGAGCTTGCTTTTGCAGGCCCCTGCTTTCTCCCAAGAGCAGAGGCGGGATTTCCTTTCACAAAAAGACTGCTGGCATGCGCCATTCAAATGGCAGGTGATGTATTTGATGAGCAACGGCAAGCAACGACACATGGTAATCACAATCAAGCATTTTGCCGGAGTAAAACTTGCTGCCAATCAATTGCTCTTTTTGTAAGTCCATTCGCACATTTAATTTTACTAGTTCCTACCGAAAGAACCATTAAATCACTAACTATTTCCAAAAAAGGGGTGCTCCTTGGTCAGTTTGAAAATAAGGGCGCCGCTTGTTCTAGACTTTGACCCATAACGTGTCGCACTTTGCAGATGTAGCTTTTTTCTGGGAGGCTCCTAGAGCCATGGCAGGTATGGGCCACATTCCTTGGGCCGTGACTGCCTCTCTAGCCTTTAAAAACACTGGTCTTGTGTTCTTTTCCCCAGCCTTTTTGAAAACTGGGGGAGGGGAAGATGTTGACGCATGTCTGCAGGTGCGTGTGTGTCTGCAGAAATTTGTGCAGATTAATTGCAACAGACATATATGGGGAGGAACAAGTGGGTGTGATCATACGGATCACAAAAATGGGGCGGAGCCTGCGCTGCAACCTGCATTCAAGTTGTACATTATGTAGTGAGAGCAATTCAGAGAGGGCTGCGCTCCCTCTGCGCCCCACTGCTCCTGTTCAACCATTTCTGAGATGGCAGCCTGGTCTTTGCAATGAAAAGCGGCATTCAATTGAGTTAGACAATTCAGGGGGGGCGCAGCTGCACCCCCGCTTTTGCGTTTGCACAGTCCCTGTCATACCATACCGTGTCTGAAGCTGTGTGACCTGTGCAGTGCCATCTCGTACCCTAAGGATTTCCGGTCCCCATGGAAGTGGTGTGCCAGAAGCTGCAGCCTGAGTAACCGCACGAGTTGCCCCACAGAATCACAACTCGACATTTGATGATTATATCAAATTGCTTTATTCTTTCAGCGTGGTGACTGCAAGTAGAATTAACCTAAGCAAGTAGAATGAACCTAAGGGGGATTACGCCCTGGGGGGCTCCGCCCCAAAAAATGGAATTGTGTACTACTATCACTAAGGAAACTTGTTCAAACGGCCAACAGATCAGCTCGTGAATGAGGGATGATGTTGTTCTGTACCCTGGTCGACCATTATTAGACCAGACAGTCTCTGCAAGGCTAAAAAACGTTCAATACTTTTCCCTTCAGGCCACCAAGATAACTGATTGCAATGGCAGAAATAGCTACAAAGGAGTTCTTTGCCTTCCAGAGGTAAGGCGTGAGAGCATGCTGTGGAGTGGGTGCCTTGTGTGAATGGTGCCTGGTGCTCCTAGCAAGGTGGTGTGAAGGGTTTTGCGGTGTCCGAGTAAGCAAGGTACTAGCAGCGTAAAATGTTGTTGTGCCTTTTCTGCTTGTGCTTGGGAGAAATATCTACACATTACTTATTTTTGATCAGTTATTGCGTTTGTTTGGTTGTATGTCTCTTGGTTTTATAGCCAGGGGAGGGGGTATGGATTGGTAGGGCCACTTTTTAGGTAAAGGGGAATCCTCCTTGCAATATTGGCAGATCCAGTTTGGTATATGTAATTAGGCTTCTATTGGGGCGCGGTAGTGCGTTGCTGGTTGGAGAAACTATAATTACATCTGGCTTCATTTTTGCCGTAGTTGCGTTTAAGTTACTTGAAACAGCCAAGGCGAGGGAAGTTAGGTGCTGGCAGATAAATGCTCCTTCCCTTAATTTGAATGAACGTGTGTGTGAGACACAACAATCATTTTGTCTGAGCTATAAGATGAACTTTTAGCTGGCTAAGACCAGCCAGCAGCCGAGCAACCATACTTGGTCAAAGATCAACCCATTGTAACTTTTGTGTCAGCTGACGCATGCTTGATTAGGCCAAGAGTGGGCTTAACTGCATGGGCAATCAAAATTAACAATCATGGGCAAATCTGTTTCGAGCAAGATATCTTTACACAGCAATATAGAGTCAGCCTTCCTAGAGTCTCCTTTGTTAATTTGACAGAACGTGCATATACCATAAACCATAAACCAGCCAAACGTAGACAGAAAGCACGTGCACATGCAAGTTCTTTGCAGGCCACAGCCCGACATCCTCTGTGGAACAATAGGGCCCTAAATTGGTCCTGTTTCTTCAACTGGAGTTTGGGTGACTCTTTGTTGATTGACCTCTATCGTGGGGACCTGGTATACCGGTCCTTCCCCTCAGGTGGGGTGCTACAGTGCTTGCAGCTCAGGTCAGGGTCTGCCTTCCCTTGTTCTGTCATGATTCATTAGGTTTCTCACCCAATGTATTCAAGAGCTAGGCTGCTTCTGTAACATTATTTCAGAGGCATTAGGCGTTCCCCCCCCTTGCAACCAAGCTTTAAAGACTTCTTGTGTTTTGTGGCTTGCGTTTGTGTGCAATAACTTATCAAAAAAGGCCAACATTATATTTTTGTTGAACACCTACAGGGCCTGAGCTGGCCATTTTGTGTTTGGTGACAGCCATCCCCCTCGCCCTCCCCTTCCATTTGCTTCAGCAGCAGCAGCAGCAGCAGCAGCGGCCTCTTACCTCCATCTTCATCCTTCCATTGATAATATTTTTGACCGATGCAACCATTGATTTGGCGCGCGAGTTCTTTCAGAAGGTAATATACGGGGGGAGATGGATTATATGAAGACGCCAAATTGCTGGCTTGTTTTTGCTGTGTACCGTTGTACGTAAGAGATATGTCACCAAGTGCTCTCAGCAAGTAATACTTTGACAAACCAAAACACAGGAGCGTCGTGCTCGTCACCCATATAATTATCACCCATTATTCCGGGCATTTGCCGTACTGTATGCCGAAAGCATCAAGTACGCTTCTGAATTTGGAAGGATGGCAGGTAAGCTGCTCTTGGCTACTATGTGACAGACAAGGTGCTGGACAGGCTCTCCATCTTTCTGCATTTGCAATTGATAAGATCACTAAGGCTGGGTTGGCCAGAGAAATGCATTTAGGGCCGTGTGTCAAGGTTTCTCCTGCTTATAATTCTACAATAGCTGGATACTATGCTACAAATCCTCGGCCACATGTAAAAATCTTGCTTCACATAAGGTACAGCGTGTCTGCCCTGCAGTAAATGTTTCCTAGAGGAACACCTATAGTGGGTCATAATTCTGGCTGCCTCATACATGTCTTGCCTTTTCAAAAATTGTGCACAGGACATTACAGCCGCCATGGCTTCCTAGGTGCTCTCAGCCGCATGACGTTGCGCTTTGACTGGTTTGGTGGCATGGTTCCTGATATTCCTCCGAAAGAAGTATCATGGTCAGGAGTGCGGGTGTTATGCTACGGCATTTCAATTGCCTTGATCTGTGGTGCATGGATGTGTGCTTTGGGAATCGGGGGCTTGGTCACATTTTGTGTGCACAAGCTGTACAGGAAGGGATGGATCAACTAGGTGACTTAAGCCTTAAGGCAGCCAAGATTTGACCTAGGTGACTTACAAGTGTGCGTGTGTTTAAGAACAGGACAAAGGCTCGTTACATAATGCAAATAACTGTATAATAAGGCTGCGGACATGGTTGTTTGTTGCAAAACCTGCTTGAATACCAGCTTGTTTGTATGCACATATATATATTTATGTATAAATATTAATTTGACTTATTTTTTGGTCTGATGGTATTGTATGACTAAGTGGTGCAAGGGGCACAGCTGACCACGTGTGAGAGGTTTAATGCAAGTTAGAACAGCACACTAGTGTGCTACATTGAGGGAGAAAAAAGGACATCTGCTTGCAAGAAGGCAGGAAAGTAGTGGAAGGGGCAAGTGAGAGCTGATCTTGAAGACGAAGACAGATATATACTCCAACTAAGAAAGTAAAAGAAAAGAAAAGGAAAGACAACGCAAACAGTGAAAAGCCATTCCCCACAAATCCTTATTATACAAGCAATTGCATATTAAAAAGACAAAAATCTGTCCCCTTGCTGTCTCGCTCATATCATAAGTTCATAGAGAGAAATTGCCCTTTTTACCAGGTCCCTTGCGCAACTTGAGCTGATGTGCAGTGTGCCCTTTGCTGTCCACTCTTTAGCTGAGCACGTAAACTGTAATTTGAGGACATTGCGTAATTTGCCGTGGCATTAACCCTACTCTTTGCTGCCAAAGCTCATATAAGATGACCTACTGTACCAGATTATGATTTTGGTGACTTAAGATTCTCACTATTGAAAACAAGTGCCTTGCATGTGCGTTTACTGGTGGCTTGTAGAGTCAGCTTCAGTTTAAAACAGGATTGATCCCATTTTGGTGAAGTGGTGTGTGAGTGGTCGCCTCTTGAATGCAAAAAAGGTGTTTGTTTAAACATGGTCCATGGCCCCCCCTCTGAAAAGGAAAGAGCAAGAAAGCCATGCAAGCAGTGAGCAACCACTCCCGCAATTAGGAAAAGGACCTCTCTCTTTTCTTCTCTGATAAATTTGATGGGTTTGAGTAGAAGGTCGTACTTCTGCACGTGTTATTACCAGGGCAAATTAAAAGAAGAAATCTGTTATTCTTTTTATAATTTGCCAACTTCCCCTCACCTTTGAAAGAAAGGACGATGGTGTAAGCAAACTGTTAACTCTATTGACATAATTTAGTTGATGTCATGCGCCTTCCTGTAAAAAGCTGCAGATGGTGATTAGCACAGGGGAAAGTAGTGGCAGCTGAGGTCCTGTACCGCCGTATTCGAGATGGAAGCCACTAATTGAGATACAAAGGCTCGTTTTCAGAAGGCGCGCATACCCAATTATTTTGTGGCTATTTGAGACTCTGAAAAGTGCAGAGTTCACGATGCTTAGCTTTGTGGGAGAGTGTCCTTGAGATATGAAAGCGGTGATCGTAAGGTTACACTAGTTTGTAACATTACATGTTCTAACACGATAATACAAGAAGCATTTTGTGCTAATTGCCATGAGAACACTCAACATGAGGGGGGGTATTCCTCTTGAAAGAAGCCGTATTTGGCACCTCAGGCATGACTAGAGCTCCAATCCAGCTGCAGATCTAATTACGAATTGCAGAGGCCACAGAGCGAATGAATTGCCCCCATCAGCTTTCAATGTACGCTGGATTTCCTGAAGGCAAGGCTTTGTAACTCAACTTCTTATATGTATTAGTGTTGTAAATGTGTGTGGAGTGGGGGGAGGGAAAAGGAGGGGGACGGGCACACACACGTGTGTGTGTGTGTGTGTGTGTGTGTGTGTGTGTGTGTTTGTGTGTGTGCGTGTGTGTGTGTGTGTTGTCTGTGTGGGTGTGCATGTGTGCGTCTGTTCGTGTGTGTATGTGTATGTGTGTGTGTGTCAGTGTGTGTGTTTGTGTGTGTGTGTGTGTGTGTGTGTGTGTGTGTGTGTGTGTGTGTGTGTGTGTGTGTGTGTGTGTGTGTGTGTGTGTGTGTGTGTGTGTGTGTGTGTTTGTGTGTGTGTGTGTATGAATTTATGTATATACGTGTTTGTATGAATGTGTATGTTTGTTTACGCGTGGGCGACGACCTATCTCACACAGCAGGAACGGTTACTGGATGGGCGACGACCTATCTCACACAGCAGGAACGGTTACTGGATACTGCACCTCAGGTATTAATTCTTTTTTTGTTTGAATCAGTAGTTTTAACTGATTCGATTAGTCTATTAAAGTCTATTTGACCACCCCGACAGCTGCAATGGGCAAGCTGAAAGGAGTGGTTGCAGGCATCGGCATGCAAGTGACCGTCCTTCTAGCCTTACTATGGAATTCTAAGTATGATCCTTTGCCTCCAATTGATGGCATTGAGCCAGCTCAAGTTCAAATATCACAAGAGGACCTCACCTCTGCAAGCGACAAGTTCCGGCGGTACAAACATGTATGTGTACATACACACACGCACACACACACACACACACACACACACACATACACACACAACATGTGCACACGTACACACGCATGCATACACACACATATACGCACACACACACACACACACACACACACACACA
>Ga0307947_1002512_pt1 | contig 14715 bp, 13 predicted proteins | sample OrgLakmetagen232_FD_201840 | JGI IMG/M metagenome (GOLD analysis project Ga0307947, IMG submission 201840) | Saline water microbial communities from Organic Lake, Antarctica - #232 | ecosystem: Environmental > Aquatic > Non-marine Saline and Alkaline > Saline | place: Antarctica: Organic Lake...
CACGACGTAGAGTCTCACTGTTGGAATCAAGCATGCTATTAAAAAACCTGATGGAAGCACGGAACCAGAAAAATTGCAAGGGCTCTTGACCGCACTCTCTAAGCACCGCCCAATTTGTTGTGCTGTTTTTCACTCCAAGAATGCGCCTCAAGGAAGAAATGCCTCTTCTGTAACTGGCTACCAAATTCACTGCCTTCACTCAGATACACTGTGCCCCACACCTGACTCGCATACATCCCATGTCATGCTAAATCAGTGGCATGGACGAATCGTGTGATTTCCCCTGGATTTATAATGTGAGCAACGGTTTTATGGTTATTTGATTGTTTGGCCAGTTTAGATGGTCCTCTTGTGACAAACTCGCTCTTTTCTCAGACTTGTCTGAGTACCATCTCCTCTTGGGCGTTGCTTGAGCCGTCGATTCCTTCTCGCGTGGAGAGGGAGGAGACGTTAAACACACCTTTATGTTTTTTTTTTTTGAGCATTGTGTAGTTTACTGAGCTAATTGAATACCGCAATATCAAAACCAGAAAATGCTATCTTCAATAAACTGGCTTCGCCAGCTTATTGCACGAGACAAGGCAAAACAACCTCAACTGAAAAACCAACTAACCAAATCACACGAATCGTCACAGCCAACAATTGGGCGTGACAGCCTAGCCCTCCTGAAGCCAGATCCCTGGGGTCGGATTTGAGAAACAGCAGAGAAAGAGAGAGAGTATCAGGAGAATTGCAGTCTGTAGTGCAGTTCCCAGCCTTTGCTCGAGAGAGACTCGACACTGGCTTTAAGCTGATAGATTGTTGTGCTAAATCTTATACTTTGCAGTGACAGTGATTTGATATGACAAGGCGCAGGCCGGATCGCATGGCTGACAACCCGCTGGATCCCCATTAGTCTCTGTTGTTTCTCTTTTTCGTCTTTCGGTGGGGCTCTGGCTAGTGTGAGCACTAGTCGAGAGCCTTTCCTTAATGCACGCTGGTGACTTCCAGCGTAGACTTTTTCTTTTACTTTTACTTTTACTTTTTGCTGCGGGCCCTGCTGCTAGATGAACTCTGAACCACCACTTGCCTGGATAAGAATGTAGAATCTTGTATAAAGAGCGAAGTAGAAGTCAGATATTAAGCAAATACATCACACCTCAAACAGCAAAGCACAATCAGAACCAAGGACATCATGTTGAACATGATGTTTAATTGCAACAGCGGTAATGAGGTTATATTATTCTAATGGAACCATAGATAGATAGAATATGGCACACGCATCGTGGCAGGGATGAATCATGTGAAAAGCCGGTTCGAGCTTATGTGAGGGCACTAGACCCCATGTAGTGGGCAGAGCACCAGGCAGGGACAGCGTAGCTACTGGCCTCTGCACCAGCACTCTAACATTGAAGCCTTATAGGAGCTGGGTTTTAATTTGAAAGAGTGCATCCTCCAAGCTCGCTCCATATGCATTTTGCCAACTACGCTGCTAAACTTGTCCATACCAGGCACGCACTTTTCAGTACCATCACCGACTCTTATCTGGAGCCGGTGTGTATCAGGCCAAGCCTGCAAACCCTATTGACTGGTGGAAAATGTTCACAGAACCCGGTCCATAGTGGCTTCTTTTCCTTCCTAAATTAATGTGGGGAGTGCTTTCGCACTGCGTAGTTTCCCTTGCTCTGGTCGTGTTCAAGACTTGTTACTATAATAAGAGGTTGAAACAAGGATTCCCGTACACACAAAAGAGCCATTATAACAAACGAGTGCGCCAAGCCAACAAGGATACATAATACTTCAAATATTGAGTGCAACAGGCGCTTAGATCACTTCTTCAAAGCCTCCACCATAAGTTCAGCCACCTTTTCGCTGGACATGGGGTTTTGCCCAGAAATCAGGTTACCGTCGCGAATTGCATGAGGGTGCCAGTCAGCTGCGCACTCAAAAATACCTCCGAGTTCCTGTGATTGCATGTGAAAGGGGTAGTATGAACCTTGGAACAAACCATTAACATTGGAAGGGTCACAGGTTACAGCCTTTTATTCTTTTGTACATCCTGCTAATCAAACAGGCATACACAAATTTTGGGTTGGTTCGATATGCACAGCCTCTTGACCTTAAGAGTGGAATCTTTAAAATCCATAAGTAGGACTAAGGTGTCATGCTCCCAACGAGGTCCAACGTCCAGGCCACTTCCAGAATCTACCACTGCCTTAACCAAAGGCTCATCTCCCTATTTATCAGAAGATGGTACGTCATACAATTAACAAGTGTCTCTGCACCCTTAAAACATGGTGTATTCTACACTCCAACGCAATCAGCAGCAGTCAAGGTGTGGGTGCTGCGGCACAACAGCCCCTCCCCCCCCCAACCCACATTGCATTCAGAGGGCTTAAATTGCAAGATTAAGGAGAAATATTCACATGAGCCGCTGATATGGGCATGACGAATACAATAGCATTACAGCTCACAACTCAGTTTCCTATTCCTCTTCATTCTTTTGTACTACTCGGGAGACCAATATGTACATACAGGGGGATGCATGAATGTGTGTATACGATCATGTACGGTGCATAATTTGAACTGCACATCGTACATGAATGGCCCAAACGGAAATTTGATAATTCCATGCACATCGTACATGAATGGCTTAAATAGGGACTTGATAATTCCACAAGGCTTGGGCCAGCCCTGCGCAACGCTGTTTGACTAAGAAGTCAGTGCGTTTCAAGCCCATTATGGAAATCCCTATCCATTCACATTTTGCCTAAACCGGTAGTTGGCTTCTCAGAACTTCAAACCAGACAATGCCCATCATGGTTTTTCATCCTTACGGATTGGCTTTGTCCAGTACTTCACTGAGCAAGACATATAAGATTGATATTGCACACAATTATAAACGAAAGGCTCAGAAATGGGAGGCCTGCGTGGCTAACTGAAACTTTTTTAGCTACCAGGACGTTGCCTTCACTCTTAAATACGTCACACAGATCGACTGGTCCTTTACAGAATTGCTGTTCACACAGTTGCGGCACGCATCTCTGCTATCAGAGGCATCATCCAATGGCCATAGCACACCCTAGCAACGCACCTTGAGCTTGCTTTCCAGAAGAAATGGAACTGCCGAATCCTTGCCCACAGCACGCTCCTCAGAATCAGTGAAGCATGTAAACTGAGCAGCGAAAAACAACACAGGGGAGCGAGGTGTGTGTATTGTGTGCGTATTTGTGTGTTTGTGTTTGTGTGTACGTGAGTGGTGTCTGAGTGCATCTTGAGTGCCTACCAAATTGATAATTTGCAAAACTGGGAGACCTAGCGCTTAGTTGCAAATGCTACGAACATATGAGCTCAAGACAAGCAGGTAATGCAAAGCTGTACAGCACAGGCAGACCCACAAAGCACGCACGCACAAGTAAAAATGCGCACCTTCTTGCCCTTGATGCATGGCTGCCCAGACACGTCCTTCAGACCAACAAAGGCCATAGGGCCATGGCAAACCGAGCCCACAATTTTGCCTGCCCGCAGCAGACCCTCTAGCCCCTGTGTGTGGGTGGGGGGGGGGGTTGGGGGGGGGATGCGCAATTAATTGTGAATGTGTGTATGTATGTGTGCGCACTCATTCCACTGGGCTGTGTGTGCGCGTGTGTGTGCGTTTGTGTGTGCGCATGTGTGTGTGTGTGCACGTATGTGTATGTGTTTGCATCGTACGAATCCTATCAAATACTACACACCTGAATGAGGGTCTGATTCTCATGGAAATCCACACATGCTCCATGGCCTCCTGGCCTGCACAAGCACAGCAAAAAGGAGCTTTCAGGTCGGTGGCAATTATATCATTGTTCTATATTTGCGAGTGGAGTGAGGAAGGGGGGCCTATACCTCATGCTTTCATCAAAAAGCAGGTTGTTGCATCTTCTTCGTAAGCCTTGCATCTCCTTTGTAAATTGGTACTGCCATGATATGCTTGTATCAGTATTTGCTACTTTTTTTGGCTGCCGGTCCCCTTGCCCCTCATCGTGTGAACCTTTGTTTGCAAGCTCTAGGCTGATGCTCGTGGCTGATGCCTGAAGACAAATGCCTGCCTGGCTATCAAATCACTAACACAAGCACTCACACAAAAGCAGCGTCGTAATCCTGGAACTTGACCGACGACAGGGGGACGGAGTTCTTCAGCAGGGCTTTGCACTTCTCTGTGTATTGGCGGCATTGGCGGCAAGAGCTGAGTCAGTCTGAGGCACAGTCTATATCAGACAGTTTCAGAACCTAACGATCATTGCTAGGGCCATGCGGTGAACAAACTGGGTACGCAGCAGCTTTGGCGCAAGCACATACCGTCGTCCAGGAACCGTTTTGCAGCAGGGGTCAGGAAGTCTCCGGATAACGAGGCGGCGTCAATAGGGATCTCACCTACAATGGCGCAAAAGAATGCATATGGTATGGGATATATTAACTAAAGGAAGCCAAGCGTCAATGTCAAGCCTCCCGCACTTGACTTGAATGCAGCAACCGGTAGCTAGTAGTTGCAGTTTGCAGGGCCTGGCTGCATCATTTCTGTTATAAGCTTTGTTGTGCAATTGCACACGATGTTCCATTGCGTTAATTGCATGTGTGTATTTTTCACCAGGCCTAAGTAATCTGAATTAGTTGCAAACTTGCAGACAGGTCTTACCTCCACTGGTGCTTGCCACAACCACTTGGTAACCCGCAGAAACAAATTTAAAGTAGGGCCTGGCCAATTCTTCCGCCCTGTTGATATGGGTGTGTACTTGTGTGTGTGTATGTGTGTGTGTGTGTGTGTGTGTGCGTGTGTGCGTGCGTGTGTTTTCACGCATGTGGTGTGAACTCTGACGGAGTGGGCGTAATCATCCCAGTATTCCTTAAGGCTTGCAAGTACCACACACCAGAGGCCCGTGTCCAGCGGACCTAGCTTCTGAGCTGAGGTTGAAACAATGACGACCTTAGGAGTGGTCATTTTCTTCTTGCTTGCGACGGCACCCATGCTAAATTATTTCACGGAATTAAATACGTGTATTTAAATCGCACTGCCAAGAGGGCAAATGTCTAAGAACAAAAGGCAAAATACCTATCTAAGAGCCACCACACTGTCTGGGCCAAGCCTGCAACCCTCTTGATCCCCATCGTTTTTCCCTTTCGCGGTGGAGGAGCTTTACGGTACTCGATACCAAAGTGGCTCCTTTTCCTTGATTAATGTGGGGAGTGGTTTTCACTGCCTGCGTAGTATTTTCTTTCTTTTGCTGAGTTCTTAGGGTCAGTGCTGTCTTGGGAAGGTGACAACAGCATAAATGTGTCAAGGATGAGTGGTTGTAATGCCTTTTCCCTCAAATATGCTGTGTGCAGTGTTCACACTTTCGGTGTGAAATTTGCTTTCTGCGCAATTCGTAAATAAAATTCGTGTTGCAAAAGAGGATAGTCTCTCAGAGGCTCTGTTTCTCAGGGGTTCAAGAGGTAGTACCTACTTAGTTCCAGCGGGTGTTTTGCAAATCTGGGTACAGATACGTGGGCGGTGCCGCAGTAACGCAGTAGGCTCCCCACAGGCCATTGCATCTACGTTGACCACAAACCATTGCATCTACGTTGATGGTAGGCACCAGAGTCCACGCACTCTAACAAAATAAGTCACACAATGCATCTAGATTGATCGCCAGCCAGTAACATTCAGCTCCGTTTAGAATACCTGCTAACTAACTTACTATAAGATCGGCATTCAGCCTGTGATGCCCGCAAAGTGACTTACAACTTAAAGAATGACAGTGACAGTGACAGTCATTTAAACAGTAGTGTTACGGTGACCGAGGCTCGATTTCTCTTCTCAAGCTCAGGACTCAGCAGGGTCCAAAACGAGTCCTAAGGGGGGAACAACGACATTGAGCACTGATGGAAGAAAGGTCAGATGTATTTGTTTAACACTCAAGCACGGTTGCCTCTTTCCTTATAATTGGAAACACCTTAAATGTAACCTCATCCATGCAGATATCTGGCAGCAAATAAAGTGGACTTATTCCCTTTAAATTTTAAGTTAGTACATAATCAATGCTTGGTCACAGGACAAGTTACTTAAAACAACTACTCAGCAATCTAGTTGGTCATCTGTCTTCCCCAGCTCTAACCGCACACGCCAACAGCTGCGCACGAGGCTTCTAGCATGGTGGCAGGGAGCAAAGCTCCTTCGTCCAACCTCTGATCTAACTGGCACACTACTACGGCTGCTCCTACTGAAGCTTTTACTGAAGCTCCTACTGAAGCTCAGCCCAGTCGATCGAGTCATACGAAAAATCCCCGACAGCACCAGCAGCACTACTTTGCTCAAGGCCCTGTCCCCGCAATTGCCAAGCCTCCCCTGCCTTACTCCCACCCCCAATAGTACCTCCTGCTACCCTTTTGCCCACGCCACCTAAGCCGCTGTTGCTTGACAGCTGCTGCGGCGGCTGCTGGGTGGAGTGAAGGAGGCGCGTAGCTGATTCGCCGCTTCCTGGGCTGTGCCTCTCAACAAATAGGGGGCGCTTCTGAGGCTGAGCAGCCTGCTGCTGCTGCTGCTGCTGCTGCTGCTGGTGTTGGGCCATGGAAGAGGTGAGGTGGTCAGGGAGAGAGGGCAGGCGAGGGCCTGGTTTGGGGAAGCCCTTTAATAGCCTCCTGTTCTTGCGCAGGCGATTAATCTGGCGGGGCGTCAAGGGAGGAGGGGGGGCAGGTGGTGCCGAAGGAAGCCCACGCTCGTGCACTTGTCCATGCTGCTTCTGGTACCGCTGGTACTGCTGCTGCTGGTTTTGCTGCTGCTGCTGCTGCTGCTGCTGCTGCTGTCGGGGCTCAATGCCAGGAGGGTACAAAACGGCGTGTGGCTGCGGCGGTGAGCCTGACGTGGGTGAGGGCTGCATCCCGTGCATCCACACCCCACTCCTTTCATGCATAGCCCTGCCACTGCCACCGCCACTGCCAATTCTATCCCCACTCTCACTCTCAATCTCACTGCTAGAACCGCTGCCACTGCTACTCTGGTCTCTGCTACTGTTGCTACTACTACGGCTACTCTTAGGTCCCCCCAGGTGTCCACCCAGCCCACTCCTCGGTTGACCCCACTCCCTTTCACCCTGACCCTGATCGAGCTGCTCTGTGGAACTCTGTTCACTTGCCTGTACCTGCCGCAGCACCAGCTGCTGTTGCCGGCGCCTGCTTTGCTGCTGCTGCTGCTGCTGCTGCTGCTGTCCTTCCTTACCCGCAGGACTGTTTTTGTGGCTGCGAGGCTCGCGGAGCATGCCCACCCCCTCTCCCTGCTGCCACTGCCACTGCTGCTGCTGCTGCTGCTGCTGCTGCAAGCTCTCTTGCTGCTTTCCCGCTTGCACTTCTCCTTGCTGCCCTTTAAGCCCCTCCCCCTCCTCTCCCTCCTGCAGGTCTCCTTGCTGCTGCTGCTGCTGTTCGAGCAGGGCCTGCAGCCGAGCCTGTTCCTTCTGGCGTTGCCGTTGCAGCGTGGTGTACCGGAAGGCCGTGGCATCCGCAGCAGCCATTGCGGCCTCGTGCTTGCGCTGCATGTGCGTGTGGATACGTGCATAATATGTGTGTGTGTGCATAATATGTGTGCATGTGTTTATATGTGTGTGTAATGTGTCCTTGTATGTACATGTGTGTGTGACGAGCTTTGCCTCACAAACAGCTTTTAGAAATCACGCCCTTCCTGCAAACACACACAGCCACTTTTGATGTGGTGGCCTCATATGCACATAACAGTGCGGCAAACTACGGTGCTGAAACAGGACTGGCCAGCACTACAAACCGCATATTCCTGCTTATTACCATCAACAGCCATTTGTTTGTTGGGAACTGCACTGTAGCACAGACCCCTTGGTATTGGCAAAGCACCAAAAGCCTTCCCACCCACGCAGCACACCCAGCGTTCAAAATTGCGGCCTAGCACATGCAATCACAACAGAAAGAGAATTGGCACCTCGTGGACGGTGATCCCGGTGCTGGGCTAGCGACATTTCTAGGGTTGGCCAGAATTGTACATATACACCGTATATGACGTATATCTGGTGATTTCCCTGCCAATCAAATCGTATATGCACCGTATATTTATATATATATATATATATGGTTCTGGCCATATTTAGAGGTTAGTAATATACGTAGGTTTGCCAGAACCATGTGCCTACTTCAAGAGTGTGTATGTACAGGTTCTGGTTCTTAGCAGGAAGACCTCCAAATACAGTCATGTACGTGTGTGTATACACACAGTCTGTCATTCCAAATGAAGCACCACACAGCCTGTTCATGAAATACCCACTCGAGAAACGTGTGGCCTATTCATTCATCACAGAAACACCTGGATCAAGCACCCCCGCACAGCTGAGTAGGACTAGGTTTTCGGTTGAGCACACAAAACCAGGTGTCACTCTATATACCACAAAACACGACAGCGTAATGCCAAGCATGATTACACTGCATCGACCAAAGAGGAAAGGCATCTTGACCAGCCTACTGCATCGACCACAGAGAAAAGGCACCTCAACCGTCCTGCACGTCACACACACACACGCACACACATACATGTGTACGCACACACACATGCACGCACATGCACACATTCATACACACATGCAATTACACGCATGCACACACCTGGACCAGGACATGCAGCACTCCCCGCAGGCGCGTGGGAGCGTAGCCTAATTTGCGGTACGCGTGCAACAAGGGCATGGCTTGGGATTTGTTGAGGCCAGATCGAGACACCAGCTTTGCTACTACATCCTCATGGGCCTCAAGCCAGTCCTCGCTTGGCTTGTAGCCTGCCTGTTGAAGTAGTAAAAAATCACCATTTTTATTTTATTGGGTTATAAAAGCTTGGCTTGTAGCCTGCCTGTGTGGGCAGGAAAAAAGGTTACATGGTAACAAGAGGAAAGGAAAGAGACTGACACGTAGTGATGGATTGGTGTACTGTGTGTGTGTGTGTGTGTGTGTGTGTGTGTGTGTGTGTGTGTGAGAGAGAGAGAGAGAGAGAGAAGCGTTTCACCCTCAAGCGGTAGCAGCCGGGATGTGTGGACTGAAGAAAGGTTATTAAAAATGAGAAGAGAGGCACAAATGCAGTTCGCAAAGGTGCAGATATGTGTGACAAGCTGCTAGCTCTGGGGGTTGAGGCCACTGCCTGTAGTGTAGGCAGTAACAGGTTAGTGTAGGCCAGTTCATAAAGGAGGAGAGGCACACGTGCGTGAGGTCTCAAACAGGAGGCGCTCAATGGTAACGTAATAGGTGACACGCATGCAACGGTTAACGGCATGCGCTCAATCAATGCGATAAACGGTAAACGGCATATGTGCTCAACGGTAATGAAAGAGGTGACACGCATGCAACGGTTAACGGCATGCGCTCAATCAATGCGATAAACGGTAAACAGCATATGTGCTCAACGGTAATGAAAGAGGTGACACGCATGCGGTGTTGTAGCCGGTGAAATGCATGAATTAACCTTCCAGCGCGCATCCACTTGCATGGCTGTTTTGGTGCACAGAAGCGGAGAATGTGAACAACAAGGGGGAGCTACGCTGTGTGGGAAATTGGCACACGCAAGCCATTGTGAGTTACGAACGGGGGAAGTTGGTCGGTTTAAGAGGCACACAATCAAACGCATTGAGCATGCAAATGATATTAGGTGCCACACACATATTGATGCTTACAAACACACACACACTGGCATACACCATCACAGACGCAGCTGCAAAAGCTCTGGCAGCACGCTCTACATGAACCTGCCACCGCCACCCCCATGAATGACACAAATATGAACACACCCACATAAACACCCACACACCCAACACCTAATACACCCACCCACCCAACCACCCACCCATCCTTACCGACCCACTCATACGTAATTACACACCATTACAAATGCTCCTACCAAACATGTAAGGCCCACACAGTTGGAGCTAGGCAAGGCGTGCCCTGCTTCATTCACCAGCATCAAAGAACATGGACGATTGCACGTGTTCTCGTGCGCATGACCATGCGCATGTACACACACACACACACCATTGCAAATGCTCCCGCAAACTGCGCCAGGTCCGCATAGTTGCAGCTAGGCAACGCACGCCCCGCGAACCCCGCCATCACCACCATCAGCGCACGCAGCTGGTGAGCACCATCATCGCCCTCATGCTCCCAGCTACTGCTACCTGCACCCTGACTACCGATGCTATAGCTGCCGCTCCTTTCTATTCCGCTGGCAGAGCTGCTGGTGCTGCTAGCGGTGGAGGATGGGGCGTTGTAGGTGGTGTTGGGTGCTATGGTGCTGAAGTCAGGGTCGCGGAGTTGGCCGATGGAGGCCAGGGCCCATGCAAGGTTGGCCACGTTGCGCACGTTCATGTATGGCATCTGCATACAGCGTGTGTGTGTGTGCAAGTGTGTGTGTGTGTGCGATGTGTGTGTGACATTTGTGTTTATGGTGGGTGTGGGTGTGGGCGTGATAAAAAGATGCCGCATGTTTGTGTTTGGCCCTTGGTGCGTGCCCGTGTGCAAATATGATGTGCCACGTGTGTGCGTGTGTGTACGTAATGATCCACGTTTCTGCATATACCCTGTCTGGGTGTGTGTTTTAAATACTGATAAGATCCGGATTCGCTTGTTCACTTGTTCACAGACGCGCGGACCCTGGCAGAGTCACACACACACACAAACTCACACACAGGTATCGCTACATAGGAAGACACAGAGATGGTTGATGTATGTTTACAAAAAACCTACACCTAAACCCATTCCCAACTCCCTAGCAGGGGTACGCTCCAACGCACCCACACCCACACCCACACCCACACCCACACCCACACCCACACCCACACCCACACCCACACCCACACCCACACTCACAATTACACTAACACCCACACCCACACCCACACCCACACTCACACCCACACTAACACCCATACCCACACCCACACCTACACCCACACCTGCACTCCCAAACCCACATTCACACCCACATCCTCAAACACGCACCTGGGCGTGCACGTGCGTGTACAGGGCATCACACACAGAAGCGGGGAGTCGGCCTGCGCTGCTGCTGCCCAGACGGGCAAGGGCTACGCACACCGTGACTGTGCTGGGAGGGTTGAGAGAGGCCACACGGGGGAGGAGGTGGGTGTGGAGGGTGCCCAGCAAGCCCTCATCAACCTGTTTGGATGGTGTGTATGTGTGCGTGTGTGTGTGCGCGCGTGTGTTGTTTTGTATGTTTATACTCAAGCGTGCGGACGTATGTGTGCTTCATGTGCACGAGCATCTGCGCAATTCACAAAAGTGATTGAGTGGCTGCAAGAGAAAGGAGGCAGGTGTGGATGTGCAGGTTTGGGGGTTGGATGCGGAGTTGGTCGTTGAGCCAGCGAGCTCTAACCAGCTTGAGCACGCGGGTTTGAGCTTATGTGGGGCACACACAAACACACAGACTTGCGAATCACAAACATGGTCCGATGCTTCCTCCACTCCTTCCTCATGCAAAGGCACACAATATACACTACAGCAACATGTGTAGGTGTATATTGCTTACACAATATACACTACAGCAAGTACATGTGTAGGTGTATATTGCTTACACAATATACACTACAGCAAGTACATGTGTAGGTGTATATTGCTTACACAATATACACTACAGCAACATGTGTAGGTGTATATTGCTTACACAATATACACTACAGCAAGTACATGTGTAGGTGTATATGGCTTACACAATATACACTTCAGCACCTACACATGTGTAGGTACGGCACTTTCACAAACAATTGCACATGCCACAAAAACACACACACATGGCAACGCAAGCATCCTTGAAATACACTTAGACACACACGTGTTGCCCCCTCCTGTGCTCAAACAAATAAGAGTGACTGCGTGCTCACGGTAGGGCACATGCAACAATGAACTCAATGCACGTACCATACAGACTTATGTATGCACGCATACACGCCTGATGCACAGGCACGCATCCTCCTGGTGCGTGTGCTGCAAGGAACTGCGCACTGAGGTGGGACAAACGCAACAACAGACTGCATGCACTTGCCCTAACACACCGCGCTATTGATACACAGACATGCAGCTGCGTACTGAGGTGGGCCAGAAACGTAGCACCAAACTGAGTGCACCCCCCATACAGACTCATACACACACACACCTGATACACAAACGAGCGGCTGCGTGCTGAGGTGGGCCACACACGCAGCAACAAAATGAACGCACGCACCCTTCATACAGGCACACACACACACACACACACCTGATACACAGGCGCATACCCTCCCAATGCGCTGAGCACGACCACAAGTGACTGCGTGCTCAGGTGCGGCACACGCACACGCAGGAGGGCATGCATGTGAAGCATCCATTCAGTGTGGGGAAGGTAGCGTAGGTGTTGCAGCGCCCACAGTGAGAGTGCCAGGTCACGGGGTTTGAAGTGGGGCAGTTCAGGGCCCATGATCCTGTGTGCCGTGTGTGTTTTGTGTGTGTGCGTGTGTTTGTAAGAGTGTGTGCATACGTGTGTGATACACGTGGCGTGTATTTGTGGTGTGTGTGTACGTGTGCGCCAAGTGAATTCCTTTTCAAGATGTCCACGAATGGGAGTTCAGGGCCCATTATCTTAAACAGAGTAAGTAGTTGTGTTCAGATGCAACCCACAGTTGAGGTGTGTGTGTGTGATGTGTGTATTTGTGTTTGTGTGTGTGTGTGTGTTTGTGTGTGTGTGTGTTTGTGTGTATGATGATGAGTGTATGATGATGAGAGTGGGTTTGGAATGGCACACGTGTATATGTATACGTGTGTGTACGTGAGTAAGTGTGTGTGCATGCATGTGTGTATTTATGTGTGTGAGTATGGAACATCCTGACAGCAAAAGCCGTGATGCGTTTGTGGAGTGGTGCACGTGCGTGTGTGTGTGTGTGTGTGTGTGAGTATGCTCTTGTACAAGTGTGCACCATCCCCCACCTGCAGATCAGAGCCATGATGCGTTAGTGGAGTGGTGCACGTGCGTGTGTGTGTGTGTGTATGCTCTTGTACAAGTGTGCACCATCCCCAACCTGCAGATCAGAGCCATGATGCGTTTGTGGAGGGGCGCACGCAGCTTGGCCAGCGCCCAAACAAGCGTGGAAAAGGCTTGCGGGTTAAGCGGTGCAGCTGGCAAAGGTTTTGGTGCTCCGGAGAAAAGCTGCGGCTGCGGCTGCGACTGCTGTTGCTGCTGCTGCTGCTGCAGTGCTGCGCCCGATGCTGCTGGGGCTGACGTTTTCTGGGCCCCAAATGATAGCTGCTGCTGCTGCTGCTGCTGCTGCACCGTGCCTGATGCTGCTGCTGCTGCTCCTGGTGCTGGTGCTGGTGCTTGCGGAGCTAGAGTGAAATGGGGGATGGCGGATGCTGGCTCTACTCCTTTTCCCCCTGTTGCTGCTGCTGCTGCCATTTTTGCTGCTCTGGCATCCTTAGCAGCGGTAGCTGCTGCTGTGGTGGCAGTGGCAGCGGCATCGGCAACCCTTGCAGCTGCCACCCCTGCACTCAAAGCCCCTGCTGCTGCTGCCCCTGCTGCGCCAGAACCTCTCGCCATGGCTGCCATGTGGGCCCTGGCACCAACACGGCTGATCTTGGTGGAGGCTTTGCTCTCTTGAATGCATGCATGCTTGCGTGCTGCCCGTTTAGCCCTTTTTGCTGCGCTGGCAGCCGTAGCAGCGGCGGCTGCGGCTGCTACTGTGGGGGCAGCGGCATCGGCAACCCTTGCAGCTGCCACCCCTGCACTCAAAGTCCCTGCTGCTGCTGCCCCTGCTGCGCCAAAGCCTCTTGCCATGGCTGCCATGTGGGCCCTGGCACCCACACGGCTGATCTTGATGGAGGTTTCACTCTCTTGAATGCGCGCACGCTTGCGTGCTGCCCGGTCAGCCTCCTGGTGTGCATACATGTGTGCATACGTGTTTATGTGTGTGTATGTGTTTATGTTTGTGTGTGTGAGTTTATGTGCGTGTGTGTATGTGCGTGTGTGTATGTGGGGTGCGTGTCTGCACAAGGCAGCGAGCTAAGTAAGGGTACGCAGATGTGTGTGTGTATGCTATACGTTGACTCACAGAGGAGGGATGATGCTTGTGCACTTACTAGGTAGCAGGCAATTCATTTGGCTTACTTATTTCTGTAGGGAAGTAGTGCTTTGAAGGTGCTGTTGTAACAGAGCTAGCAAGCACTATTGCACCCATGCATACACACAAGCTCACACATGCATTCCCACACTCATAACGAACAACACCGCAAAGCAATGACAGCAGCTTCGTGCTGCGCAAGGTGCTATCAAATGACCACAGGTATTAGTGTGAAGCTCAAGAACAAGCAGCACAATTTGTGGTCGTGCTCTGACTCTTACCAAGGTACGGGAAGCACACTCCACTAACGCAGTCCAAAAAACCCTCCAACAGACCACCACCGCCAGCACCAGCATCACCACCACCACCACCATCGCACGAGACTGAATCTCTCTACAAGCGGCCACCACCACCACCACCACCACCACCACCACCACAACCACCACCATCACACAAGACTGAATGCCACTACAAGCGGCCACCACACCACCACCACCACCACCACCACCACCATCACCACCACCACCACCACCACCACCACCACCACCACCACCACCACCACCATCACCACCACCACCACCACCACCACCACCACCACCACCACCACCACCACCACCACCACCACCACCAC
>Ga0307947_1002513_pt1 | contig 14707 bp, 18 predicted proteins | sample OrgLakmetagen232_FD_201840 | JGI IMG/M metagenome (GOLD analysis project Ga0307947, IMG submission 201840) | Saline water microbial communities from Organic Lake, Antarctica - #232 | ecosystem: Environmental > Aquatic > Non-marine Saline and Alkaline > Saline | place: Antarctica: Organic Lake...
TACAGACTCCTCAAGTTTGTGTCAGATTTAGTTTCAATTTTCGACACTGGTTGATTTTGTTTCACCAGCCAATTGCCATCAGCCAGAGTCTCGGGCTGTAGGCCATCCTTGTAACCCTTGTAACCCTGGATGCCAAGAAGGGTCTCGCGAACCTCACCCGTGACTCTGCTGTTGCTGGTCTCCATCAGCTGTGCGAACTGGGGCATGAAGTCTGCCAGTTGCACAAAGAAATGCGAGGGGAGTTGAGCTTGGGCTCAAAAGATGGTTGCGAGGGAGGTGGTGTGACTGGGGATGATGGCTGCTGCTGCTGCTGCTGGTGCTGGAATGGTTGAGATTGGAAGAGGATTGAAATGGGGATTGGGGTTGTGCATACCCCACACGGGTTGCTGCTGCATGAACATGGGGGCTGGTAGCATGGTTCCGTTCTTCAACGCTGTTTTCAAGTTTTAGTTGTTTTTTCAATCACAACACCCATGCACACATCTTCTCAAAGAATTTGAAAAAATGTGTGCATGGGTGTTCTGCATGAGGACGCTGGCAGCAGGCTCGTTGTTCACAGAGAGCAGTGACAACAAACGCAAGAACTTGGTGGTAAGTTTCAGCTGAACAAAACAGTGGACCCATGTGTTAATGGGTTGCTACAAGTGCAGTTTGTTGACTGACATGCATTAGTTTGTTCCGTACAAACTAAAGCTAAGTTGAATGCGTGTACAAGACACATGCGCAAATTATGCACATCTTGTTGTGCATATGCCTTGCTGAACCTTGTTGTGTATCCTGCTTGTTGCTGCTGGTGGTGTTAGCCAGTGGTGTGACTGGTGCTACTGTTGGGCTCAGGGGGGGCAGGGGCGCACGTTGCACATGGGCTGTGACAGCCTGCTGGTACTGCTGCTCATCAACCTGCAACCGCTCCTGATGCTCGATCTGGGTTGCTGCTCTTTGGGCCTCAGTGCGCGCTGCCTGCCTTGCTGCCTCTGCTGCCTTGAATGCTACTGCTCGAGCCACCTTGATCCCCTGCAGTCAGCCCATGCGTGCATGATCGAGTGAACAGCAGCTTCTCCCACCTCTCAGCATGCAGAGCCACACCTTGAATGCACCCAGAAACACATGCATGGAAGCTTCCAGATGCCAAAGGGGAGGGTTAGAGAAGGGCGCAAACAAGTCCTGCTAAGTCCACAAAATAAAACAAACGCAAGCAGCACACCCCAGGCTTCACATGGTCCAGTATGGTCATGAGGCTACTTAAATGCAAAGAAAGTGCTTGCTTCATTACCTCCGTGTGTTTGTGCTCAGCACTTGGCCTGACTTCAACACGCACGCACGCACGCACGCGCGCACACTCACATGCAAGCTGGATGGCTGCTTATGCTAGCCTTAGCCTGGGCTTTTACCAGCAACGCTGCGTTATCTGAGCGGACGCCTAAGGGCGCCTCGAGTGGGCACACTCTTGAGAGTATCAATGGGCTTGTCATACCGCCACACAGCAAGGTACCGAGGCAGGCAGCTGCCGCCCCCATATGTAGAGGCATTGAAGCAGTGCTTGCTATTGTCCCCTGGCGTCTGGGAATGGGAGGCGTGACTCTGGAAGGCTTGCCTGGTCGAACCTGCTGCACCTGCTGCTGTTCCTGGAGCAGCTGTCTTCACAGGGCTCTCCTCGGAGGAGAGCCCTGTACAGACAGCTTGCTGTTGCTACATGCTTGCAACCAATGTAAACGTATTGGCCTACACAACCACCTGTAAAAAACGCGGCAACTGAAATTGTAGGTCTGCTACAAAGGTATAAACTTCAAATGAGGTCCCTTAATAGCATTGGGAAAAAGGCAAGAAATTCCAATATGTATTGCACCCCAAGGCACATTATTACCTCCCTCCAAAATAAGTACTAGTTACCAGCAAAGTTTCATTATAGAAGCTTGTCATATGCCTGGTACCGTTGTCGGTTGTCTTTTACTTTGCTCAGGCTTTTAGCCTAGTAAGGGGGGTTGTGCTACAACTCTTTGTACAGACCTACCATCGGCTAATTTCAGCATTTTGGCACTTCTATAAGCAATGCTCATTCAACTCATTTCGTCAAGTCATCTGGCTTGAATGCGAAAGCAAAGTTTCATTTGCGCGTTAGTGTAGACAAGGCAGCTATTCAGTGCAAATCCTCACCCTGCATAGCTCTACAGCGCCTCACTCCCACAGCCACCTATGCCAATGAGTGCACACTGGCCTACGCCATTGGCCGGCTGGGCATGGTCTCCCGAGAGGCATTGAGCTGTTGTCTTACCAGCAAAAAATTTTTACCACTTTTAATGCTTAATGCACTTAGAAAAAGACAGGACTAGAATATACCACAGGTGAGAATACCTATACAGTACTGACCTTTTGTTGCTCAAGCCTCTTCAGCTCCTGCTCTGTGAGGCGCTCCATCATGGAGCGCTTCACAGAGCAGGAGCTGAAGTTTGTCAAGGCTGCAGCAATCTGTGCACGCAAGGCCTTGGGGAGCTCCACCTCAATCCAAGCCTGCAAGTGGGAATTTTGTCAAGCACATACAAAACTAGAGTGCATCCCTTGCAAGAGGGCAAAGATGTTTGCTGTCATGAAACACAAATTTTGAAGCTTTGGAGCAAGAGCATTGTCTCCATGATAAGCAACATATATCATTGGTCGTTGCGCTGCATGCTAAGATTTGACTGCGCCGAAATTTGGGCAGAACATTTGGGTGGGTGGTAGACACACACACTCACATGCACACACACACACACACACACACACACACACACACACACACACACACACATGCACACACATGCACACGCACGCACACACACACGCACACACACACACACCTGTGCACCCTGATTCTTCCAGCCCTTGTACAAGAAAGGCCGCCCTTGATGCTTGGGCAGGAGCACTTGGCTCAGGCGCAGCAGAGCAGGGACTCCTCTGCTGCGCTTGAGCCGGGACTAACTGATCAGTGCCGCTCAGGGTGCCACACAGGAACGCCTTCAGCCATGCGTAGTCCTGCAGACAAAGTTTGCACGCAGCGGAAGGGTGCTCTTTAACTGAATGCTGGCACACACTTAGTTGCACAGTACGGGAATACGGATACGGATACGGATACGGGTACGGATACGGAGGGGTCAATACGGCTGTGTGTAAGCAAACTTGGCCTTTTCCTGGCCTGAAGAGAATAACGAGCCCACACGCAGCTGCCCAAAGACACCAGAAACACATGCTGATATTGTGTGACTTGAAGCACTGAAGCTGGAGCTTCCCTGTAGCCTCCAGGAGCTCACTTGCACACATGCACACACACCCACAGGGTCGTCACTGCGTGCGTGCGTGTATATGTGCGTGCATGTGCATGCGCGTGCTTGCGTACGTGCCAGCGTGCGTGCGTGCGTGCGTGCAGGGGAGCATGCATGTGTGTGTGTCCATACCTTGCATGCTTGCGTGCTTGCATGCCCTCAAACTGGAGAATGCATGTGTGTGTGTATGTGTGTGTGTGTGTGTGTGTGTGTGTGTGTGTGCGCGTGTGAGCAGGTTGGATAGCACGGAAACACACGCTCACCTTCCACAGCATGCTGTCCTCCAAGCGCGCCAAGGCGCTGTACCTACTCAGCCCCTCAGTGCTGTGCAGCGCATGCTACATCAGCCTCAGCAAGTGCCAGCAATCTGTGTGTGTGTGTGTGTGTGTGTGTGTGTGTGTGTGTGCGTGTGTGTGAATTGTGTGTGTTTGCGTGTGTGTTTGCGTGCGCGCGTGCATGTGTGTGCAGGCATGCATGCGAGGTGCAAGCATGTGTGCATGTGTACGCACGCGTGTGAGTGCATGGCGTGCGTGTGCGCGTGTGCGTGTGCGTGCAGGCATGCACGCGAGGTGCAAGCATGTGTGCATGTGTGCGCGCGCGTGGGTGCATGGCGTGCGTGTGCGTGTGCGTGTGTGCGTGCGTGTGTGTGTGTGCGTGTGTGCGTGCGTGTGTGTGTCTGAGAGCTCTCTGGAGTCACCTGTCGGTGATGGTTGCTGGTGTGTCGGGCAGGGCAAACGCATGCTGAGCTGGCATTCCAGCACTCTGTGCTTGGTATCGCCAAGGCTCTGCCACAGTGCGTACGCTTGCTGCAGCTCAGCCTCTGAGGGAGCGCTTCATCTCCATCTGAATCAGCACAACCTAAGGTTGCAGCTGACTTTAAGTGGTGATATTGAGGGCAGACACCCGGGTGTCTACTCTGCAGACGCTGGTGCTAGTTTGTGCCTTTTGTAATGCCAAACTTGATGTGAGCGTACTGCGTGGCAACGCTCGATGAGGAAAACACGCAATACGCTCACATAAGGTCCACGAACCGCGCCCAGTGCTGCCTGCTTGCGTCCAGGCAATCACCTTGTCTGTTCAGACATGCCCAAGTTGGAGGGTGCTAGCTGCTATTTATAAATTACTACTACTTATTATTAAAGTCCAGGTCAAGAATCAGTCGTGTGCAATTGGTTTTCAAGTGAGTTCAGATACGTTATTGGGATTGTACAAGGCATGCATTCCTCGTTTATAAGCCCAGCTGTAGCTCTCCACTATAACTGATGCTTTTGGTTTTTGATTCCTGCTGTTGCTTGCAGACTGGTCTCAAAGTTTGTGTCTACTTTGTGCCGGTGCCTTGCAGGTTCAAGTGCTTTGAACAAGCAGTGGCTATTAATGCTGAAGGCTTTAAAGGTGAGTATAGATGGTTACGTGTAGATTACGTTGCAAGTCACTCAACAAGCTGCAAGCCTTGAATTGGAGCCCTGTTTTTACTGCTTTCTTGTTTTTGCTTGCTTCTTGGACCTGCAGATTATATCCTTTGTTAGAATGTGTATTGTTGCCACAATCCCTGTAGGCTTGCCATGAGGCCTGGATTTTATCTTTCTCTCCTATAATTGATGATCTTCAAGTGGTTTCAAAGTTTGTTTCCACTCTTTGCCCTGTAGGTTTTAAGTCATTCCGAGTTGAAATACGTGCGGAGCGGTAGCCAAAAGAAGGTCGGTCGCAATGCTGAGATCTGTAAGGCAACGCCGTGCTGTTGCTCGTGAGCGTGAGGAAAGTTGTCGGTTCAATTTGAGGTTAATTTGTTCTGGATCATGGAGGTATGCCATGCTGCACCTACCCAGGTGGCGTAGCATGTGCCGTGCGTATTTTTCATGCCTGGTTTGCTGTGCCTTTTGTGGCGTCGTTGGCTTTGGTGGTTGCCACGATTTTGGTTTGGTCGAGTGATGAAGTCCCTCCAGCAGGGTTTTTGAACATTGTGATGGCTCCTTACATGTTGAGTATCAGTGGTGGCATTGTGAGCCTTGTGCAAAAAGTGAGTTTGAATGTGCGACGCGCATGAGCTTTTCCAGCATGTTACAGCTGTCATATATACGTGACGTGTTAAACTGTGATGTGTCACAGTTGCAGTCACTTTCGCTTGTTGATGTGAACCTAGGAACCTAGGGCTGCATGAAAGCAGGTATGGATTTCCTTATGGTTGGCTGCAACGATCGTCGGTCCTCGAGGGTCCTTTGTTTATGGGTAATACTGTTTCAGTTATTGAGTCTTTTAGCGAAGTTATTTTGTACAATCTTGTACATAACCCTTTACTCGCAAATTTCAAGTGTATGCTGGAGCGTCGACAAAAGAGCGGTGTTCCTGTGTTGGGTCTTGAAGTACTTGGTTGGATAATGTCACGAGCTCAAGCAAGAGGTTTGAGTAATTATGCAACCATGGAGAGGCATGTGAATGAGCAGGTGATGACTGTAGTCAACGTGGAGAGTGCTCCTTTATCTCATCGAGGCAGCGGTTCTTGATGCTGGTGAGTTGGAAGCACGTAACGGGAATGTCTTGCGCTTGAAAAGCTTTGCAAATGGTGTCCAGTCGGTGGAAGTGTGGAGAGCAACTTGTTTCCTTTTTTGTCCCCGCAAGCTGTCGGCTTTTTCATGAAGAAAGGGTTACGTCTTGTAGCGTACTGTAAAATGAGAATGTCGCAGATGTTTTTATTGTACACGTTGTATCACGGGTATCCTTTGCTGTTGAATCATCTTCGACAAGGTGAGCTGTTGGGTGGATGTTTAAATAGGGTGGCACTTGAGAAAGACATAATGAATTTCAAAAGAAGCCATCCAAATGCAAGTGAGGAGGAGGTAATTACGCATGTGTTGAAGCATGACGTCAGTGCTGGTCTGCCTGGTAGTCCCAGTTGGCATCGTGAGCAGTTGGCCGATTTGATCGCCATGGTGAAGGAATGGGGTATGCCTTCTCTCTTTGTTACTTTCACAGCTGACGAGATTAGTGACCTGCGCTGGTCTGAGATTGGTGACTTGGAGGATCTTCTGAACAAAGTGAAACCTGGTAAAACGTGGCGAGATGCTCCCATTGAAAACGCTGCACTATTCATGCACGGTTTGATAAGTTCTGGAAGACATTTGTAACCTGCCAAGATGGTGGTATCCTTGGTCGAGTTCTTCACTGGATGGTATGGTATGAAATGCAGTGCCGTGGGAGTTTGCACGCTCATTGTATAATATGGCCATCCATCCAGATGATGTGCAACGTGTGCAACGTGAGGTTTCTGCGCATGTGCCTGCTTTTTTTATGAGCGTCGAGATCAGTTTATTCCTCCAACAGACACAGAAGACAAGTTGTTGTTCAAGCAGGTAATTAGGAAACAAATTCGTCCAGTTGGTGAAAGTGGTTGCCGTGAGCATGGCCATCAATGCCAGTTTGGATTCACTTTTCCCACAAGCTCATCAGTGGCTCCACGTTACAATCAAAGTACTAAGATGTTTGATTATTACAGGCCTGCAGAAGTGGAACGAATTGTGGTGCCTTACCATCCTTTAGTCATGTTGCTGTGGGGTGCGCACATGAATATCGGCTGTTACGCAGCAGGCATGGTCTTTGTATCTGTTGAAGTACGCCATGAATTTAGAACCAAACGGTAGGATGTTTATGAGTTCTGAGGAGCTTCGCAAAATAGGGTTTAGTAATTTCTCTGATGCGCAGCTGATGGTTCTGATTGCTATGGTCACGTCACGTCCAGTATGCTTAGCTGAGGCTGCCATGGCACATTTGCAAATTCCTTTGGTGAGTCGATCGAGCGGTGTTGGTTTTGTGAACACTCCTTTACCTGATCAGCGTGCACGTCGTGTTGATGAAAGGAACCCATGTTTTTCTGCGCCTCCTGTGGATGTGTATTGTGGACGTCCCTCTGTTGCTGAGCTTCATAATGTGACTTTGTATGACTGCTTTAAAGAGTACAAAGTGTCCAAGAAACAGATGAGTACATACAGCTTTGTCGGTCGTGATGATTGGTCAAATTACGTATATAAACTGCCGCATAGAAAGATTGTACGTTTCACTGACTACAATCCTGTCAGACATCCATAAGGTCACTTTTATAATCTGTTATTAAGAACTGTAAGCTTTGATGTTGAGGAGGAGTTACTGTCGTGAAAACACAGCCAGGTCCTGCGTTTTGGAGTGCTTTCTCAGAGGAATCATCAAAGACGCTGATGATCTACAAGGGTACAAGGGTACGTTGACGAGTATTGTACAGAGCATTTGTTCACCAGTGAGCTGCATCACCAAATGGTAAACCGCATTTTGTCTACTGAAGTGGTACAATGGCTTGGTGAGCAGGTGAACGTGGGAGCTCTGTTTCCCAATGGTAATGTGAATCAAGCAATAAATGCTATTGCGGTTCCTATCCGGCCATTTTCCCAGGAGTTCAATACAGATTCACAAGGTGTTGTACTGCAAGGTGATCAGTTAAATGCATACAATGACATAATGAATTTCACTCACGGAGTACATGTTGTCAGTGGTGTGCCAGGTGGTGGTAAAACAGCGCTTGCGAAAATGCTTTGCAGAGGTTTTGAAGCACAAGGCAAAGATGTTGGTAGTTTGTGCAAGCACCGGAGCTGCTGCTTCCAGGTTGAGCAAACGAGCCAGAACAGTGCGTGATGTTTTTGCAGTCCCACCTGTTGGCAACTTGCCGCCTCTGTATCCTGGCAATCCTACCTATGAGCGTCTGTTGAATGCTGACGTGATTGTAATCGACGAGTACTCAATGATCACCAGCACCATGGTGAACACTTTGGTTTACCGTTTACAAAAGGTCTGCCAGTGCGTCAATGTTAACAGTCTGTTGACAAAGTGTGTTATCCTTTATGGTGATCCTGGTCAGCTCCCCCTAGTTTGTTCTGCACGTCACATCGTGCCTGATCACCAGGTTTGTGTGAGGTGTCACATTTCAAGTGCTTACGTTTGGCATCTTCCATGTATCCATCGTCACTACCTCAGTGTTTCATATGGCCATGCTCGTGATGCAGTCTTTCTGTGTTTCTTGCAGCTAATCAGGCAGTACAAGCCAACAAAACATGAGGTGGATTGTGTTCTTGGGCAGAGTGTTTGCCTTCCTGTTAGTATTGCACTGCACTTATTGAAATTTGCTTCCTACAACACAAAAGCAGGCCCCAAATCTACAGCGAAGCCTGCAGGAGGCATTAAGAGGCGCCACAGCATTGTCTCCAAACCCATCTGGATCAGGTTGGCTTCATGGCCTAATTTGCACAAGAAAGTGAAAAACGCATCCTTCAGAAACACGTGTTCTTGCTTTTTTCATTTAAAAGTAACAAAGAACATTCTCCCATGCAGGGTTGAATTTTGCTGACCAAATGCGCCAAAATCTGCAAGCTGCTCTTGAGCAGCAACAGCAACAGCAACAGCATCAACAGCAGCAGCAACAGCAACAGCAACGTACTCGCCGGGGGAGGACACAGAACTGACAGGTGCAGAATGCCTTGAAAAATAGGTATAATGGCAAACTATATACGGACAAAGCAGCAACTTTGAGCAACGCATGCGGCTAGGCTCCATGTATGCTGATTTGAATGGCAATGATTTTTACAGTGTATTTGAAGAACACATTTTGTGGCAAAACTTTTTGTCACAAGAGCAGACAAATAGGATAGAGACTAGAGAGGTGAAGGATAGAGGCACGAGCAATCCTGAGAAAGGATACAAAGTGTTTTCCACGTTTACTCAAATGAAACCCTTGCTTTCGAGGTGGTCCTTCTAACACGTTGTATCCACCTCGAAGGCAAGGGTTTCATTTGAGTAAACGTGGAAAGCACTAACTCATGGTATCTCATTTAGGTTAGCCATTTTTTTGAGCACACGCGTAAAACCGGTGTATTCAGAGTCGAGTTTCTGAGTTCCTGTAAAACGTTAATCACGCATGATTGTGGTACATGAGATAAGTTGGTTGAATGTGTTAAGGTTACAAAAAATGTCGGTTAATATGTGCACACAAACAGAAACAGAGTTTTGAACAAGTCTACAAAAAGAAGTTGAGCAATTTGTCGTCATGGTTATGTGCAAGTCTGGGCACAGGCTTTTATTTTCTTTATTTTTTCTTTTTGACTTGCACGAAGAACTAATTAGATGTCACACAAGGATGTGTAGTGAGACATTGGGTCTGTAAATCTGATGCAACAGGTCTCATGAAGGGAACTTATGAGTTTAACACCTGAACTCAGGTTCTTGAAGTGTAGCATAAAGTGAGATGTTCTCACTTTCTGATTTTCTCCGGTTTCTGCTTCCCTTTTCCACTCTTTTTATTCCTCAGAGAAAAGAACTCTCTCTTTAGCTTACTTCTATTATTCTAGGTCGCTTCCTGCAAGGCGCTATGCGCCTCAATTCTCGACCCACGGCCCAGTGGGCCCTTGTCTCATGGCTTTTCTCGCTCCTGACGCTTGAGACTCTTGACTCTGTCGCTATGTTCGCTGGTGGGCTCGCTGCAGCCCTGATGGAGGAGGCTGCAACCTGGCTTGTACACGGCGGGGCACTCGCTTTTGTTCTTGCCGCTGACACTTACTTCCTCCTCTCCCGCACCTTTGTGACCTTTTCATCGACTCTGTTGAGTTTCATGAGAGCGCACGTCGTATCTCTGGCTTTTGGACTTGTTGTTGGGGCAGTTGTCATTGATTCTGGGCTTAAGTTTGACATGCGCCTTTTTGCGCCTGACTTTGGGACCCCACTACTACGACTACTTTCGTCAGATTTTGTGATGAGCCCCATGTACTTTCTCGCTTTGGTGATGCTGGTTATGTTCTGGGCTATCCTTTATAACGACTCCTACGACTTGCTGGACGATGAGAATTCTTTGACGCTTTCCCCTCTATCACTGCTGCGGCAATCAATTTTGTTCATGGCCGGGAAGAGTAGTCGTGGTGGTCATGGTCGTGGTGGTGGTCGTGATGGTGCACAACCTGGTGGCAATGTGGTTGTTATCGATGCTCTCCCCCCTCCCCCACCTTCCAGACCTAGAACTAGGAGCCGTGGTGGAGATGATGGATGTATGCACAAAGAAGTTGATATTGCTCCTGATGGGGAGGATGACAATGATCATGAGTACTGATGAGGAACCTGAACCTGATGCGCGCCCTGCCCAAAGAAATAAAGAAGCTAATAAGAAAAAACAGTCCAAGAAGTCCAAGCAACGCAGCAAAAATCGCAAACGCAAGCATTCCTCCTCTGACTCTGACTCGTCGTCTTCGTCGTCTTCTTCTTCCTCTTCTTCCTCTTCTTCTAACTCTGATACCGACTCCGACTCTGCCTAACACCGCAAGAACAAGAGCAAGAAGGAAGTTCAAAGTGAAGCTGGCTTCAAAACATATTCCGAACCTCAACGACAAGCGTCCAGCAAAAGAGAGGCATGACAGGTTAGTTGAGCTCAACAAGCCGCTACACAGGGCACTCCGGCACGCCGAGTCCAACCTTGACGACGTCCAGAAAGCGGGTGCTCCACACAAGACTGCCAAGAAAGTGGTGGCAGAGATCCAAGGTGTGTTGAGGGTGCTTGAGAAGCAATCCGATCATCTCTTATTTGGAGCGACATACGGTTGGGACAAACTCGACAACGCACTAAACCACAGTCACCTGCCATCTAGTACAAAGAAATTCGCTAACAAGTTGGGCGTGAAGGCTGGTGATGTCAGTAAAGCACCTGTTCCCTTTCTTCCCAAACGCCGCCCACCTTTTACCACTCAGACTTTGAACCACTCCTTGCCTCAACAACATTATAATGCACCACTCCATCCGGCCCCTACTTTTGAGCAATCTTTTCCTATGCTGCCCCCCGCTCCACCCCCTTATGTTAATGGTCATGCGGGAGGGAATCGTAGTGGCCCACCTTACACATCTGGTGCACATACACATGGCCACAACCAATCTGCTGTAAACGGTTTCCGTAGGCCAGGGTACAACGGCTACAACAATTTCAACGGCACTCCACGCTGATTTGGGGAACTTTGGACACACGTAACTTTTAATTACTTCCATTCCTACAAACCTTCTTTCTTGAAGCAATTTCTTTTCTGGCACCACTACGCACCCGGCTATTAATTCTCTTTATTAGGTACTTTTTCCGGGCCAGGCCTGAAGGGTGCCAAGCACCGTGGAGGCCCAGGGCCTGCCCCACATGTTCACAACTGACCCAGGCCAGGCCTGTATTTGCATAATTAATTCCCTTGATCCCTAATCTCATCCAGGCCAGGCCTGAACCCACGCATTTATTACCTTGATCCTTGAACTGATTTGGGCCAGGCCTGCAAGGTGCCAGGCACCACGGAGGCCCAGGGCCTACCACTTTGACCTTGTTATTATTTATTATTCTTTATTTTCTTGCCCCAAAGAACATGTATGTAACCTTCCCATATTTCAGGGCTCGGGCTTCCTTTTCACTTTCCTTTGATGCAGGCCCAGCAAAGCCGGCAGTTCCGTCTTCAGGTGGGCTGAAGCGGCATCGTTCTTGGTGTTTGGAAAATTGTTCAGACAAGTGGGTACTTTCGTGGGTGCAGCATGGCTTCCCCTTATTTTGGTCCTTTCTCCCAAGCCCAGCACCACCTTTTTTCCGAAAAAATAACAAAGAGGCACTGGCCTGCAGCGATTTTGTCACATCTTCCATTTTTGACCTTCTTTGCGCAAATACTATTATGAAGTGGCATACCCAGGCCAAATGTGAGTCCCCCTTGAACGTTGTTACTAGATCAAATGGCAAACAATGTTTGATCTTGGACCTTAGACACGTGAATCAATTTCTGATGGTACCTTCCTTTCGCATGGACTCTCTCGATCTACTGACTGACCTGGCAGACCTGGGTGACCTCATGTTTTCTCTTGACCTTGCCAGCGGCTACCACCAGGTGGATATGGATACCAGATATTACACGTACCTTGGGTTTCAATGGGAGGGTTTCAATGGGAGGGTGGATTCTATGTTTTCAGAGTCCTTCCTTTCGGTCTTGCTTCTGCCCCCTGGTGCTTCACAAAAATTATGAGAACCATCTCTTTATACCTGCGCTTTCGGGAGGTCCGGCTTATAAACTAATTGGATGACTTCCTTTTCCTGGTCTCTGATTCTCAGTCTACAGCACACAGGCAGTTGGTTTTGGACACTTTCAAATCAGCTGGCCTGGCAATTAATGAGTCCAAGTCTCATCTGCAATTCACACGCCTCCTGACCCACCTCGGTTTTGTCATTGACTTGGATTCTGGTTTCTTTGAAGTGCCGCTAGAAAGATGGGAGAGTTTGCAACAGCTGATCACAGTAGCATTATTGTCAAGACAGAAAGTGCTAGTGCACCTGCTTTTGCGAATTGCTGGCCACCTTAGCAGCATGATTCTGGCAATTGGTCCTATTGCTCTCATCAAATCAAGGCAATGCCACTCTTACCTGCAGCAGTACAGCTTGCAATTCTACGTTGCTATCTCTGACGGCTTGCGAGACGAACTCACCTACTGGTCCCACTTGTCTCGTACGCATTTTCGCAAAAAGATTTGGCCTTCCCCCTTTACCTCTGACCTTTCAATATGGTGTGATGCTGGAGCAGCAAGTTGGGGTGCCACGGTGAAGAATCAAAAATTGCAGGCACAAGGTTTCTTCCCCCCCGAGTTGTGGCATGGCACATCCAGCAGCACACTGCGAGAAATGTGGGGACTTCTTCGCAGTCTTGAATCCTTTTTGGACATCATTAGGCACAAGTCCATTCAGATCTTCACTGACAACTCCAACGTGGTCAGAGTTATGGGCTTTTAACAGGACAGTACAGACTTGCGCTTGAATGACATTGTACTCAGAATTATCTCACTCACAATGGGACATGAATTTACCCTGCTTCCCACATGGGTCCCACGTGATCAGAACAAGATTGCTGATGGCCTTACTCACCTTGAAGACCCTTGTGACTGGACTCTGAATGCTGACGTTTTCCAAAAATTCGTTGCACAGTGGGGCCTTCCTACCATTGACCGTTTTGCAAGCCACTCCAATCATTTACTTGATAGGTTCAACTCTATGTTGCGGTGCCCAGGTTCAGTCGGTATCAATGGGCTTGCTCAAAGAGACTGGTCAGGACATTTCAACTGGTGCTTCCCACCTTTCAACTTGATTCCATCGGTCATATCCATCATCCGGCAATTCAGTGCAGCTCTATCCTTGTCCTACCTCTCTGGCCATCTAGCCCTTGGTGGCCTCTACTGTCTAAAGGACAGCACTTCTCTCCTTTTGTACACGGTTGTCGCGTGCTACCACGCTTAGAGAACTCCAGGCCCCAGCACAGCCTCAGCCCCGCGTGCATTCACGCGCTGGACTTTTCTGGCCGTCTTGTGCTTCTCCGCTAAACCCCCTCCTCAACCAATCCCAATCCCCTCCTATGCTTGCAGGACACAGGTGCACCCTTGAGTCCGATTTTTAAAGTTTTTGTTTGGTAAATGACCTACACCTACCTTAAAAGCTGATTACACATACACTTTGAGCTGCATTTCTCAGTCACGTTGTCAGAAAACGTTGCTCAGATATAACGCTCACTGGTTCCGTTTCAGAAGTTGGTGTCAACAAAACAAGCTTTTTTTCTTGCCAGCTGATTCTATGCACGTTGCTACGTTTCCGTCGAATTCTCTAAACCCTAAACCCTAAAGGGGAAAGTCCCTTTCCTGCCCAGTCTCTCTCCTAAAACCCTTGTTGGTGAAGTCAGGATCCCTGGGCAAGCACGTTCCCGTTTCTCGCTCCTTCAGGGAGGGTTTTTCTGAAAGGTTTTGCCCCTCAAATCAGCCCTGGTCTTACTCCTTTGCTCGAGCTCGCGTTCTGCAAGCTTTGGCTGATTCTGCTCACATTTCCTTCGCAGATTTTACTGACAGATACGGCCTGCATTCCCTTCGCTCTGGGGGTGCTACCCTCGTTGCCAAGGAGGGTGTTACTGGTCATATGTTCCAGGCTCATGGAGCCTGGAGGTCAAGCCAGGCCATGCACGCATACATTGAGAGGCCTATTGCCAATACATTGCTTCCAACCAGGGCCATGCACTACTGAACCACGACTGTAGTCTGCCTTGGTAATAATGACAGAGCCCTATGCATCTCACGATGCAAGCTTAATATAACTTTCATATGTAATGTCTGGAATGTATCATGCTTTGGGGCAAAAGAGCAATGTTGGATCTTGATATCCAGACAAAGCAAACAATTCAAAACTTGTCCATAAACATTGCAAAGCTCTCTGGAATACCCATCCGGATAATGCCCCACGGAGGGTTCCACACACACACACACACACACACACACACACACACACACACACACACACACACACACACACACACACACGCACACGCACACGCACACGCACACGCACACGCACACGCACACGCACACGCACA
>Ga0307947_1002516_pt1:0-7500 | contig 14694 bp, 17 predicted proteins | sample OrgLakmetagen232_FD_201840 | JGI IMG/M metagenome (GOLD analysis project Ga0307947, IMG submission 201840) | Saline water microbial communities from Organic Lake, Antarctica - #232 | ecosystem: Environmental > Aquatic > Non-marine Saline and Alkaline > Saline | place: Antarctica: Organic...
TACGGTTCTGGCCGACCTTACTTACGTTGGCTAAGCTTAGGCATTTAAAGCTCAAACTTGGGAGCAAGCAATTAGGTCTTAAGTGTGAACATGTAGATCAATTTTGGTGTCTGACATGCCATGCCTGCAAGAACGCGAGGGGTTGTCATTTTAGTCACATCTAATACTTTCTCGATTGCTGCTCCTGCTGCTGCTGCTGCTGCTGAGCCTTGCAATTTGGACTCAAGCATTATAACCCAACACACAAAAGCCTCACCTGGTTAGAGGTCGAGGATGTTACCTCTAAACCCCCTGCTGCGTGTCTGCTGATGATGCATTGCCCTTGTCCCAATGCATCAGTTTTGAGATCTGAACCCTTGAGATTCGACCAAACCCTTGCGATCTGACCTAAACCTTGAGATCTAAAACATCCTACAAATTCACCTGGTTAGAGGTCAAGGAGGTGATCTCCAGGCCCCCTTGCTGCGTGTTTGATGACGATGTAATGCATTTATCCCAATGCATCAGCTTTAAGATCTGAAACCAGTTTTGAGATCTGAAACATCCTACAACTTCACCTGGTCAGAGGTCGAGATCTGAGACCCTTAAACATCCTACAACTTTACCTGGTTAGAGGTCGAGGATGTTACCTCTAAACCCCCTGCTGCGTGTCTGCTGACGATGTATTGCCCTCGTCCCAAAGCATCAGTTTTGAGATCTGAAACCTTGAGATTTGACCTAACCCTTGAGATCTGTAACATCCTACAACTTCACCTGGTTAGAGGTCGAGGAGGTGACCTCCAAGCCTCTCTGCTGCGTGTCTGATGACGACGCACCGCCCTGGCTGCCTTCCTGCGTTGCCTTGGCTGCCGACTCTGCCGCACGCGATACTGTGGCAGAGGCCACCCCTGCAATGGAGAGCGTGGAAGACATGTTAGTACTTCAAGGCATGTTTGCTTGCAGCGTGTGATCTGTGGTACACGCGATACTGTGGCAGCCGCCACCCCTGCAATGGAAAGCGTGGATGACATGTTAGTACTTCAATGCATATTTGCTTGCATTCACTGGTCTTTGATTCATAATCAGAAGTGCTCAACAAGTCACAACTGGCTCATGAATAATACAGAGGGAACAGCGTGTGATCTGTGATACACGCGATATAGTGGCAGCCGCCACCCCTGCAATGGAAAGTGTGGATGAAATGTTAGTACTTCAATGCATGTTTGCTTGCAGCGTGTGATCTGTGGTACACGTGATATGATGGCAGTTGCCACCCCTGCAATGGAAAGTGTGGATGACATGTTAGTACTTCAATGCATGTTTGCTTGCAGCGTGTGATCTGTGGTACACGTGGTATGGTGGCAGCCGCCACCCCTGCAATGGTAGCGTTGGTGGTAGTGTTGGTGTAAGCGTGGGTGGAAGCGTGGGTGGTATACACACACACACCCACTAGGGTTGGCCAGAACCGTTAGGGTGGTCATTTTATAGCTCTTGAAGAGCTCTGATCGTGTACCCAATTTATATTTACCGAAAATAAAAGGTCGGAGAGCTATGCTTGCCCAAAGAGGCCCAAACCCATACAACGTACAGGCATACACGGTCACTGTCACGAGACCCCTCTTCTTCCCCCACCACATCAAATTACCCTGTTTGTGTATGCACGTGTGTGTGTGTGTGTGTGTGCGTGTGTGTGTGTGTGCAAAAAATGTGCATGCATGCATGTGTGTAGTGCGCGCGTGTGTATTTGCACGCGTGCTGGGATTCGTGCATGCTGGCGTGTATATGTGCGTGTGCGTGCATGTGTGTGTGCATGCTTATGTGTGTCGTGCATGTATGTGTGTAGTGCATTTGCGCGCGAGCTGGGGTTTGTGCATGCAAACGAGTGTGTGTGCATGCGTGTGCGTGTGCGCAAACATGCATGTGCACGTGCTTGCTTTTGGTTGTATGCATGCGTGGGTGCGTGCATGTGCGCACGCATTTGCGCGTGTGCAGAGGTTTGTACTTGCATGCGTGTACGTGCACATCAATGTACACGTACGTGTGTGTATACGTGTGCACATGCATGTACCTTTGTGTGTTTGTGTGTGTATTTGAGCACACAGGTGTGCGTGCACGTATGTGTGTGTATGTGAGCGCGTGCGGGGGATGCGTGTATGCATGAGTGTGTGTGTGTGTATGCATGAGAGAGAGTGTGTGTGAGTGCGTGTGTGTGTGCGTGTGTGTGTGCCGTTTCTGTTCCTGCATCTCTGCCCTGAAAACCTTCAATGGGGTTGGCTTGCATGCCCTGACGCAGACCTGCTCGTACTCCACTCTGGTGCTTTGTATCTGCTGCTGCTGAGCCCCTTGCTATCACCTGGCTGGCTGCTGTTGAACCTTGTGAGGGACTCCCTTCCATGATGGACACGGCTTTAACACAAGAACAGCTGTTAAAAATTGTCTGATACAGGGGCTTTGAACTTTGTGGTCTCGAAGGCCAGTGGAAGGTCGCTCTTGACCACTCATTCTTGCGGTTGAAGCGATGGAAACAGTGGAGGTTGCAGCTCAATCACACACACAGACACACAGACGCACGCCCGAACACACACAACCACACATGCACACCTGCAGCAGCAGTCGCAGCGGGTGCACCACTTGCTGTTGAAGCGATGGAAGCAGTGGAGGTTGCAGCTCATTCACACATACACACACACACACGAACACACACAACCACACATGCACACCTGCAGCAGCAGTCGCAGCGGGCGCACCATTTGCTGTTGAAGCGATGGAAGCAGTGGAAGTTGCAGCTCGTAGTGCACGTTCGAGGGCACGCAGCCCTCCAGAAGCAGGCAGGTAGCCAGTGAGCATGAGGTCACGCCCCACCTGCGCATCAGAATTTAGACGGAGTTAAACACGAATAAGCACAGTTTCACTTGATATGGGCACGCAGCCCTCCAAAAGAAGGCAGGTAGCCAGTGAGCATGAGGTCACGCCCCACCTGCGCATCATAATATAGACGGAGTTAAACACGAATAAGCACAGTTTCACTTGATATGGGCACGCAGCCCTCCAAGGAATGGCATGCGGGCAGTGAGCACGAGGTCACGCCCCACTTGCAATTCACACCTTACGATTAAAAGCCATATTAATACGATTAATTACAAAAATACGCATCATAAAAAGCACGCAGTCCTCCAGAGAAAGGTTGGGCAAGGAACTCAATCCACCTGCAATTCCTGCTTTCCTACAGTTCCACACACACACACCCACACACACACACACGCACAAACACACACCCACCCACACCCACACACACGCACACCCACACACACATACACACACGCACCCACCCACACCCACCCACACATACACACACGCACCCACACACACGCACCCACACCCACCCACCCACACTCACCCACACGCACATGTAAACACATGAAGACGCATGTAAATATGCACACGCACATGAAAGAACACACACACATACATGTACATACACACACGTACCTGCTGCCATTCTGCTTCAGCCACCTCCACGGCTTGCGTCATCTCTACAAAGCCGAGATCGCTCACGGGTGTGGGGGCACACATACACACCCACGTGCATACACACACGTACCTGCTGCCATTCTGCTTCAGCCACCTCCACGGCTTGCGTCATCTCTACAAAGCCGAGATCACCCACGGGTGTGGGGGCACACATACACACGCACGTGCATACACACACGTACCTGCTGCCATTCTGCTTCAGCCACCTCCACGGCTTGCGTCATCTCTACAAAGCCGAGATCGCCCACGGGTGTGGGGGCACACACACACGCACACACACGTGCATACACACACATACCTGCTGCCATTCTGCTTCAGCCACCTCCACGGCTTGCGTCATCTCCACGAAACCAAGATCACCCACAGGCGTGGGGGCACGAGCTCCGCCTGCAACAACAAGATCACAACACATAGACTCGTTTGCACATGCACCCCTACAAATTTCCCAAATATGCCTGTTGACACACACACACACTTTTGATGCCCCTAGTAAGCCAAACATGCTTGTTGACACACACACACACACACACACATACACTTCTGATGCACCTAGCAAGCCAAAAATGCTTGTTGACACACACACACACTTTTGATGCACCTAGCAAGCCGTAACCACCAGCAAGCGTGGAGTATATGCCCTGCCTACGCACAAAAATCACTCTTCACATTTGGTCGCCCCCGTGAAAAACTCACCCCCCTGCCAGCCAAATAGTCTCACTTAACTTTGCGCAAGCATATCTCTGCACCCACTCCACCAATCCGTTTTCACAACCTGTGTGCCCATCCACGACCTGTCAATCCCCAAAAATTAAGCACATTACCCGGCATATTCCATGTGAGTTTGGGGACAGGAGCAGCTGTGGTCGCGAGTGCAACACAAAAATTGTGGTACGAAACTCAGGGAAAACCACACAGCTTTTTACACAGGCCATCGTTTGGCCCCATTCCAGTCCCCAAAAATAAAACATACCATACTGAACAGCATATTTGGTGTGAGTTTGGGGACAGGAGAAGCTGTGGTCGCGAGTGCAACAGAAACAGAAATTGTGCTGCAACAATCAGGGAAAACCACACAGCTTTTAACACAGGCCATCGTTTGGCCCCATTCCAGTCCCCAAAAATAAAACATACCATACTGAACAGCATATTTGGTGTGAGTTTGGGGACAGGAGAACCTGTGGTCGCGAGTGCAACAGAAACAGAAATTGTGGTGCGACACTCAGGGAAAACCACACCGCTTTTTACACAGGCCATCGTTTGGCCCCATTCCAGTCCCCAGAAATCAAACATACCATACTGACCAGCATATTTGGTGTGAGTTTGGGGACAGGAGAACCTGTGGTCGCGAGTGCAAAAGAAACAGAAATTGTGCTGCAGCAATCAGGGAAAACCACACCGCTTTTTACACAGGCCATCGATTGGCCCCATTCCAGTCCCCATAGATCAAACATACCATACTGACCAGCATATTTGGTGTGAGTTTGGGGACAGGAGAACCTGTGGTCGCGAGTGCAAAAGAAACAGAAATTGTGCTGCTTCAATCAGGAAAAACTACACCGCTTTTTACACAGGCCATCGTTTGGCCCCATTCAACTTTAATTTGACGCATATAGATTCCCGGCAACGCTGAGAGGAAAAACCGGGCTGAAAATCACAGCGACAGATTTTTCTGTCTTTTTCCCCTGTGTCCCTTGTGTGAGTGCCTTCCGCTCGCCGGCTTTCCCAGTACCCCTGCCCCGAATTTGACATTGCAGCATTGTTACATAACAATCATGATGCTTATATCCTGAAGCACAGGTCGATCGGGGCAACCTCAGAATTGCACCTTTTTCCTGCCAAAGTGGGTGCAAAATACGCAGCGGACCCCCACAGAACCCCCCAGAATGCCAAATTTCCAGCGAATGACTTGGATATAACATCAAATATCTAGCATCCAGAAAAGGAATAGGGGGCTTTGAATTGGGTGGAGAGCTAAGTGAGATGGGTAGGGTGGGTTTTTCACGGGGGCGACCATTTGTTAGAGCACACACACACTCACACACACATACACACGCACACACGTGCACCTGGAAGGCACCACCAGCACTTACAAGTATCACACACACGTGTTTACTCACACACATCTACAACGCCCACATAACATAAAATTGATAACACCACAGCACCACACTGACAACACTACAGCACCATACCGACAAGACCAAAGCACCATACCGACAAGACCAAAGCATCATTTCACAACACCACATAGACACCACGTAGACAACACCACTGCACCATACCGGCAATACCACAGCATAATTCCACAAAACCACACAGACACCACATCGACAACACCATACCGACAACACCACAGCATAATTCCACAAAACCACACAGACACCACAATGACAACACCACAGCACCATACCGACAATACCATAGCATAATTCCACAACACCATACCGACAATACCATATAGCATAATTCCACAACACCACATTGACACCACATAGACAACACCACAGCACCATACCGACAAGACAACAGCATAATTCCACAACACCACATTGACACCACATTGACAACACCACACCACAGCAGCAGCACATCACCACACAGACAACACCACATCACCATACCGACAATACCATAGCATAATTCCACAACACCACATTGACAACACCACATTGACAACACCACACCACAGCAGCAGCACCCAAGCACAAATCCGTCTGATCAAAACCACTAAAACCGAGCTTGTCAGTGCTGCGCAGTACATACTTCAGCAGCACACAGATACAGTATGTCACAGCAGGGATGACCAGAACCATACAATCATAGGCATATACAGTGTTGCACAATATTCTTAGCAAAGATACCACCATACATATGGTCATGTACGGTGCACATATACGGTTCTGGCCAACCCTTAGTATGTGCAGGCTCCCAAATGCCCACCCACCAATAATTTTGGGCGCCACAAACGCCATCAGCTTGCGCACAACAGAGGCAGTTCATATTTCAGCAGCACACAGACACAGTGAGTGCAGGCTCACAAACGCCCACCCACCAATGATTTTGGGCGCCACAAATGCCATCAGCTTGCGCACAACAGAGGCAGTTCATATTTCAGCAGCACACAGACACAGTGAGTGCAGGCTCCCAAATGCCCACCCACCAATGATTTTGGGCGCCATCAGCTTGCGCACAACAGAGGCAGTTCATATTTCAGCAGCACACAGACACAGTGAGTGCAGGCTCCCAAATGCCCACCCACCAATGTTTTTGGGCGCCACAAACGCCATCAGTTTACGCACAACAGAGGCAGTCCATATTTCAGCAGCACACAGACACAGTGAGTGCAGGCTCCCAAATGCCCACCCACCAATGATTTTGGGCGCCACAAACGCCATCAGCTTACGCACAACAGAGGCAGTCCATATTTCAGCAGCACACAGACACAGTGAGTGCAGGCTCCCAAATGCCCACCCACCAATGATTTTGGGCGCCACAGACGCCATCAGCTTACGCACAACAGAGGCAGTCCATATTTCAGCAGCACACAGACACAGTGAGTGCAGGCTCCCAAATGCCCACCCACCAATGATTTTGGGCGCCACAAACGCCATCAGCTTACGCACAACAGAGGCAGTCCATATTTCAGCAGCACACAGACACAGTGAGTGCAGGCTCCCAAATGCCCACCCACCAATGATTTTGGGCGCCACAGACGCCATCAGCTTACGCACAACAGAGGCAGTCCATATTTCAGCAGCACACAGACACAGTGAGTGCAGGCTCACAAATGCCCACCCACCAATGATTTTGGGTGCCACAAACGCCATCAGCTTGCGCACAACAGAGGCAGTTCATATTTTAGCAGCACACAGACACAGTGAGTGCAGGCTCCCAAATGCCCACCCACCAATGATTTTGGGTGCCACAAACGCCATCAGCTTACGCACAACAGAGGCAGTCCATAAAAAAAGCAGCACACAGACACAGTGA
>Ga0307947_1002516_pt1:12500-14694 | contig 14694 bp, 17 predicted proteins | sample OrgLakmetagen232_FD_201840 | JGI IMG/M metagenome (GOLD analysis project Ga0307947, IMG submission 201840) | Saline water microbial communities from Organic Lake, Antarctica - #232 | ecosystem: Environmental > Aquatic > Non-marine Saline and Alkaline > Saline | place: Antarctica...
CCTACCACAACCCGTGACACCCCAGCACCTGCGAACAAACACAAAAGCACACACACACACACGTTGTTACCAGTGTTGTGCACATACGGCGTCATTCGAAAATGGCACCGTAAATAGCGATCGTAAATAACGGCGTTACCGTCACTAAACTCTGACGATTGACAGCGTGATTTACTATTTTCACCGTCAATTTGACATAAATTACGCCGTCAGCGTCATTTACCATTGACGCCGTCAAGCGTCAGGTGCACAACATTGGTTGTTACAGGACACACATGCAGGTAAAAGGGACAGAGTGTTTTTTTTTACGCGTGGACTAGTTGCATTATACTATTATACTTGCGGGTGAAGTGAGCAGCGCGATTTCAGTTTTACCACAACACTGGACCAGCATCTGAGCATACATGATTGCACAAACACACACACAGCAACACACACACACAAACAACACACATGTTATAATACCTAGTTACACGTGTAGGTGGGCTGTCAAATACCCAAGAGCATCCTGACAGCACAGACACACACACACACACGCACAGACATGACGTCTTGCACAGAGTAAAGGACAAAAGGACAGTCAGCTTTAACCGACACTGTGAAAAAAAATTGAATAAAACTGCCTTTCTCCTAGGCGTCTCTCACACGTTACTTGCAACATCGACACAACGAAATCTTGAAGACGTGTGACAGTTCACATCAAATGAAGACGTCATCACATCAAATGAAGACATCACATCAAATGAAACACATCACCTCAAATGAAGACAGTTGACATCAAATGAAGACAGTTCACATCAAATGAAGACGTGTAACAGTTTACATCAAATTCGTTCCTGCAACCATATGAGAACCCTGACACCATACGTATATCAAATTATGTGGACTGCGGCCTCTGTAACCTCAACAGTGATTATATACACAGCCTAGCAGTCGCACTTTTGGACTGAATCAGAGGGCTGGGGGCACGTTAAGCTGTCGACTGAGCAGCTCAGTCGGCAACCAAACGTGCCACCATCAGATGGCTTAACCTGTAACCTTTGTAATCTCAAAAAGATGTAAAAGCATGGAGATATGCTGTGCACGCAGATCGTTTTGCCGCGGATGTGCCTCACTCAAAAACAGCAAAACCACAACATCACCATAGAACCGCACACCACATGAAGACCAACACAACGAGACTGAAATTGTGACCGTCTACGATAAGTCTCCGTACCTACAAGCGCCCTGACAGCAGAGGCGTCTCCATGGCAGTCCCCGCTTTCTAGGTTTAGGTACGCAGACCCACCCCTTGCCGCACCTAAGGCAGCACTGCATGCTTGGACTTCTGCAGACAGAGCGCCCTGCTCATAACAAGGATGTGTGTGTGCGTGAGCGTGTGCGTGTATATGTGTGTGTGTGTGTATGTGTGTGTGTGTGTATTTGTGGTCGGGGAGAGGGAACGCAGCATTTCTGTTTTCTGTTTTGTGCAATAGTTAGCTAGAAACCAGACGATCACAAAAAGCCAGATTTCATTACTAATAAAACAATTGTGTAGACACGAAGCAAGTGGACAGAACTAAAGAGCGCCACAAGCATTCATTCTCATGACCCTATGCCACGCAGCCAGGCTGCCTCAGAGAAATCCATACAAAATCAATACTAATAAGACAATTGTGTAGACACAGGCAAGCGTTCATTCTCATGACCTTATGCTACGCAGCCAGGCTGCCTCAGAGATTTGACACCTACACTCAACCACACGTTCATCATAACACTCACTCCACGGACATGGACACCACAACACTCAGCCACACGTTCATCATAACACACACTCCATGGACATGGACACCACAACACTCAACCAACACGTTCATCATAACACACTCCACGGACACGAACACCACAACACTCAACCAACACGTTCATTATAACACTCACTCCATGGACATGGACACCACAACACTCAACCAAAACGTCCATCATAACACTCCCTCCATGGACATGGACACCACAACACTCAACCAACACATTCATCATAACACTCCCTCCATGGACATGGACACCACAACACTCAACCAACACGTTCATCATAACACACTCCACGGACACGAACACCACAACACTCAACCAACACGTTCATCATAACACACTCCACGGACACGAACACCACAACACTCAACCAACACGTTCATCATAACACACACTCCACGGA
>Ga0307947_1002517_pt1 | contig 14688 bp, 16 predicted proteins | sample OrgLakmetagen232_FD_201840 | JGI IMG/M metagenome (GOLD analysis project Ga0307947, IMG submission 201840) | Saline water microbial communities from Organic Lake, Antarctica - #232 | ecosystem: Environmental > Aquatic > Non-marine Saline and Alkaline > Saline | place: Antarctica: Organic Lake...
TGTCTGTATGTCTGTATGTCTGTATGTCTGTATGTCTGTCTGTCTGTCTGTCTGTCTGTCTGTCTGTCTGTCTGTCTGTCTGTCTGTCTGTCTGTCTGTCTGTCTGTCTGTCTGTCTGTCTGTCTGTATGTATGTACATCATCATCATCCAGGGTACATATAGGGTTGGCCAGAACCATGTATATACGGTACTTTTGGCAGGGAATTTATCAAACATACGGTCATTTACGGCGTATATGTACGGTTCTGGCCAACCCTAAGTATATATATGATTTAGCTGACCCACGTCCCCCTACCTGTGTCAGCAGGGCCCTCATCGCTCCTTCAATTTCAGCCATTGCCACCCTGATCTGTCCAACACCCTCCTCCGTCTCCGTTTTCCCCTGAGCACACAAGAATTGTATGTGCACATATGTGTGTGTGCGTGCAAGCCGTCATGCATGCACAAGGTTTGCAAAAAAAGTGCAGTAATGTATGTGCACATATGTGTGTGTGCGTGCAAGTCGTCATGCATGCACAAGGTTTCCAAAAAAGTGCAAAGGTAAGAGCAAACCTCTTTTCTTTGCCGTTTCTGCTTCTGTGTTCTAGCTGACGAATGCAGCTGCTTGTTACACAACAGGTGTCGTGCACACACACACACACACACACGCACACACACACACTCACGCATACAAATGAGTGATATATGGCCTTTTTTTACGTACAGCAACCATAGACCGCGGTCACGTACATTCATTTTATGGAAAGTTACCACTTCACAGTTATGCATGAACAAAAACTTTCAACCTCATTTCAGGAGGGCACAAAAAAACATGAATTTGGACGGCGTCTACGTCCCGATAACAATTAGATGTTCGGAATCCTGACGTCGAGAACTATCGATTGGTATATACATGGGTCGAATCAGGGGGGGGGGGGGGGTGGATCCCTGGTGGGTTTTTTTCCTGGGCTACTTCCAGAGGTGGTCGATGGAGGACTGAAAAGGGGGTGTTTTTAAAATGTTCCCAGAGTATGCGCACCCCAGCTGGCAGTTTCTAAGCTTAGCACCCAGATGCTGATAACACCCAAGCTTGAAAGCTGCCAATAGGGGTACACGTGTCGAATTGCCCGCGGCGTGAACCCCACTTTTCACCGCCAATCTGTCATATCTCACCACCAACTGACCCAATTTGTGTCATTTTTATATGAATAGTCTACATTTAAAATCATTGCAACAAAAATGGGGCAAAACGGAGCAGTAGTTGGCCAGGTACCCCATTTTGGCACATTTACCTTGAAAAAAATCAGCAAAAGGGGTGCCAAAAAGGGTGGGAAACCAAGTTCCACCAAATCCAGTTTTTAGCATGTCAAGCGATTTTTGTTCATAATTGAAGTACTCCTGTCGTGTTTTGAGGTGAAAGAGGCCCTGGGTAGAGTGTGGTGGCTCAATATGTAAACGTTCATCGCCAAAAATTGAACTGGATTTCTGCCCAGACCACTGGGGTAGTCCATTTGGCCTCAAACTTCATGAAAAGGAAAAGGAAAAGATAAAGAAAAACTATGCAGGCAGTGAAAACCACTCCCCACATTATTTAAGAAAAAAGAGTCACCTTGGTACCGAGTACCGTAAAGCTCTTCCACCGTGAGAAGGAAAGGGAAAATTAATGGGGATCAGGAGGGTTGCAGGCTTGGCCTGAAACCGGCTCCTGATGAGAGTTGATAACAGTACTGGAAAGGGCATGTCTAGTATGGACAAGTTTGGCAGCAAAGTTCACAGAGTGCACATGGAGCTTGAAGGCAAGCTTCTGAACTCTTCGAGAATCGAGAAACATCTAGTTATGTTATTTAAACACGATTTGCATCAAAAAAGGAACAGTTTCAGGACTTTTGCTCCGTCGACCACCTCTGGGCTACTTCCACGGAATTTTAAATATATCATCGGAATCATCAGCTCAAGCCCAGCCGATTGCCACTCTTTTTGAGCAAATTGGGTAAAAGGGGGGGGTCTGTGGACATGTCCAAAAGTCGGAGGCACACGCGCTCGGGTGCAAGTCGCGGGTTATATCAAGCCAACGGAGCAGCAATTCACTCCAAACTTCCAGGATTGTGCCAGCATGAGATAGTCAGTAGAATTCTGAAGCAAGGTGGGGCTGTGCAAGCCAGTTGTGGGTGCCCGGAACGTCATGTGTGCATGGGCGTCCGAACCTCGGTTTTTGCCCCATAACTCTGCAACACTTTAGTTTCAGGTTTGGATGAGTATACAGATGGATGCAGAATTCAACAAGGAGCAAATTGGCACCCTTTTTGTCTGGGTAGGAGGTGTTGTCGTTCTTTACTATTACATTTCACTTTATCACAGGGGGCTGAGGCCTGAGGAAATAGCATTCACGAACAGAATGAGTGTTCTTTCTTTCGCAAACAATTGCACTCCCCAGCACGCCGTCCAAACATAACCGCCCTGCTCCAGCTGCTCCTCCACAAGCCTGCTTCAGTCTGCAGCCGAAAAGCACACTTCCCAGCACACCATCCAAACATAACCGCCCCGCTCCAGCTGCTCCTCCACAAGCCTGCCTCAGTCTGCACTTCCCAGCACACTGTCCAAAAACAACCCACCTGCTCCAGCAGCTCCTCCACGCCCTGCATGAGCGCCGCCATTTGCTCCTCCAAGCTCCCCCTCACAGCAGCCACCTCCTCCTGCAGACCACCCTGCACAGCTGCCAGCGCTTCCTGCAGGCCACCCTGCACAGCAGCCACCTCCTCCTTCAGACCACCCTGCACCGCTGCCAGCGCTTCTTTCGCCAACAAAGCCTCCTGGTCCAGATTACCACGCAGGGTGGTGAGCTGCTGCTCTAGGCCTCCTTGCAGGGTGGTGAGCTGCTGCTCAACACTATCGCGCACTGCGGCAAGCTGCTGGTCGAGGCTACTGTGATCGCCACGCAGGGCAGTGAGCTGCTGGTCTATATCCCCTTGCAGTGAGGTCATCTGCTGATCCAGCTTGCCACGCACAGTAGTGATCTGAGGGGTGCGGTGTGCATGTGTGTGTATGTGCATGTGTGTGTGTGTGTGTGTGTGTGCATGTGTGTGTGTGGGTGTGGGTGCATGTGTGTGTGTGTGGAGGTGCATGCGTGTGTATGAGTGTGTGTATGTGTGTGTGAGTGTGTGTGTGTGTGTGTGCAAAATTGTGTCCATGTTTGGGTGTATGTGTTTTGATTGCTCCTTCTGTTGGGTGGGAACTGGGTACACACACTATGTAATTCAATCTGGGCATTGCTCTTCCCTTGTCTCTACCAATCATACATACATCACCATGCCGTTTTATCGCTCTTCCATTTGTCCATACCAATCATACATGCATCACCATGCCGTCTCATTATCTGCAACATTCACAGGTGCACAGTGGCGCTTTTGCACGCACGCACGCACGCACACACACACACACATACACACACACACATACATACACACACACACACCAGGAGCTGCCGGTGCACAGCCCAAATACACAGTCACACTTGGCCTATTGGTACATACAGCCTACACACACACACACACATACACACACACACACACACAAAAGTGTGTACCTGGAACAGATTTGTAAGAGCATTCCTATTTGCTGCCACATACACACATGCAAAATTACACGGAATTGCTTGTTTATACGGTATATACCCTATACCCTACAAGACAATTTAGTAAAAGTTAGCACACACTTTTGCAGCTGCACAGCACAGACAATGTACACATGCACAAGCACACACACACACACACACGTGTTTGCAACTGCACAACACAGGCTTACACTGGAGCACAGACACACACATGTACACAAGCACACACACACATGTACAACTGCACAGCACAAGCTTACACTGGAGCACATGCAACACACACATGCACAATAGACACACACACACGTGTTTGCAACTGCACAGCACAGGCTTACACTGGAGCACAGGCAACACAATGTACACAAGCGCACACATGCACGCACATTTACAACTGCACAGCACAAGCTTACACTGGAGCACAGGCAACACACACGTGCACACATGACACACACGCGTTACAACTGCACAGCACAGGCTTACACTGTAGCACACACACACGTATTTACAACTGCACAGCATAAGCTTATACTGGAGCACAGACAACACAAACATGCACAATAGACACACACACACACGCACACACGTTTACAACTGCACAGCACAGGCTTGCCCTGGAGCACAGACACACATGCACAATAGACACACACGTGCACACACATTTACAACTGCACAGCACAAGCTTACACTGGAGCACAGGCAACACACACATGTACACAAGCACACACATGCACACACATTTACAACTGCACAGCAGAAGCTTGCACTGGAGCACACACACACATGCACAAACACAAGCACACACACACATGTGTTACAACTGCACAGCAGAAGCTTGCACTGGAGCACAAACACACACATACCTCCAGCATGGCTGCTTGCAAGCTGCTTCCCGACTGGAGGTGAGTGGCCTCCAGTGCTCCCAGCTGTGCTTGCAGAAGAGTTATCTCTGCTGCCATTTCCCCCTGCACGACACAAGACAAGTAGATGTGTGCCATAAAAGATTTGTACATCTGGCCAGAGCTATGCGCACACATGCACACGCACACATGCACACACTCACACCATAGATAATTGTCTCTGCTGCCAATTTCCCCTGCACGACACAAGACAAGTAGATGTGTGCCACAACAAATTTGTAGATCTGGCCAGAGCTATGCGCACACATGCACACACACACTCACTCACACCATAGGTATTTGTCTCTGCTGCCATTTCCCCCTGCACGACACAAGACAAGCAGATTTGTAGATTTGGCCAGAGCCATGCACGCACATGCACACACTCACACACTCACACCATATTTGATTATATACATGGGAGTTACCCTGAGTAATTTATTGTACGCACGCCACCCCGCACACACACATGTACATTCTTCTGGCCGGCCCTTCAAGTACATCACTAGGCAAGCATGTGGTGCAAAAATGCACCGTCTGACGTACTCGGCCACCTTAGATGTCCATCCCCCCAGACTGATGCAAAAAACATTTCGTCCACACTGACAGACTCAGAAAGATGAGCACTTTGGCTGCAAGCACTGAAACATTAGGGCCCTCTTGTAATTGCCACTTACACCCCCGCACAGTCATTTTTACAAGGTGGGTGGGTGGGTGGCACGCATTGCTGCCACCCACCCCCTGGAGTGTGTGTGCGTGCGTATGTGCACATGTGTGTATATGTGTGCGTACATGTGTGCGCGTGCGTATGTGTGTATATATGTGTGCACATGTGAGCTAGTTAATGTATCAACTTGTTTGGCACAAATGACAAAGATGAAATACCAGTTTGTTCGGCACAGATGACAAAGATATAAAGTTTAATGAACTGTTTTGTCTAGCATAGACGGCAAAATATAATTCCTTGGCTGTCCGGAAGTTGTAGGGGGGCCCTGCAGTCCTTTTTTTACACTCAAACATACACACATGTGCACATACGCACGCACACACATGTACGCACACATATACACCCATGCACACACCCACGCTCACACACAGACGCACACACACATACGCGCACTTACACAAACACATTTGCGCACTTACACACACACACGCACGCACACACACACACACCTGTAGCCCTGCATTGGAGGCAGCCACGTCCTGCTGCATGTCTTGTCGGGACACTTCTATGAGGGCATTCAGCTCAGCTGCGGTCCCCACAAGATCTTGCTGCACCTCACCAATCCGCTGTGTTACGCTCTGGTCCACCTTTTGTGTGTGTAATTACAAGTGTGTGTATGTGTGTATGTGTATACATGTGCGTGTGTATTTGTGTGTTTGTGCGTGTGTGTGTGAATACATGTGCATGCGTGTGTAAATATGTGTGTACTTGTGTGTGTGAATGTGTATGTGTGTGTGAATACGTGTGTGTTTGAATGTGCGTGTATGTGTGTGAGATTACGTGTGACACCATTTTCACACCCACATCTGGTACCACAGCAGATTACCTGGACAAAATGAGCGTCCGCCTCTGAGAAGCGCTCATCCATAGCTTGCTCCAATGCATGGACCTGCTCTCCAAGAGTGGCAGAGCTGGTGGTGAGAGCTTCATCTAACTGTGCAGGGAAAAGAAGACAGCAATAATGTGTGTGAAATGTACAGGAAAAAGAAGACAGCAATAATGTGTGTCAGCTGTGTTGTGATATCAGGATTATTTACAGAGAGAGAAATAACCGAAGCTGTACAGGGAAAAGAAGACAGCAATAATGTGTGTCAACTGTACAGGAAAAAGAAGACAGCAATAATTGTGTGTTATCTGTACAGGGAAAAGAAAACAGCAATAATGCGTGTCATCTGTACAGGAAAAAGAAGACAGCAATAATGCGTGTCAGCTGTACAGGGAAAAGAAGACAGCAATAATGTGTGTCAAATGTACAGGAAAAAGAAGACAGCAAAAATGCGTGTCAACTGAACAGGGAAAAGAAGACAGCAATAATGTGTGTCAACGTGAGTGGAGCCTCAAGGGTGGAGAGGGTAAGGGTGGCCTTGCACCTGTGAATGCACAGTGTCTGCCCTTCCTAGTACGCGTGTTGATTTTTAGCCTCAAGTTCCTCCAAACACCCTTTTCACTGCTATTACGAGCGTGCAGTTCAAGCACCTCTACCTACCATTGTTGATGCTTAGTTTCTGATCCATGCAGTTCTTGAATTGCCCTCTCATGCGCTGACAGTATGCCTCACCTTCCTCAATGAACCACTCAGTATATGCATAGGGTTGGCCAGAACCGTAAATATACACACACACACACCGTACATGACCGTATATTTGGTAATGCCCCTGTCAAAAATACCGTACATACGCCGTACGGTTGCGCAGCGTCTGATCCACACAGTGTTCAATCTGCTCTCTAACATGCATGTTGGTTTGTAACCTCAGCTCACACTTATGAGTTCAGTGTGAAACACCTGAACTCAGGTTCTTGAAGTGTAGCATAAAGTGAGATGCTCTCACTTTTTGCTTTTCTCCGGTTTCTGCTTCCCTTCTCCATTCTTTTTATTCCTTGGTAATAATGACAGAGCTCTATGCATCTCACGATGCAAGCGAAATAAAACTGCATGTTGGTTTGCATCCTCACAATGCATGTTGGTTAGCATGTTGATTGTAGCTCACACTGCATGTTGGTTTGTAGCCTCAGCTTACACCAAAAAAGGCTTCCACTGCTCCAACATGCTCTTTTGGGCCCCTCCACACAACACAGCTGTGCAGACTTTCTGTCCCACCTGCCCGGTGAGATCATCAAATTTTACATGCGTGTGTGTACACAAATTTTACATGCGTGTGACCCAAGTTGCTGGCTGTCTGCCTCACCTGCTCCGTAAATTTCTCAAGCTGCTCCAACATGCGTGCGTCCACCGCTGCCAGCTGCTCATCGACAGCTGCCAGCTGCACAACGACCGTTGCAAGCTTTGCCTGCAGGAAAGAAGTCACATAGGAGCCTGCAGTCACATAGGAGCCTGCATATTTGTAGGCAAGCGGGCATCGACAGCAGCTGCTCACTAACCGTTGCAAGCTTTGCCTGCAAGACAGTCAGTCGCATTGTTACACACACACGCACACACACACACACACACACACACGCACGCACACGCACACGGTGGTTGAAATTCCTGAAGCATGCATACACCGGCAGCTTCTAGTTGCTCACTCAGCATTGTAAGCCACACTGACATACAGACATTGACACACATTACACACTGACATACAAACACACACACCTCAGCAGAAGCAGCAGCAGCAGCTGCTCGCTCCTCGCTGCCCTCCACTCGCTGCCCTATCCGTTGCTCCACTTCCTTCACCTGCTGCACCACCTGGATGTGTTTTGTGTGTGTGTGTGTGTGTGTGTGTGTGTGCGTGTGTGTGTGTGTGTGCGTGCGTGTGCGTGTTGAGTGCATTGTGTGTGCATGTGGTCTGTGTATGTGTGTACACATATGCGTTTGCAAGATGCATGCACGTTTGCGTACGTAGGTACGTGCTTGCATATGCGTGCATGCATACACGATTGTGTGCACACACACATCTGGGTTGTTTCTCAGGCTCTTTTGCATGCGGTGCATGCCCTCCATCCTAGGTCAGGTGAGACAAGAAGGCCCACCATATATGCACTAGCACTTTACTGTGACCACATACCATTTCTATGCAAGCTTCACACACACACACACACACACACACACACACACGCTCACACACACACACACACCTGTGCAAAAAACACTCTCCATTATGTTACGTGGGTATGGTGTGCCCAGTAACACAGTGAATTGACGTCAAATTCAGAGCCCTTTTACCAAGTTTACACATCCTTCTTTAATCAATGTGGGGAGTGGTTTTTCACTGCCTGCATATTTTGTTCTTTTTTCCCCAACGCACATCACCTGTCGCGTCAGCACCACAGACAGCATCACGTCCACGAGGAAGAGCACCACAGCATGAAACTTGCACCACAGCATATGCACAAGGAACAGCACCAAAGGATGATTCTTGCACCACAGACAGCATGACGTCCACGGGGAACAGCACCACAGCATACAAATTGCAATTAACGAGTGCTTACTTGCGCACTGTTGCATTTGGCATGCCGCGCTTACCTTATGATCAACCTTGCATACAAACACAAGCACACACACACACACACACACACACCAACCCAGGCCCACACCCACTCCCACATAAGACAGGCAAACATCTACACACATATATCAGCATATCAGCATACACCTCAAGGTACTCTGATACCCCAATACACACACGCACACGGTCCACACATCTACACATCATACTTCATCTAAGTGCTAACATCTACACACACACGAGCAGGCACACTACAATATACATCTACACACACGAGCAGGCACACTACAATATAAATCTACAAACATCAAGCAGGCACACTACAATATACATCTACACACATCAAACAGGCACACTACAATATACCAGCACACACACGAGCAGGCATACTACAATATGGACACATTTGTGTGCGCGTGTATGCGCATACACACACACACACCTGTGCGTCGGAGTCCGTCAGACGAGCTGTGAGTGCAATGAGCGCAGCATCGTTTGCTGCCGATGCTGTGGCACTCTTCTCAGCAGCCTGTGCATTCTTAGTGTCCACGTCTGTGAGCACCTGCACGCATATGGAAAGCATATGGAAAGCATATGGAAAGCACAGTGGAAACTGATAACGGCAGCGTCCTGTGTATTTCCAGCATCCATAAGCTGTGCATTTTTTGTGTCCACATCTGTGAGCTCCTGCATGCATATGGAATGCACAGTGGAAACTGATAACGGCAGCGTCCTGTGTATTTCCAGCATCCATATGCTGTGCATTCTTAGTGTCCACGTCTGTGAGCACCTGCACGCACATGGAAAGCATATAGAAAGCACAGTGGAAACTGATAACGGCAGCGTCCTGTGTATTTCCAGCATCCATATGCTGTGCATTCTTAGTGTCCATGTCTGTAAGCACCTGCATGCATATGGAGATAGCGCTTAGCTCCCAAGTGTATGAATCTATGATGGTGTTCATATGAGTTGCACATGGAAAGTTAAAACACCCAACCAAAGCTTTCTTTTCTCCAGGGCGCGCGCTTTTTTGGTGTCCATTTCTGTGAGCGCCTGCGCAATGGCGACAGCGCTCAGCTCCCAAGTGTGCAAACAAATGAGTGCATTGATATGCGATACGAGTTGTACTTAGAAAGTATGAGTGTGTTCATATGCGCCGTGCATTGCATTTTGAAGCTGCCAACGCAAGCTTTCTGTTCTCCTGGGCGTGCTTCCACATCTGTGCACCAATTAACACAGACAGAATAAACGATTAGGGCTGACCAGAGCCCCATATATACACCGTATATTTGGTGATTTCCCTGCCAAAAGCACCGTATGCACACCGCATATGTATCATCCTGGCCTACCCTACAAATGATACATTACACGAAGCCCAGCTGTTAATCCATATTGCCGTCCCTCATTAGTTCAGTTTGGATTACAAAGGCATTCAACCTGGAATGGCTGCTCAACCTATGAGAGCGAGGTAAACCTCAAAACAAACCAAGTAAAAAAAGGGCTGTGACGCAACTGGAAAATGCCAACCTTTAAAGACACGAGAAAAAGGAAGCAAAAACATATCAAAGTCCCTCATTACCACAGCTGCTGATCCATATTGCCATTGACCTCATTACCACTTGTTCACAGATCCATTGGACAAGGAGACGCTCCCCTTATTTTTTCTTTCATGAGGCCACGATTGTAGATTTGGCCAGAACCATATGTATACACCGTATATAACCGTATATTTGGTGATGTCTCTGCCAATATTTCCGTATATGCACTGTATATTTAGGGTTATGGCCTGCCCTACACAATTGGCATTTGTATACACATTCACGTACACGTGCACACACATGCATACACACAGCACACACACGCACACACACAAGTACACATATGCATTCACTCCATGAAATTTAAGTGTGCTACAACCATGCTTCTATGATAGCAGATCTGCAAACTGCATATTCCCTCTACCTCATACCTATATGTTCCAGTGCACATGCCTTTGTGTGTGTATGTGTGTTTTGTGTGTGCGTGTGTGTGTTGTGTGTTTTGTGTGTGTGTTTTGTGTGTGTGTGTGTGTGTGTGTGTGTGTGTGAATTCCTAACTGTTGTGTGCAGATCATTATCAAACAAGTCCAACATACAGCATGGCCTTTGTACATACACACACGCATACAATCACAGAACAGACATATGTATATGCATAGAGTTGGCCAGAATCATGTATATATGGTGTATATACAGTACTTTTGGCCGGGAAATCACCAAATATACGGTCAAGTACGGTGTATATATACGGTCCTGGCCAACCCTATATATACGCACACACTCACAGAATAGACATACGCGTACACGTGGACACACACTCACACACAGGTGTACACACAAACAAATCAGGCACGCGCACACACATGCATCACATATAGGTGCAGTTACACCCAACATCACATTTAAGTGCAGTTACACCCAACATCGTAATAAGGTGCAGTTACACCCAACATCGCATTTAGTGCAATTAAATCCAACATCGCATTTAAGTGCAGTTACACCCAACATTGCATTTAGTGCAATTAAATCCAACATCGTATTTAGGTGCAGTTACACCCAACATTGCATTTAGTGCAACTAAATCCAACATCCCACCAACATCGCATGTGAATGCGGTCACACTCAACATCACAGTTAACTGCAAAAAAAAAAACACGACAAGTACGGGTGCAGCCACACCCAACGACCGTCCCTACCTGTTGCATCTTTGTTTCCACAAACTCGTCCATCTGATGCACCTCATCCTCAATCGTCCACTGGATCTCATCCACACGGCCTGCCAGGGCGGCATTGGCAGTCTCCGCCTCCTCAGACATCTGGCCAAAACACAGCAATGTCCAGGAAGTGAGCAAGAGTAGCCGGGGCTTAATCAGTGCACATCAGAGTCGCCCACACGGCCTGCCAGGGCGGCATTGGCAGTTACAGCCTCCTCAGACATCTGGCCAAAACACAGCAATGACCATGGAGTAAGCAAGGGTAGCCGGGGCTGAATCAGTGCACATCAGGGTCGCCCACACGGCCTGCCAGGGCGGCATTGGCAGTTACAGCCTCCTCAGACATCTGGCCAAAGCACAGCGTTATTAAGGATAAGCAAGAACAGCTGTGGCTTTTAATCAAAATCTATCAAAGTCATCCACGCGGTCTGCCAGGGCGGCATTGGCAGTTGCAGCCTCCTCAGATCCCGACAAAGCACGCAACTCCTTAAGCAGGTGTAAACAATTGTGACTGTGTAAACGAGTGTGGCTGTATAAACAGTCGTGGCTGTGTAAACAATTGTGGTGTGTTGAGAAGTCACCCACCCAGCATTTGCAGTTTCAGCCTCCTCGTACAGTGGACAAAGTACACCGTTATATAGGGTTTAGCAGGTGTGTTGAGAAGTCACCCAGAAAAAGTAAACCTGCCTTCTGAAACATTGGACAAAGTGCACCATTACATAAGGATAAGCGGATGTGTTGAGAAATCACCCAGCATTTGCAGTCCAGCCTCCTCGTACAGTGGATAACGCACAGCATAGTCTGTCGGGCTTTGCTGTGGCCCATTCAGTCATATCAGCACAATTTGTTGCGCTTTACTGTGGCCCATTCAGTCATATCAATCAAGAACTGCCTAACAGTAAAAGTCAGTCTCACTTGAGGCCTAGCCTCATGTGCTCATGTGTAGGGTTGGCCAGAATCATATATATACGGTTTACATACGGTATTTTTGGCAGGGAAATCACCAAATACACGGTCATACACGGTGTACATATACGGTTCTGGCCAACCCTGATCATGTGCAATCATCTTGGTATGCTAGACAGTTGCAACATTTGCACACACACACACACACACACACTCAAATAGTGTGAGTTCTCGGCCTGCGGTGTCGGTTCTCATGACCTCTACAACAGCTTATCGCTTATTCATAGGGTTGGCCAGAACCGTATGCATGCACCATTTATGACAATATAATTAATGATTTCCTCTGCAAAAAAAACGGTAATGCACCGTATATATATGGTCCTTGTCAACTCTACGTGTTCACCATGATTTTAGAAACTAGAGCAACAAGCAAACTTCACTGACATCTTAAGTACAAGCGCCACATGCGCACATGCTTGGGACATCATCACAGTCTCCATAGTGCTTGGTGCTGACTGTGAATAAAAACATGAGGACCACACTTCACCTTTAAAATGCAGCAATTGGGCCACCACAGTCTGCATGGCAGCTTAATGCTCAATATGAATAAAATACGAGGACGGACCTTCACTACAAGTATCTAAATGCAGCATGCGTGCGTAATTGGGCCACCAGTCTCCATGATTGCTTGGTACTTACATTACAATGGCCAATCCTCAGTGATGAGCGCAAGCACAAGCTCATGTGCATGCACAAAGCGCACGCACTTGGGCCATCACAGTCTCCATGACAGCTTATTGTTAACTCACGTTACAATACCAAGGACCAATCTTACTCATGTTACAATACCAAGACAACATCAATAACATTGCAGCAAGTAAACGCACTTGGGCCATCACAGTCTCCATGGCAGCTTGGTGCTGCTCTTGGTTCATGAGTGCTTCTTCCAAACGCTGCTCCTGCTTTGCCAAAGCCTCCTCCATGTGCACATCCTGTGTGGGTGAGAGTGTACGAGAGTGTGCGTATGTGTTTGTGTACCTGTGTGTGTGCCTGTGTGTGAGCGTGTGTGTGTGTGCCTGTGTGTGAGCATGTGTGTGTGCGTGTGTGTGCTTGCGTGCGTGAGCGCAAATGCTCATGTGTGTGTATGACATAACCACCATTTCTCGTGGCTTGTTCATTACAGCTTCTGCAGCACAAACATCACATCACATCACATCACATCACATCACATCACATCACATCACATCACATCACATCACATCACATCACATCACATCACATCACATCACATGATGTGAAAACATCACATTACAGCTTCTGCAACACACATCACATCACATCACATCACATCACATCACATCACACACCACATCATATCACATTACAGCTTCTGCAACACACACATCACAGACACACCTTTTACTACCACTCCATCTGCACCAAACCAAAGTGCCTCCGTCCTCTCACCCATGTTAATAACCCCCACCCTTTATTCCAGGAGTGTGAGGAGAGAGATCTCACTGCAAGCTAATTATTTGGTTCCTGTACAAAAAATGATATATGATCTACAGTGCCTCATCTCCCTCACCTGCCCCATTCACCAAGTGCCATATATAATCTGCAGTGCCTCATTCCTCCCACCTGCCACGTCCATTCTGTGCAACACATGACATGCAGTACCCCTCTCTCTCACCTGCTTTACTTACTCTGTGCAATACAACATATTTAGGGTTGGCCAGAACCATACATTATAGGTATATACGGTGTACACACAGTATATTTAGCAGGGAAATCACCATACATACGGTCATATACGGTGCAGATATACGGTTCTGGCCAACCCTTAACATATGCGGTGCCTCACTTCTCTCACCTGCGCTCCCAGGGCCTCGTTGAATTGCTCATCCTGTTTCTGCAGCAAGTCATGGATCCGAGCGTTGGTGGTGGTGTCTATACTGGCAAGCTGCTCTGCCAGTGAGTTCCTGTGCGTGCGTGTGCGTTTGTTTGTGCGTGTGTGCCCATTTCCCCCTGTGGTGTCCATACTGGCAAGCTGCTCTGCCAGTGAGTTCCTGTGCATGCGTGTGCGTTTGTTTGTGCGTGTGTGCCCATTTCCCCCTGTGGTGTCCATACTGGCAAGCTGCTCTGCCAGTGAGTTCCTGTGCGTGCGTGTGCGTTTGTTTGTGCGTGTGTGCCCATTTCCCCCTGTGGTGTCCATACTGGCAAGCTGCTCTGCCAGTGAGTTCCTGTGCGTGTGTGTGAGTTTGTTTGTGCGTGTGTGCCCATTTCCCCCTGTGGTGTCCATACTGGCAAGCTGCTCTGCCAGTGAGTTCCTGTGCGTGCGTGTGCGTTTGTTTGTGCGTGTGTGCCCATT
>Ga0307947_1002518_pt1 | contig 14687 bp, 16 predicted proteins | sample OrgLakmetagen232_FD_201840 | JGI IMG/M metagenome (GOLD analysis project Ga0307947, IMG submission 201840) | Saline water microbial communities from Organic Lake, Antarctica - #232 | ecosystem: Environmental > Aquatic > Non-marine Saline and Alkaline > Saline | place: Antarctica: Organic Lake...
TGGTGTGCATGTAAAACACACACACTCACACACACACACACACACACACACACACACACACACACACGCACACACACGCACACACACACACACACACACACACACACACACACACACACACACAAATACAGGTGGAAGCCACCAGCAGGTCAAGCCATTTGGTTACATCAGCGGTTGGATACGATGGTAAGTATTGTATGCAACATTCAGGTGGCTGTCGGTTGTATGTCAGAGGTGGTTTGAATTCATTTTGAGGTGATGGCCTTGAATTCAATCTGAATTGAATTGAATTGAATTCATTCTGAGGTGAAGGCCTTGAATGAAGGCCTTGAATTCATTATGAGGTGATGGCCTTGCTCTAAGCTGCATCATACCTGTGGTCCTTATCCTCATTCATATAATGTGGGGAGTGGGTTTCACTGCCTGGGTTGCTAGCTGCAAGCCTTTACCCTTGGTGCTGGCACTCAAATGCGCGTTGGTTGTGGGGTGCGGAGGTAGGTCTTTTTAACAGTAAGCGTAAGAGTATAAGCCTACGCGGATACAGAGTTCAGAGCTCTGATGCTGATGAAGGAAAGGCTTGCAGCTAGTCAGATCCCACCCAAGGTGAGGCTTGTGTGTGTGTGTGTGTGCGTGCATGACCACAAAGGAATGGCAGCGCTGGGGCTAGGAGCACAACAGTGATTGGAAACACGTCAGCACGTAATTTTATAACACACATCAAAAAGCCAATCTAGTTTTGCTGGGAACGGAATGCGAAATAAATTGTTTACTGACTTATAGTTGTGAATCAAAGGCCCTTTGGAAGTCGCGGGTTGGATCCGCCACGGGTTAAATGGTCGTAGGATGGGTCCTGCACCGCGCACAGATGTCGCTTGACTTCTAGTTACTCATGTATCTGATTTTGATTACATTTACAGGGGGGGACCTTCAGCCTGGGGTGTTATCTCCTCTTCCTTTCATACAGAGGTTACAGAGGTTACAGCTTAAGCCCTCAATCAAAAAGTGCGACTGCTGGGCTGCGTATGTAAGCACTGTCGAAGTGTGAGGAGTGTTTGTTGTATGACCAGAGATTTTGTAGCACCTACCAGGAGGCACCAGAAAGCACAACTTTTGGAACACCCCGGTCAATTGAATTAATAACTGCATATTCGGAATCCTGAGATCCAAAGCAGTCGATTGACATATAAATGAGTCCGATCAAAAGGGGGGGGGGGGGGGGTTGTCGAGGGCAATGTTTACCGGTGTTCAATTTTTTGGCATTTTACTGGGGCATTTCTACGGAGGTGTAAACATAACATCGGAATCCTCAGCTCAAGCCCCGTCGAATGGCACCCTTTTGGGGTGCATTGGGTTAAGGGGGGGTGTATGTGGACATGTCCAAAAGTCAGAGGCACACGCGCTCGGGTGCAGACAGCAGGGTGAGTCAAGCCAATGAAGCAGCAATTTACCCCAAACTTACAGGAACCCATAACTCTGCAACAGTTCAGTTTCAGGTGGATGCCTATATTTTCAGGTCTTGATGATTATGCAGGTAGATGCCTTTTTTAAAAAGGCGGATTGGTACCCTTTGTGTCCATGTAGGGTTACTGCATGGGGGGTCTAGGGGTGGGTGGGTGGGTCAGGGGGGTTATGACCAGTTTTAGGGGATGGAGCGCACAACTGTTTTTTTTATGCCTCCTGCACCTACCAAAAAAAGTTGAAGAGGGAAAAAAGGCACAACGCTGCTTGTAAGATTGCAGCACTGAATAAAACCAGTAAAAGCAATCGAGCATCTGCCAGGACTAACCGACCGCATCGAATCAAAGAGGGGATATCGTCATCTGTGTCTTGGGCACAGACAAAAAGGAAGCACATGGACTGTCACACTGAGAATACCAAGAATGAGGGAGGCAATTATTATCATACATAAAACGCATGTGTGATAAGCAGCACATGCAAAACAAGAGGGTCTGGATCATCAAACATGGTGTGGTTCATCACTCTCTTGCTGCAGGACCTGCTGCTGTGTGAACTTTGAATCAGCACTTGCCTGGCTAAGAATGTAACAACGTGTACAAAAAGCAAAATTGAAATTTATTGTTAAAGCAGATTAGCAGGCACACCCCGGTAATTGTCGTCTCACCCCACACAACAAAGCACGACGAGAGCCAAGGACTTGCATTAATTTAAACAGTGTGTTTTGACCTATTACGTCTGCCTTGGAACCAACCAAGCACCTTGCAGCCAAGATGAAATGACGTTCGTTAATATTCTTTACAGGGGAAGGCACTGCTGTTTGTATATCAGCATTTTGCGCTCAGGCAAATGCTGATATACAAACAGTGTTTTATTTCCTTATACCGTAGGTTCACGATCCCTTTGGAACCACACATTTTAAAAGAATTAAATTTTCGATTTTAGTAGGGGGACTGCAGGGGGGTTAATATTCGAGTTCGAATCTAGTTTGGGCAGGCCCTGTCGGGAGTTGATTTGTTAATTCGAGAGCCCCCCACTGTTGGCTGCTGCTGCTGCTGCTGATGATGATGGGCAGACTGCCCATTGGCTGCATGGGGAGAAACACAGCTCAGTGCTTGCAGGCAACGTCCCTCAAATCAGTGAAGCAACCCTCTCTTACCCACTTGCCATCTTCACAAGCTCTGTGTGGATGCCCCAAAGGAAGGGCCTGAAGGGCCTGCGAGAGGAGGAGGCTTGTTCTTGGAGCAGCATGCATGGACGCCCCACAGGCCTCTTCACAGCGCGCCCCTACCCCTTCCCTTTGCCTATGCCTCTTCACAGCCGCGCCCCTTGCCTTTGCCTATGCCTCTGCCAGCTCCCTGAGCTGCCTCTCCCTTTGTAGCTTCTCATGGTCTCTCTGCTGAACGGCCAGCCTCTCAGCAGGGGACAGGGGCTCCAAGAACGGGTCAGGGGTTCACAACCAGGGCACGCTGGGAGCTCAAATTTAAAAGCACCCTCAAAACCACCTAAAATAATTGATTTATCACTTCAGATTCAGTTCAGACAGGGCCCCGAGAATTATTTGAAATTTCGTTTTTTTCCAAATAATTCTTTAATTTCCAAAGTGATCGTGAACCTACGGTACATACACTCAATGATTACAATGGGGGGTGACCTTCAGCCAGGTTGTTTGGCTGATCGGCTGCTGGCTGGTCTCGGCCAGCCACAAATAAATCCATAAGCTCAGGAAGAAATAGAAACAGGCTAGTGTTCTGCTGAGAAAGGAATTCATGAACAAGTTGGTTGTTAACCTGTTGCAGCAAAAAAGGTCGGGCTGCTGAAAAGTAAACAAATAGGAAAAATGTTTCCTAAGCTCACAAACTCGATGGTCTTGGCAAAATAAAAGAGCATGCACCTCGTTTTGAAGGGTTTACAAAGGATTTACAAAGGGGGTAACCGGCAGCCACATGTGTTGGGCTGATAGGCATTGCTGGCTTGTTCTGAACATGTTCATCTTCACCAGGACATTGGTCACATACGCAAGAACCATCTTCAAGCCACGCTGCTGCCTCAACTTTCAAAGTATGCGCACGCAAGCAAAATCTACTTATATTGCGCATAACATGTTTGGACAGATCATAATGGAGATACCGTGGAACATTAATCGGCATACGCTTATTTCTAGAAAAAGGTGTGGCATACCAAGAATGATAAGTGGCCAGTTTGTTATTGTGCGTGTTGGGGTCCACCAACTCAGCGTCTCTCCAAACACCTCTCATCCTATGTTTCAAATCTGCAGTAAACTCTTGCCTGGGAATCGCACGCCCAGTTTGAACAGCTCGTACATACAACTCACACCCACGCAGTCCTAGAAACGCGCTCAGCAATTGAGCTGTCTAGCAGGCACTTGAACGAGGCTGTAAATTGAGATCAGCCTGGACTACCCTTCATAAATGTCACTATTGGTATTAAGCATGCTATTGAAAAGCTTGACAGCTGACCGAAATCAGTAGAATTGCAACGGTTCGTGTCCACATTCTTGGAGTACAGCCCAGTTATTGGTAGACCGCTTCACACCTAAAGTGCCAAAGTGCCCTTTGGAAAATGCAAATGAAGCGTAGACATCGAGCTAGAGAACTCCCTGCCTGCCTGCAAAAAAACAGTACCCCATACTTGACTACCATACATGCCAGCAGGAATAACATACGTCTTAGCGAGCCACAAAGAAGTGTGCGGCCTGTCTGCCAAAGCGTGTTCACGCACAAATCTACGTTTCCTATGTGCTCTAGTCTCTCCCCCAATGCGAGAAATCATGCTCTCCACAGGCCCTGCTGCTGTTGCTGCAGCTGCTGCTGGGGGAGGCTGCTGCTGTTGCTGCTGCTGCTGCTGCAGCATAGGGGGGGCTACTGCTGGTGCTGGGGTTGGAGGGCCCAGGAAATGTGTGAGGTAGCGGAGGATGGTGTTCTCGTCCATTCACTTCAAGGAGTTGGGGTCAAGGCTTAACGCCCCCCGCCCACCATTTGCAGCTTGGCGCCAACCGCAGTGCTGCTCTGCAGGGTAGTTTAGTTTAGTGTAGTTTGGATTACAAAGGCATTCAACCTGGAATGGCTGCTCAACCTATGAGAACGAGGTAAACCTCAAAACAAACCAAGTAAAAATAGGGCAGGGTAGCGCACTGCGAATGCGTTGCCTGTGTGGACGTCCTTGTAGGTGCCGAAGGCTATTAGGAGGTCGCAGCTGTTTGCCGCCACCTCTTGATAGCCTTCGGCACACACGAGGACGTATGTACACTCAGGCAAAATGATGATATACAAACAACAGTGCTTTCCTTCCTTATATGTACACTCATATGTGGACACACATTTTGTGGATTTGTGTGAATGAACTGCATTATTACAATTTACAGACTTATTAAGACTGTAAGGTGCGCAATCAGGGCTTAGGGTTTAGGGTTTAGGTAAGGTAAGGTAAGGTTAATCACTACATATGCCTCAAAGGGCATCTCAGCAGAAGTTTGGAAAAAGCCTGAAACTAACTTGGCTAAACAAAAGAAACAGAAGCTAGAGGAAACAAGAAACAGATGTATGCAGAAGAGAAAAATGTATGGAGAAAGAGAACGTTTGTTTTGAAGAAGCGCGAAGAGAAAGCATCAAGGAGAACGAGAAAAGAAGACTGTTGATATGTCTCAGGATGTGGTTTAGGGTTTAGAAACTCTGGATTAAACCCTGAAGACGCAGGCTGCGCACCTGTGTGCAAGTACACTCGTATAATATATATATATGTGTGTGTGCTTTGCAGTTTTTCCTCACCTTTTCCACTCACAGTGCATGGCTCACACTCACATACCTTTTCGATGAATGACGTCGCTCAATCCCGTCACCCTACAGTCCAGGAAGCACACACACTTACACACACACACACACACACACACAAACACAGATGCATGTGTGTGTGTGCGTGTGCGTGTGTGTGAGTGTGTGTGCAAGCTCGTAAACACACATGTACGCACACAGACACACGTACACACACAAGCACTCACACACGCCCGCACACATACAGGGGCAGCCACAGTGGCACGAGTGGAGCAGGCCCTTCTTTGGACGGAACCGTGGTTGAGTGCACGTGCGCTGGGGGGTGGGCTGTACCTCATCGTGTGTGTGCAGCAGGCAGTGCAAGGTGTGTGTGTTGCATGCGGGTGTGGGTGTGGGTGTGGTGTGGGTGTGGGTGTGGGTGTGGGTGTGGTTGTGGGTGTGGGTGTGGGTGTGGGTGTAAGTGTGGTTGTGGGTGCGTATGTTTGTGCATGCACGTTTGTGTGTGAATATTATGAATGTTTAAATGTCCTGTGCTTGAGTGTCTGCAAGGGTTCGAAGGCTTACCTTTCTGAGGCTTTCAAGTTTGCAAGCAAATTTGTCTGCCAGGCGGCTGCTTGGACTTTAAGAACGAGCAATTACAGATCTGCTGTTGCTGCCCATCTGACCAAAGTAGTGGTTACCTGCAGCAAGGCTCATTTTATACATCTAGTGCACACATACATTTAGTGCACACACAACACACATACCAGCGCTGTAGTTCCTTTGTTGTGTCACACACACAAACACACACAAACACACACACACGCACACACACACACACAAACACACACAAACACACACGCACACACACACACACACACACACGTACACCCCATTCATACCAATGAGAACATTAGCGCGCACTTGTGTTCACAGGAAACAAAACTTTGCAGGCAGTAATCCAAATGTAGGGAGTGGGTTTTATAGGAAAGTAGCCAGTTTGGCACCAGGCAGTGTAGGCACTTTGGCACCAGGCAATGTGCGTAGCCATGCAGGCACTTTGGCACTCTGCAGAAGCCATATCGGCAACTTTGGCACCAGGCAGTGTAGGCATTTTGGCACCAGGCAGTGTAGGCACTTTGGCATCAGGCAATGTAAGTAGCCATGTTGGCACTTTGGCACTTTGCAGTAGCCATGTAGGCATTTTGGCATCAGGCAATGAAAGTAGCCATGCAGGCATTTTGGCATCAGGCAATGTAAGTAGCCATGCAGGCACTTTGACATCAGGCAATGTAAGTATCCATGTAGGCACTTTGGCATCAGGCAATGTAAGTAGCCATGTATGCACTTTGGCACTTTGCAGTAGCCATGTAGGCACTTTGGCACCAGGCCATGTAGGCACTTTAGCATCAGGCAATGTAAGTAGCCATGTATGCACTTTGGCACTTTGCAGTAGCCATGTAGGCACTTTGGCACCAGGCCATGTAGGCACTTTGGCACCAGGCAATGTAAGTAGCCATGCAGGCATTTTGGCACCAGGCAATGTAGGCATTTTGGCACCAGGCAGTGTAGGCACTTTGGCATCAGGCAATGTAAGTAGCCATGTATGCACTATGGCACTTTGCAGTAGCCATGCAGGCATTTTGGCATCAGGCAATGTAAGTAGCCACTCCGGCACCAGGCACTGTAAAACCTCTCCACCGCACACACACCCTCCCACAAAACTTACTTACACACACTAATGCTTGCCCAGACCTTTTTTGTCCTTCTGCCCGACTGAGCATATGTTACACACACAGACACATTTACGCAAACACACACACACAACACACAGACACACACAACACACACAACACACACACACACAAACACACACACAAACACACACACACACACACACACACACACACACACACACACACACACACTACACACACACACACATCCTACAGCCTCCCAGTACCTGCGGCCATCTACTCTCATGCTTGCCCTGGCTTTCCTCGTCCTCTTAGCCAACCTAACAGCCTCTGCTGTTAGAGCCATCATTCGCCCCTCTTCAAGATCCATCATTCAAGATCCATTCCATCATTCAAGATCCATTCAGGATCCATCAGGATTGCCCTCTTCAAGATCCAAGTATCCGCTCCGTGGTGGAGTTACCAACCAGCAGCTGACATATGATCAGGAGGAGGACGAGGTAAGGATGTGGTGTGTGTGTGTGTGTGTGTGAGGCTGGGTTTATGTCAGTTTGTGTGTGTGTATGTATGTGTGTGTTTGTGTGTGTGTGTGTGCGTGTGTGTGTGTGCGTGAGTGTGTGATTCTGTGTGTGTACGTGTGTGTGTCAGGCTGGGCTATTATGTGTCAGCATGTATGTATGTACCTACGCAAGCAATGCACAATTAAGTTGTGCTAGGAGAGATGCAACATGCGTGCAAAGCATGAATGATAGGTGATCAAAGTAAGTATATAAGATACAGCACTCAGTGCTTAGTTTGGTGGTCAAAGTGCACCTGTAGAATTGGTGGTCAAATGGAATGGCAAATGCACCTGCTGATTTGGTGGTCAACATGCACCTGTAAAAGATTCAGCACTCAGTGCTTATTTTGGTGGTCAAAGTGCACCTGTAGATTTGGTGGTCAAAGTGAATGGTGAATGCACCTGTATGGTGAATGCAAATGCACCTGTAGAATTGGTGGTCAAAGTGCACCTGTAGAAGATTCAGCATCCAGTGCTCAGTTTGGTGGTCAAAGTGCACCTGTAGATTTGGTGGTCAAAGTGCACCTGTAGAATTGGTGGTCAAAGTGAATGGTAAATGCACCTGTAGAATTGGTGGTCAAAGTGCACCTGTAGTAAATTCAGCAACTTATGAATAGTTAGATGATCAAGTAAGTGTACAGAATCAGCATTCTGTGTATGCTCAAAGTGTGTGTGTGTGTGTTTGCGTAAATGTGTGTGTGTGTGTGTGTGAGTGAGTGTACAGAAGAGCCAGCAATTTGTTTGTGGCTAGGTGATCGAAGTGTATTTGTAGAGGAGTCAGCAATTTATGTATTTTCAAGTGATTAAAGTAATTGTAGAGGAGTCAGCGCTCAGTGCATGGTTAGGGGAGCCCGGTGTAGTTGCAGAGGAGTCAGCAATATGTGTAGGTTTGGCCAGAACCATATATATACGGTGTGTATATCGTGTATATACAGCAATTTTGGCTGGGAAATCACCGAATATACGGTGTAGTTGCAGCAGAGTCAGGGATATGTGAAGGGTTGGCCAGAACCGTTTATACACACCGTATACGACCGCATATTTGCTGATTTCCCTGCCAAAAATAGCGTATGTATACACCGTATATATAGGGTTCTGGCCACCTAAATATGTGCATACCGTATCTTACCGTACTCATCCCGCATCCAAATTTCAGAAACATCTAGTAAAATCCCGCACATTTCCCGCACCCCCAAAATATATTTTTTTACTTTCCCGCATCAATCCTGCCTTTTGCCCTGTTCAGCACCAATAAGCTCACAATCCAATAAGCTCACAATCCAATAAGCTCACAAACAACCTCAATGAAAGAGAACACCATCTGTGTAAGGGTCCTTGCATCCGTGATTGCTAGTGAGTAAGCTCTCTGTCTGCTACTGCCCAGAATCTCAAGGTTTGCTTCCTTTAGCCACTATCACTGCTGCTGCCTGTGCGTGCGTGCAACCTCAATGAAAGAGAACACCATCTGTGTAAGGGTCCTTGCATCCGTGATTGCTAGTGAGAAAGCCCTCTGTCTGCTACTGCCCACAATCTCAAGATTTGCTTCCTCTAGTCACTATCTCTGCTGCTGCTGCCCGTGCGTGCTGATGGGTGTTGCTTGGGTGCGGGCAGCCTTGGTGCGTGACCTTGTATGCTGCACTAGGTCTTCCGGGTGCGGGCAGCTGGTGCGGCGTACAACCTGCCTTGCATGCGCAAGCGTTGCAGATTAGTCCTCTTCAACCCCCACGCTTCCTTCCTGCCACACAGCTTCCCCCTCATGCGTGCCAATGCCCCTGTGCATAACAGCTGTGCCTCTGAGGTGTCTCCACAACCGAATTGTGAGACCGTAGCAATCTTTCTTTGGCCTGCCAATCGGCCTTTTGTTGGCTGCCTCCTTCGCCTCAACGCTCAGCCCGTTTTGCTCTTGCTTGCTGGCTCGGCTGTTAGCCGCGGCTTGCTTTCTGGAATTCGCACTCGGGAGCAACCGTTGCTGGGGCTGGGGCTGGGGCTGGGGCTGGGGCTGCTGCTGCTGCTGCTGAGGCTGCCTGGTGCTGCGGGGCGGGGGGTACCCCTCACTATTCATGACCGGCAGCGACCTGGAAAGGGTTAATTTCACCAACCCCGCACAATCCCGCAGGGTCAAAATAAATATAAAAATTACCGCAGTCACCCTGCAGGACAAAAATGATATATATGCTGGGTGTTATAGGAAGGGTACGGTAGTTAGGGGGTTAAAGTATGTGGAGTGAGTCAGCACTCAGCGCATGATTTGTAGGGCTGGCCAGAACCGTATATATGCACCGTATACGACCGTATATTTGGTGATTCCCCTGTCAAAAATACCGTATATATACCGTATATTTATATGGTTCTGGCCAACCCTAATGATTTGGCAAGCCCAGTGTGACTGCAGAGTGACACCCTAAAATGAAACAAACTGTAAGCGATTTGTGATAACATCTTAAGTAAAGACGTTACTGTTGGATAGCGAAAGTAATTGTTCTACCAAGGTACATCAAACCAATTATTGATATAGGAAACGGAGATATTGCGGTGGGTTGGCAAAGTATTTATGCTACCAAAATGTATTCTTGCTACCAAAATACTTTGAACCAATGATTGATCAACGAAACGGAGATGTTGCGGTGGGTCGGCAAAGTATTTACGCTACCAATAAACTTAGAACCAATGAATGATCAAGGAAACGGAGATGTTGGGGTGGGTCGGCAAAGTATTTACGCTACCAAAATACTTTGAAGCAATGATTGATCAAGGAAACGAAGATGTTGCGGTGGGTCGGCAACGTATTTACGCTACCAAAAAACTTAGAACCAATGATTGATCAAGGAAACGGAGATGTTGCGGTGGGTCGGAAAAGTATTTACGCTACCAAAATACTTTGAACCACTGATTGATCAAGAAAACAGAGATGCTGCGGTGGGTCGGCAATGTATTCTTGCTACCAAAAAACTTGGAACCAATGATTGATCAAGGAAACGGAGATGTTGCGGTGGGTCGGAAAAGTATTCATGCTACCAAAAAACTTAGAACCAATGATTGATCAAGGAAACGGAGATGTTGTGGTGGGTCGGCAAAGTAATTACGCTACCAAAAAACTTAGAACCAATGATTGATCAAGGAAACGAAGATGTTGCGGCGGGTCGGCAACGTATTTACGCTACCAAACAACTTAGAAGCAATGATTGATCAAGGAAACGGAGATGTTGGGGTGGGTCGGCAAAGCATTTACGCTACCAAAATACTTTGAACCAATGATTGATCAAGGAAACGAAGATGTTGCGGTGGGTCGGCAACGTATTTTCGCTGCCAAAAAACTTAGAACCAATGATTGATCAAGGAAACAGAGATGTTGCGGTGGGTCAGCAATGTATTCTTGCTACCAAACAACTTAGAACCAATGATTGATCAAGGAAACAGAGATGTTGTGGTGGGATAGCAAAGTACTCATGCTACCAAAACAATTTTTATTAACAATCAAAGCTGCTGTCAGACAGCAAAGTCTTCATGCTACAAGGCAGGTTCGAGTTTCCCGCGGCCGTGAAAAGTCTCTCTGTGTCCTGATGTCCTGATCATGGGCATCAGCGTTCAGGGAAGCTACCCATAAGTCACTCCCCAGTGGGCAAAGCACATTTGTTTGTATGCAGCTATACCCATAAGTGCCGCCCTAGTGGGCCAAGCACATTTGTTTGTATGCAGATACCCATGATTGCCGCGCCAGGGGGCCAAGCACATTTGTTTGTATGCAACTACCCATGAGTGGCGCGCCAGGGGGCCAAGCACATTTGCTTGTATGCAGACACCCATAAGTCACTCCCCAGTGGGCCAAGCACATTTGTTTGTGAGATATTGGAGGACAGGGCAAGCACATTAATATGCAGGAATTTAAAATAATTGAGGAAAGGGCAAGCACATCTGTATGCAGGACTTATAATACTTGAGGAAAGGGAAAGCACATTTGGTTGTATGCAAATACCCATAAGTCACTCCCCAGTGGGCCAAGCACATTTGTTTCTATGCAGAAGCCCATGATTGCCGCCCTAGTGGGCCAAGCACATTTGTTTGTATGCAGAAACCCATGATTGCCGCGCCAGGGGGCCAAGCATATTTGTTGGTATGCAGAAACCCATGAGTGACGCCCTAGGGGGCCAAGCACATTTGTTTGTATGCAGCTATACCCATGAGTGCTGCCCTAGTGGGCCAAGCACGTTTGTTTGTATGCAGAAACCCATGATTGCCGCCCCAGTGGGCCAAGCACATTTGTTTGTATGCAGCTATACCCATAAGTGACGCCCCAGTGGGCCAAGCACATTTGTTTGTATGCAGCTATACCCATAAGTGACGCCCCAGGGGGCCAAGGTAAGGTTAGGTTACATCGCTATATATGCCTCTGGTGGGCATCTGAGCCTAGGGGGCCAAGCACATTTGTTTGTATGCAGCAACTTGAGATATTGGAGGACAGGGCAAGCACATTTTTATGCAGGAATTTAAAATAATCGGGGAAAGGGCAAGCATATTTGTATGCAGGAATTTATTATATTTGAGGAAAGGGCAAGCACGTTTGCAGGATTTTACAACATTTCAGGAAACGAAAACCTTGTTGCGATTCCCAGCAGAAGCAGTGCTCTTGAGTAGAGCTGGCCATCCCATTTCCGTACGGTGCATGTACGGTATGTTTCACACAGAAATCACCAACACACGGTCGTATGCGGTGTATATGTAAATGGTTCTGACCAATCCTGCTCTTGAGGAAAGCAGGAAGAAGAGGTCAGGAGTGCACACACACACACATTGTGAAATTATGTGGCATGAAGCGCACGCTGCTTAACGTGTGGCTTAATGTGTATAGCGCACGCTGCTTTACGTGTGGCTCAGTGTAAATAGCACACGCTGCTTAACGTGTGGCTTAATGTGCATAGCGCACGCTGCTTAACGTGTGGTTTAATGTGCATAGCGCACGCTGCTTTACGTGTGTGCCGTACGTAACTTAAGGCACACATTGTGAAAATATGTGGCATAAAGCGTACACATTGTGAAAATATGTGGCATGAAGCGCACACATTGTGAAATTATGTGGCATGAAGCGCACGCTGCTTAACGTGTGGTTTATTGTGTACGTTGCTGAACGTGTGTGCCGTACGATACTTTAAGGCACACATTGTGAAACTATGTGGCATGAAGCGCACGCTGCTGAACGTGTGGCTTATTGTGTATAGCGCACGCTGCTTAACGTGTGGTTAAATGTGCATAACGCACGCTGCTTTACGTGTGTGCCGTATGTTGCCCTATGACACACATTGTGAAACTATGTGGCATAAAGCGCACGCTGCTGAACGTGTGTGCCGTACGTTACTTTCAGGCACACATTGTGAAATTATGTGGCATGAAGCGCACGCTGCTTAACGTGTGGTTTATTGTGTACGTTGCTGAACGTGTGTGCCGTACGTTACTTTAAGGCACACATTGTGAAATTATGTGGCATAAAGCGCACGCTGCTTTACGTGTGTGCCGTACGTTACTTTAAGGCACACATTGTGAAATTATGTGGCATGAAGCGCACGCTGCTGAACGTGTGGTTTATTGTGTACGTTGCTGAACGTGTGTGCCGTACGTTACTTTAAGGCACACATTGTGAAATTATGTGGCATAAAGCGCACGCTGCTGAACGTGTGTGCCAAACGTTGCCCTAAGGCAGCGTGTGTTTGTTTGTGTGTGTGTTTGTGTGTGTGTGTTTGTTTGTGTGTGTGTGTTTGTGTGTGTGTGTGTTTTTGTTTTGTTTTGTTAGTTTGTGTGTATTGTTTGTTTGTGTGTGTTGTGAGTGTATGAAGTAAGCTCTCACTCCTGCTGCGTCCCCCTCCCCAAAAACAAGTGTTATATGAGACATGTTATATGTTACTTATATGATACATGTTACTTATATGATACATGTTATATGTTACTTATCATGGCGTGTATTGCTGACCTGCAGCTCTCACTTCCATTGTTCATACAATCATAAAGTACACACACGCAAACACACACGCATACGCACAAGCACACACACACACACACAAACACACACACACACACACACACACACACAAACACACACACATACTCACACAAACGCACACACACACACACGTGCACACACGTGCACACACAGGGCCCCCCGCAAGGCAAGCATCGACCGCAGCCACAGCAGCAACACAATGGTGGCAGCACTGGTCATCAATTTTGCTTTCCAAACCAAAAACGTCCGCATGGGCACAGCAGTACAGCTAAACAAGCCCAGCAGCGGGATCACGTAGACCTACAACGGCAGCAAGAGCAGCAGCAGCAGCAGCAGCAGCAGCAAAATAGTGGCCATCATGGTCTCCAGCCAAATAGTTTAAGGTCTAAAGGGCGGCTGTGTTGGGGCGAAGCTGCAAACGCAAATGCTGGGGGAATGGCCCCAGGTGTGTGTATGTCCGTGTGTGTGTGTGTGAGTGTGTGTGTGTGAGTATTTGTGATGCGTGTTTGTGTGTTTAGTTTGTGTTTTGAAACTAATTAGCAGCTGCTGATCTCGTACCAAAACCTGAAGCGTGCACACACACGCGCACAAACGCACACACACACACACGCACACACACACACGCACACACTCACGCACTCGCACACGCACACACACACACACACATACACACACACACACATTACAAGGACACACCACACACATGTATGCCAGTCGCGCCTGCTGGCGCGACGCAGACAGCGGCACAGGCAAGCACACTGACCACTGCATCACATGGGAGGGAAGAGCACTCTATATTATACATTATTATATTACATATTGTGCATGGGCTAGTGGACCGGGCGCACGCAGCGCGCACACACTTGACCTTGAATGCTGGCGCAGGTGGTAGCACACACGAGCATCACACAGGAGGCACCATCACTGCAGCACATGGGAGGGGGGGATTGAGGGATGCTGTAGAGCCATGTTTTGTTGCAAAAGAGGCTGGTCAGCCGCACAGGATGCAGCATGCATTGGTGCAGGTGGGTGTGGCTGTGATGGGGTGAGTGGGTGTTGGTGTGGCTGTAATGGTCTGTGTGGGTTTGGGTGTGGGTGCGGGTCGGGTGAGCCGCACAGGATGCAGCATGCGTTGGTACAGGTGGGTGTGGCTGTGATGGGGTGAGTGGGTGTGGGTGTGGCTGTAATGGTGTGTGGGTGGGTGGGTGGGTGGGTGG
>Ga0307947_1002520_pt1 | contig 14678 bp, 11 predicted proteins | sample OrgLakmetagen232_FD_201840 | JGI IMG/M metagenome (GOLD analysis project Ga0307947, IMG submission 201840) | Saline water microbial communities from Organic Lake, Antarctica - #232 | ecosystem: Environmental > Aquatic > Non-marine Saline and Alkaline > Saline | place: Antarctica: Organic Lake...
CGTGTATGTGTCTGTGTTCTGTGTGTGTAGCAGGCCTGCACATGATGTGAGGGTGTTTGCATTCGTGCGCGTGTATGTGTATGTGTCTGTGTTCTGTGTGTGTAGCAGGCCTGCACATGATGTGTGTGTGTTTGCATTCGTGCGCGTGTATGTGTCTGTGTTCTGTGTGTGTAGCAAGCCTGCAGATGATGTGAGTGTGTTTGCATTCGTGCGCGTGTATGTGTATGTGTCTGTTCTGTGTGTGTAGCAAGCCTGCACATGATGTGACGGCACAACGCACCTCACACAATCTTTGTTGTGCCTGTGGTGCTGGAGCTTCAGTTCAACATATATGTAATAACATATAGGGTGTGTGTGCATCGCATTTCATAAAAACCCAATTCAGGCGAGAGAAACGTACGGTTCTGCCACCAAAAAATGAATGCATGTGTAAACACACATGCATAAGCAGACGCACACACACGTACGCTCACACACGCACGCATGTATAACCTCACTCGCACATGCAAACACACTCACACTCACACACATGCACACACAATTACACGCGTACTTAAACACACATACTCACATAATTACGCGTACGCACACAGCTGGTGTTGCTAGCCCTTCCCGGGGCACACACGCAATCACACACAATCACACACGTACTCAAACACGCACACACACACACACACACTCACGCAATTACACGTATGCATCAGTGTTTCTTTAAGGCGACATGCCATGTCAATCACCATGAAAACATGGATTTTCGACTTTTGAAATCGACACGAAACCGAGATTCTGGGGGTATCGACAAGCCCTGTGTAAAACGGTTCTTGGTCCTTGCAGGGCCTTCGAAGGCCCCCACACACCACAAACTTCAAATAATCTCAAACGATTCATTAACACATTAAAATGAGCAATGAACCCCCATCAAAAAAGCCCGAAGTTGCCAGGGAGAAAAGTGATGGGAAGTACTTAGGGGCCAATGGGCGGCATCTGCAGCCATTTTCCAGTGCAGAAAGCAGGCCATTACAGCCCATGGGATCAGCAACAGCTGCAAGCTTGAAGAAGCAGCAAGCCTTGGGTCCACAAACAAGTTTCAGGCTTTCTGGAAGAGCGCACACCAAAAGGGGGCAGTTTAATTTCAAATGCAGACGCTTCTTCACAGCCTGCCCCCCCTCCCCCTCCTCCACCAGAGCTTGTCCCCCCCCCCCCCCATCATGAAAGGGCTGCACGGCAGCAAAGGCGAGAAGCAGCAGCAGCAGCTGCAGCAGCAGCAGCAGCAGCTGCAGCAGCAGCAGAAAATGCAAACCCTGCTGCAGCAAGCAGCAGCGATGAGCCTGATAAGGAGCCAAAATTAGCACAGCCCCCCCCCCTGCCCCTCTCTCAGCCAAAGAGTTTTGGGGGGAAGCCACGTGCTTAGGAGCGCGAGATAGTTCTGGGGAGTGGGCTAAGGTAGCAGAGTTGGTAATGGTAATGGTAATGGTGCTGGTGCTGGTGCTGGTAATGGTGCTGGTAATGGTGCTGGTGCTGGTAATGGTGCTGGTAATGGTGCTGGTAATGGTGCTGGTAATGGTGCTGGTAATGGTGCTTGTAATGGTGCTGGTAATGGTGCTGGTGCTGGTAATGGTAACGGTGCTGGTGCTGGTGCTGGTGCTGGTAATGGTAATGGTAATGGTGCCAGGGTCAGTGGAGGATGAGCGTGTGTTCAACAGGCTACAGGCTACAGTGTGTTCAACAGGCTACAGGCTACAGTGTGTTCAACAGGCTACAGTGTGTTCAAGAGGCTAAAGTGTGTTCAACAGGCTACAGGCTACAGTGTGTTCAACAGGCTACAGTGTTTTCAACAGGCTACAGGCTACAGTGCGTTCAACAGGCTACAGTGTGTTCAACAGGCTACAGTGTTTTCAACAGGCTACAAGCACAGCACTTGACGTGCTGCGCACAAGGGTTTAAGATCTCAGCATTCGGCGTGGAGTCCATCCCAAATCCACAGGCCATTTTGGAATGGCTCAGCGCTGCTTAGAAGCGCCGTGAAGTCAAATTGATGAACAACTCAGAATGGACAGTTTTGGCCAACTTGCATTTTCAAACAAACTCTCTCTCTTATGTTACTGCAAATGCTTCCTCAAAACCTAACTTTTGTAACACCAACCGCCGGGAGGCCTGGGCCCTCCCAGCGGGCTGGGGCAGGAAAAGAAGAAGACATGAAACCAAGGTTTAGCAAAATCCTAAAAAGAAACACTGGTACGCACACAGGTGGTGTTGCTAGCCCTTCCTGGGGCACACACACACAATCACACACGTACTCAAACACACACACTCACACAATCACGCGTATGCACACAGGTGGTGTTGCTAGCCCTTCCTGGGGCACACACACACACAAACACACACACATACACACATGTACTTGAACACACACACATACACGCATGTACTTGAACACACACACAACAATTACGCGCACCCACACAGGTGGTGTTGCTAGCCCTTCCTGGGGCCGACTTTGGCGAGATCAGTAGGCAGCTGGATGTGCAGTGCACGGCTCTGCCACGAAATGAAACCGCACGCAAAGCCCTCGCACACAGCTTTGCCATCTCGGTGAGTGTGTGGGTTAGTGCTGTTGTGCGTGGGCGGTAGGTTTTTGCCGTCTCGTTGTATGCATCTGTTGTATGTGTGTGTGTGTGCGTGTGTGTGTTGGTGTGGGTGTGGGTGTGGGTGTGGGTGTGTGCGTGTGTGTGTGTGTGTGTTAGTGTGTGTGTTTGTGTTTGTGGAGTGGGGTTGAGATGTGGGTGCGATACACTATGGCACATTGATGTGTGTACTTGAATGTCTGACTATCCTTATTATCGTAGTGAAGAAGTTACGTGCGTGTCTATACCCGTGCAAGTTGGGTTTGGCCATACCTATAGCAATTCACAGTGAAAAACGTAAGATTGATGGCCTGCAAAACCCTTTTGCCTCTCGCGCTCCACATATTTGTAGGGTTGGCCAGAACCCTATATGCACACCGTATATGATCGTATGTATGGTGATTTCCCTGCTAAAAATATCGTATATACACCGTATATACGTATATATGTATGGTTCTGGCCAACCCCACATATTTGTTCGTACCTGCATCCTGGGTTGGCTGTGCGCCAACATGAGATTTTTGTTCATACCTGCACATATCCACATATTTCTTCACACCTGCAAATATCCACATATTTGTTCACACCTGCACATATCCACATATTTGTTCCTACCTGCATCCTGGGTTGGCTGTGCGCTAACATGAGGTTTGTTCACACCTGCACATATCCACATATTTGTTCGTACCTGCATCCTGGGTTGGCTGTGCGCCAACATGAGATCTGAACATGCATCTGACTAGTTTCCAACCACAGATATGTCGCCGGTATCATTAATTATATTCTGAGGATCAACCAAACAAAACAGAACACGTCCACACAAACAGAGAATTATTGATGCAATGGTCGCCACCAAAGTTACCAAGGAGACTTGTTGTTTTGGTCGTTGTTTTTGCCATTGTTTTGGCGTTGTTTGGCTGTAGTTTTCGCCTTGACCTGCTCTGCCGCTTTGATTAAAAGAGCCACAAAGCCTCTTTGATACAAAGAGCCATACTCTTTGATTCAAAGAGTCACAAAGCCTCTTTGATACAAAGAGCCACACTCTTTGATTCAAAGAGTCACAAAGCCTTGACCTGCTCTGCCGCTTTTTAACAAAGAGGCACAAAGCCTCTTTGATACAAAGAGCCACACTCTTTGATACTAAGAGCCACAAAGCCTTGACCTGCTCTGCCGATTTTATACAAAGAGCCACAAAGAGCGGGACATCGATTGCTCCAACAACGCTTGTTGTGTACGCCACAAGCGCTTGCATTCACACGTTCAATCAACGTATGCATGTGTGTATTAAGGCCTTGCACTCACACGTACACAATTAACGTATGCATGCATGTATGCACAGGTGCCTTGCACTCACACGCACATAATCAACGTATGAATGTGTGCACAAAGGCCTTGCACTCTTACGAACGCAATCAATGTATGCATTTTCGCAGATGCCTTGCGCTTGCGCGTACACCATCAACGTGTGCATGTAAGCGCAATTCACAGATGCCTTGCACTCACACGTACACAATCAATATGTGCATGCACGCAGGTGCCACACTCCAGAACGCCATCGCCTTTGCCAATGCTGCACTCACAAATACGCTGCACGCTTACACAAAAACCCAATTCAAGCATGCGCAAGTACTGTCAAGGTGCCAAACTCTCAGAGCGCCATCGCCTTTGCCAAAGCGTGTGCTGCACACACACACACACACACACACATGCGCTGCACGCTTACACAACCAGTGCATGTGCAACTACTGGCACAGGTGCCAGACTCCCAGAGCGCCATTGCCTTTGCCAATGCGTACGCTGCCGAGCACTTGATTGTGAATGTGGAAGACGCGGAGTCGTGGCTGCCGCACATCAACAACGCTGGGTCTATTTTCTTGGGGAGGTGGGTTGTGCGTGTCGTTTCTGGTGAAAAATGCCAATTGCAGTCGTGAAAGGCTCAAGCTGCAGCCTTGCAAACACAAATAAACCATGAACACACACGTACAAGCACAAGCACGTGTTTGTGTATTTTTGTTTTTTTGGGCGAGCCCCTCTATTCAGTGGATTATATCATTATATCGCATCTGACAGGCACCAGCCGTGCGACGCAAACGCGACTGTGTGTGATATGCACTTGGCAGTTGTAAGTCCAGCAGGTGCACTAAGCACTTGACAAGACTTGGCTAAAACAGTACATACGCGGTGTATTCATAAAGGATTTTTGGCAGAAAACTCACTAACTATACGGTCACATACGGTGTATATGTACGGTCCTGGCCAACCCAACCTTACACCACGTGCAGAAAGATCTTCCCCTGCCAAAGCACCGTGCGTGCGTTCACTATGAATTTAGAAGGTTTCCTTTGGCCAGAACCCTGCGTCAGCACTACACACCTATACACCTACACACCTACATACCTATAGACAACGTACATACTATATATGTCTAATCATTCATCATGCAATGTTTTATCTTACACGGTATAGATCCAGTGGGGGCTTTCCAGGGTTGTGAGGTGACATTCTGACGGTGTGGCTGATTGTCAGAACTGTACTCACAGGTGCAAAGATGATGGAGTGGCCAGAAATAAGGACAGAGAAATGAGAACTGTACATCTGTGTGCATAGTACATCGCTGCTTCCAGGAGTACTGCAAATATTCGGCCATATGCTGTGAACCCAAACGTTCCTGCCAACCTTTACAAAATTGCTCAGGTGGCATCATGGCACAGCTAGTCCTGTCATAGCTGTGATCGCAGATCAAGCTCAATTTTGTTAAAAGACTGCAGTGCTGTGTAGGCTCCAAATCATTCTGAGTTGTGTAGGCTCCAAATCTGTGTAGGCTCCAAATCTGTGTAGGCTCCAAATCTGTGTAGGCTCCAAATCATTCTGAGTTGTGTGTAGAAATGGCGCGTGGGGGTTTTTCCGTGGGGAACCAAACAACAAACAACATACAGGGCCCAGTGCTGTTGGAGCTGTGAAACACTTTTGAATGACTAAGACCATTTTTAGGTCGTACAACCGTAGAGGAAACTTATATGGTGGTATATCGGTGGTGAGGGGCTTCTAAGGTGCTGGCACCAAGTGCTCCTTCCCTTAATCATGCTGGATGTGTTTGCACTACCATTGAGCATTATGGCGAAGCCCCCCTCGTTGGGGCGTGAGCCCCTAGCGTTGCCTACTTCCCACCACACTTCACACAGGCCTCCCCAGGCTCACCCAGGCCACCCCACGGGCTGAAACTCGACATAGGCTCCTAACCAAAACCTTTAGCGTGTCAGATGAATTCTGGGACCCTGGGGTGTGGAGTGTGAAGTGTTAGAGACAAGTTTTGTTTTGGGGGGGTCCAGCCATCCTCCCCAGGCCCACCCAGGGCACCTCCCGGGCTGAGACTCGATTTAGGATCCTGACCAAAAACTTCACCACGCCATATAAATTCTGGGACCCTGGGGTTCTGTGTGTAGAATTTTGGAGCAAGATTTTATGTTTGGAAGCTCTTGGAAGCTGCCCAGGATTCTTCAGCCAGGCCCTTGAGCCACTCACTGCTGGTGCAATATCCATCAGCGCACTTCACTGGCTGCGGATGCTGCGTCAAAGGCCATCGGTTGTGTTCCGGTTGTAGAGTTCACGGTTGACCATGCAAGCAGAAACAAGTAATGCTAATTTCGATGGGCTATATAATTTTTGTTTAGTCAAATGTTCATGACGCGCGGAAGTGTGCTTGGACAAGACCCTTCAAGAACGCGGTCCATGTTTGCTTGGACTGCTCGCCGGGCATGAAGTGCACGGTGCAGGTGCTTGCCGCTCACTGTGTGTTGAAGCAGAGTTTAGACATCGTGGCCAGCCCGGGCACCATGCTCGCACCTGCCCTCTCAACAGACAGGGAATAGCAGCAGCAGCACATCCTCACGCCTACTTCAGTAAAGGCTGCTCCAGCACAGCGTCATGCTACTGCAGCAACTGTGGGGCAGTAAGGCGCACACAGGCACACACACACACACATACGCACACACTCACATGCATGCGCATGCGCACACACATACAAACACAAACAGGCGCACACATACACACAGGCACACACACACATACACATACACACGCACAAAAACACAGGCACACACGCGCGCATACTCACACACACACGTGCACGCATACACGCGCGCACACACACTTACACGCACACATGCATATTCACGCTCACGTTGCGCGCGTGATGGTCTTGGCCAATTTTTCAGCGTCGCTAGTGACGCTACCACACTTGTCATTTTCATTTTCGTGTGTGGAGCTGCTGCTTAACGCTTGACATGGCCTATTGTTGAACACTGGTCGTCCGTGTAGAGGGAGTAGGTCTGCTACTTATCAAGCAATGCATCAGCCATCTGCTACTTATCAAGTCAAGTTATCAAGCTATGCATGTTAGCCATCTGCTACTTATCAAGCCTTGTTATCAAGCTATGCATCAGCCATCTGCATGTTATCAAGCTATGCATGTTAGCCATCTGCTACTAGCCATGCATATCATCAAGCTATGCATCAGCCATCTGCATGTTATCAAAGCTATGCTTGTTAGCCATCTGCTACTAGCCATGCATATCATCAAGCTATGCATCAGCCGTCTGCATGTTATCAAGCTATGCATGTTAGCCATCTGCTACTAGCCATGCATATCATCAAGCTATGCATCAGCCATCTGCTACTTATCAAGCAATGCATCAGCCAGCCTTTGCATGCGTGGCTCCTCACATGTCATGTAGTGATATGCGTCATGTAGCGGTGCGAGTAATGTAGCAGTACAAGTCATGTAGTGATATGAGTCATGTAGCGGTGCGAGTAATGTAAGTGGTACGAGTCATGTAGTGATATGCGTCATGTAGCGGTACAAGTCATGCAGTGATATGCGTCATGTAATGGTACAAGTCATGTAGCGGTACGAGTAATGTAGCGGTACGAGTCATGTAGTGATGCGCGTCATGTAGCGGTACAGGCAGGGTTGTTCAGTTCGATTTTTTGGGAGCAAGGGTTCGATAAAGTTCGTGAATGTTCTAGAACCCTCGTTCTATTCGAGCAGTTCGATGTGCAATTTCGAAAATGGAGGATTTTGCTTGTTTCCATGGTCATACTCGTCTAAAACATGCTTGTATTGTCTTACATGTATATAATATATTATAATAAATGAGTGCAGAAAAAAATCAGAACGTTTGACGGCTATCTAAGGCTCTTTCCTGCATTTTGGGCTGATTTTGGACCTAAAAATTCGAAAAATGGGCATAAAGTTCGACGAACTTGTAATAGCTAACGAACGGCATTTCTAGGGTTCGATAAAATGCGTGAAAGTTTGTGAACCCGAACATTTGACCGAATTCCCAACTGAACAACCCTGGGTACAAGTAATATAGCGGTACAAGTCATGTAGCGGTACGAGTCATGGAGTGATGCGTGTCATGGAGCGGTACGAGTCATGGAGCGGTACGAGTAACATAGCGGTACAAGTCATGGAGTGATACACATCATGTAGCGGTGCGGGTAATATAGCGGTGCAAGTCATGGAGTGGTACAAGGCATGTAGCAGTATGAGTCATGTAATGATACGAGTCATGTAGTGAAGGATGATGGCTGTTGATCCACTTAACAGTGTATGTGATCTTAACCTTCAAAGTGAGTGATGACCGCAAGATTATAATTTTTAATGCGTGTTTGTTGTTGCAGGTGTGGGCACAGGAGAGTCTACTTCAAGTTCCTTTAGCTTATCGGTAACGAACTACAGATGACGTTCATGGCAGTTGGGCATGTACAAAGACGCACCGCACTTCGTTCCCTCCACGAATGTTTGTTGCAGGTGGACTCCTGAGAGCGTAGGTGACTATGCAAGTGGCACCAACCACGTGCTACCTACGTACGGCTATGCTCGCATGTACAGGTGTGTGTGTGTGTGATCGATGGGGTGTTTGCACATCCTATGCTGTGGGATCTTGGCCTTGTGCTAAAGCCTTTTTTATCTGGCGGTGACATTCTTCTACCACGATGCTTTTTGTGTTCGTTTTGATTGGGATGGAGATTGTACCCAGTTTCCACTGCAGTGTCGTGCGTTAACTGGATTTATAACGAGGCTAGCACATTGGAAAAAGTGCCCGCATTGCAAGTTATGCACAGGCCAGATTGCGTTCAAGCGTTATAATCTCATATGTCATATGGTTGTTCAAGCAGCTCTTCAAACAGCATTGCTGCTCAAACACTGTTTATATCCGCAGTGGTGTGTCCCTGGACTCGTTTCAGAAGAAGATCACGGTGCAGAATTTAACGTACGAGGGCTTACAGAATTTGGGACCCGCAGTCACCAAGATGGCAGAGATTGAAGGGCTGGAAGCACACAGGCGTGCCGTGTCACTGCGTCTGCAGCAGCCTTGAAGCCCTTGCGCCTTTGTCTTCCCTTCTCCTTCTTGCTTTTGTTAAAGAACGGCGCATAGTATGCCATTTTGTCCTGTAAGTGCTGACTTAGTTGCAGTGTGGGTGGGGGTGGGGAATTAGCCCGTTTGTTTGAGAGTAAATACGGGGAACGCGTGATTTATTCTGCACACTTAGAGCATTATGATTGACGTTTCAATGACTCCATAATTACACAGTATTTTCTCTTTTAATTGATGTTGCAATTAGCAGTGCCTTCCCGAAAGAGCAAATGGTTACAATGGTTACAATGGTTACAAGAAAGCTTGATGTATAAATTGCGACGCGTGAAAGAACGAGAACACAATAACTTACCCTGCCGGTGGCAGGGTGTAAGGAAAATGCAGGGCCAGGACTCGGTTGCAGCTGCCTGCGCGCCCTCGGAGAAACTTGTCACACATTGTCGATATATCTAATAATAATAATAAATACAAAAAACCTTGTAGGTAAAAGAAACCTAGTTGACAAATTCCTAATCGCTCGCATCGGAGACTGTTTCATACAAATAAACATGATAACTAAGCAAGTGTCCGCTAGCCATGTCGCCAGTCGGTCGGCCGACTGCCTGTGCGTCCCCGTTGGTCAGGGCGCAACAACCGCGAGGAGACCCAGCATCCCTGGCATCATCAGCAGGATCAGCAGCAGCTGTGCAGTCCCCTCATCCTCGCCCGTAGTATCCCGCACACGGGCCAAGAGGAGCCTAGCGACTTGTGCATCGGCAGAATCCCTCCCCAGACCTTGGAAAAAGAAGGACAGCAGGCTGGTCTTGGAGAACGGATCCGTCCTGCACGGCATCGGGTTCGGCGCGACCGGCACGATTCTGGGGGAGGTAGGAGGCTTTCCAGGCGGGGATTTTGGGGACATGTGCTCTCGTCATGTGGGTACTCGCTCTTCCCATCTCTCGACCAACACATCCTTTCTTTATCTCCCATGCACGCACAGGTTGTGTTCAACACAGCTCTGAGCGGTTACCAGGTGAGGGGGTATTAGAGGGATGAGAGGGTTTGGATTTGGGAGGAGGTTTTGAAATGCGCTCACTCCACAGCTCTGAGGCCAGGCCGGATGAGGGTCCCACTCTCCTGCTCTGCTTCACTCTCATCTTCTGTACGCTGCCCTCTCAGGAAGTGATGACTGACCCAAGCTACAAGGACCAGTTTGTGTGCTTTACCTGCCCGCACATCGGCAACGTGGGAATTAACCCAGGTGCGTGCATCCAGGTTTTTTTGTGTGCATGCATCAACCCTGAAGTTAGCCACACACCCTTGCACGCATACACACGCACGCACACACACACACACATACACACACACACACACAGATGCATACACAAAAATTTACGCACACGCACATTCACGTAAACACTCACATATACACACACTCGCACATAGATGCATGCACAAATATTTGCGCACACGCACATTCACGTAAACGCTCACTGGTACATACATACACACAGACATGCACGTATGTGCACACACACATACACCACATACACATACATACTATTTGTACAGAGGACATGGAGAGTGAAAAGGTTCACTTAGCAGGCATCGTGGTGCGTGACCTCAGTGTGGCGGTGTCCAACTACCGCGCCACAATGAGCCTGGACGAGTACTGCAAGAAGGAGGTAAGAGTTTGTGCCTCTTCTCAGACAAACGCACACACACGCACGCACACACACACTGACATCCATCAAATCCACCACACAAACGCAGGGCACCATGGGTATCGCCGGCATTGACACGCGCGACCTCACCATCTCGCTGCGAGATGTAGGATGCCTGGTGGGCGTGCTGTCAACAGATGCCACTAAAACCGATGAGGTACTGTCTGTCAAATTCACCAACGCCCAATCACACACACACACACGCACACACACACGCACACACACGCGCGCACACACCCACACACACACACACACTCACACACACACATATACACATACACACATACACACACAATCGTACAAGCACACACTTAGTCGTACGAAGTCACACAATGGCTCTACACCACTCAGGAGCTGGTGGCCATGGCCAAAGGCTGGAGCATTGTTGGCAAGGACCTCCTTTCTGAGGTAGGAGTCGCGCCACTTCCTCTCGCGCGCGCGCGTCCTTGCATTTTTGAGTGCCTGTGCTGTAGGGCTCCTAAGTAGAAGTTGAGCACACTTGCCTCGTTCTCGTTGCCCTCTCGTGTGTGTGTGTGTGTGTGCATGTGTGTGTGCGTGCGCACATGTGTGTGTCTGGTGGATGTTACTACTTTTTAATGTGCCTGGTAAAAGTTCCAGTCCGCGACCCATCTTTCAGTGTGGGGCCCTATGGTGCTGTCAGATGTCCTTCTTGTGAAGTGTCTTTCTTGTGAATAATTGATACAAGTGTGTATGAACTTGCAAATGAGAAAGCATGAGCAAACACACTTGCAATAAAATCGAAATTCCAGACTCGATGCCAAAGTGGCTTCTTTGCCTGAATGCTGTGGAGAGTGGTGAACAGTAGGCTTCCTTTAGCTGTATCTTTTACCTGCTTCATCACACACACACACACACACACACACACACACACACACACACACACACATGGATGCTGCCATTCACATGCAAAAGGCGCCCAGCTAGCAAGATGTATCAATTATAAACTTCTCTTGTTCTGCATTGCATCGTACATGATAATGCTGCACGTCCTTTAAGAGTGGGATGTTCTGAAAGAAATGCTCTTCTGCTGCTTTCCCACATCAAGGACAATAAACACACGTGTCCTAAGTGACATGCAAGGAGCCTCATTACTGATCGTTGAATAGATTTTAATTCAAACTGTACGTCAAACATGATGAGTCACACGCCCCTTGAGTGGGCTGTTTCCGATGAGATGGTCATTTAAACTACTCTTCAGGCACGTTGAAAGAGCACGTCACACACACACACACACATACATACACACAAACATGTTGCAGGTGACTTGCAAGGAGCCTTATGAGTGGCGCCAGGGCACTGATGCTGAGTGGGAGTTTGCGCCAGCAGTCCAGGCCGCTGCAGGCAGGGAACTCTTCCATGTAGGTATATGTGTTTTTCACACACGCGCGCGTGTTTGTATGTGTGTGTGCGTGCGCGGTAAACTGGCCTTTTTACTCATTGTGCCATATAATGTTGTCACATTTCAGCTCTAATTTATAGGTTACACATGCACTCACTCACACACACACACACGCACGCACGCACACACACACACGCACACACACGCACACACACACAGACACACGCACGCACACACAGACACACACACACGCACACACACACATACGCACACAGGTTGTGGCGTACGACTACGGCATCAAGAAGAACATCCTGCGTCGTCTGGCCTCCTTTGGCTGCCGCATCACTGTGGTTCCCGCAACCTGGCCTGCGTCGGAGGTGCTGAAGATGAACCCTGATGGCGTGTTTTTCTCCAACGGACCGGTGCGTGAGGAAACATTGCTATGCATGCTGTGCTGTGCTGTGCTGTGCGTGCTGGCGATCCATGGTGATGTAGCGACTGACTGAGGTGCTGCAGATGAATCCTGACGACGTGTCTCTTTTTCAAGCTGGCTGGCTTCCTTTACAGATCTAATGCTCATGTCATTTGTGCCGCCATCTATTGATTGCTTAGGGTTGGCCCAAAACGTATTTTCGCACCGGATTTGACCGTACGTACATACAAACTTACCCCTGCCAAAGACACCGTATATACACCAAAAGTATGTATGGTTTTGGCCAACTCTGTGAATGCTGATTGCTGTCCACTGAGTGCTGGCAACACACTCGTGCCCGAAACGCACGTGCCCAAAAACAATTGCATGCATGGTGACCCCTCAACCGCCCCTACTGCTGTGGGGAATGTCAACAAAGAGCTAGCTTTTGCAACCACGGCCATGAATGTTCGCAGGGTGACCCTTCTGCCGCTCCCTATGCTGTGGAGAATGCCAAGGAGATTCTGGGCAAGAAGCCTGTGTTTGGCATCTGCATGGGCCACCAAATTCTGGGCCAGGTACTGCTGAGCGTGCATGCACGGTGTTGCTTCAATAATATCTCGTGCTCCTGGGCAAGAAGCCTGTGTTCGGCATCTCTGCATGGGCCACCAAATCTTGGGCCAGGTACTGTTGAGCGTGCATACACGGTGTCGCTTCAATAATGTTTCGTGCTCCTGGGCAAGAGGCCCGTGTTCGGCATCTCTGCATGGGCCACCAAATCTTGGGCCAGGAGTTGCTGGGTTCTGCTGCTTTAACAAGGCGCATGATCGATAGAATAAAATCGAACAAGAAGTAGCGTTTAGATACAATGAGGGAAAGAATGGTGAATGAGAGGAAGCTGCACGACAGCATTTTCTCCTGACTTACCGCTGTGTTTGACATTTGGTAGTTATCATGTTTTGATTGAATGCTTATGGATGAGGTACTGTTTAAGCACGCGCTGCCAAGTGCCCATGGTCCGTGAGACTCTGCTCAAGGTTGATCCAGTGACATGATCCGTGACATGATCCTGTGACATGATTCAGTATCTTGATCAATCCAGTAACTTGATCATCCAGTGACATGATCCTGTGACATTATCCAGTGAATTGATTCAGTGACATATCCTGTGACATGATCCTGTGACATGATCCAGTATCTTGATCAATCCAGTAACTTGATCATCCAGTGACATGATCCTGTGACATTATCCAGTGAATTGATTCAGTGACATATCCAGTGACGTGATCCATCAATCTCGAGCAGAGTCTCTTCCATGTGCAATCAATGGTGTGTGCTCAAGCAACGCACTTCGTGACCGTCTGATGCAAGGTACTCTGCAATAAGGTCTCGACAGGCCCTAGAGGTTACTGACATTTCAGATTAAGTCAGGCAAATAGATACAGACTGAGTCAGGCAAACAGGTACAGATTGAGTCAGGCAAAAAGTGCGACTACTAGGCTGCGCATGTAAACAGAAAGTCAGGCAAAAAGTGCGCCTACTAGGCTGCGCATGTTAACAGATTGAGTCAGGCAAAAAGTGCGACTACTAGGCTGCGCATGTAAACAGATAAAGTCAGGCAAAAAGTGTGACTACTAGGCTGTGCATGTAAACAGATTTAGTCAGGCAAAAAGTGTGACTACTAGGCTGCGCATGTAAACAGATTGAGTCAGGCAAAAAGTGCGACTACTAGGCTGCGCATGTAACGCACGCCTAAAAATAGGCCCTAGAATCAGCGCACGTAAGCAACATAGACTCCTTCTGTACCTTGTCTTCCTATTGTCAGGCTTTTGGCGGCACCACCTTCAAGCTCAAGTTTGGCCACCATGGCAGCAACCACCCCATCAGGGCCCCTGGAGGTGTGGGTATGGGTGTGGGTATGTGTGCGTGAAGGTGCTCTGTTACATGAGACCACCTCCCCCTGCCTGACCCTTCCTGACCTTTCCTGGTATGGGCGGGGGCCTGTGCGTAGGGGGGGGAGGGGGGGCGTGTGTGTGTACTTGTGTATCTGTGTATGTATGTATGTATGTATGTACCGTACAACCCTGGATTCAATCCGCACCCCCCAAAAAATATTTAATTATGGCCAACCCCGCACATAACGCACCCCAAAATTAAATATTTTTGGCGACCCCGCACAACCACGCACCCCCCAAA
>Ga0307947_1002524_pt1 | contig 14671 bp, 15 predicted proteins | sample OrgLakmetagen232_FD_201840 | JGI IMG/M metagenome (GOLD analysis project Ga0307947, IMG submission 201840) | Saline water microbial communities from Organic Lake, Antarctica - #232 | ecosystem: Environmental > Aquatic > Non-marine Saline and Alkaline > Saline | place: Antarctica: Organic Lake...
TTAGCATTTTCCAGTTGCGTTTCAGCCCTTTTTTTACTTGGTTTGTTTTGAGGTTTACCTCGTTCTCATAGGTTGAGCAGCCATTCCAGGTTGAATGCCTTTGTAATCCAAACTAAACTAAACTAAAGTAGACTGGCAAGGAGTCGTCACCAGCTGGAACCTGGCACAATGAATTCTCAAACTCTCCAATTATATTTCCAGAACAGAAAAAACTCGTCTGAACACCTTCAACATGAATATGGCTATTGGTCCGAAACCACAGAAGAATTTATTTTATCTGTGGCCTCAAAATACCTGCAAAATCTCCGAGCCTCATCTCATTTCTCATTCAATGCACGAGCGAATTGTCCACTTCATTTGCAGTTATGCAAGGGACATAATAATCAACTATTAAGCAAAGCTGACGAGCGAGATGAACATGTGTCCTGATACTTTGGCCATATCACTTAACTTGCACTAGTAAGCCTACAAGTAGTCCTGGACTTGGGCAAATAAAGAGAGCATCCCAACAATACGTGTGCCTCAAGCCTGAACGTTAAATGCATCCATATGCCACAGGCAAACTTGCCAAAACAGTGCCTCCCTCGCACTCCACACACATGTTCACTAGTAACAGTGCGTCGCCCCACCCTGTGGAACTCAGCATAAGGCTTGTGCGCAGCTCTCAGCAGGCACTCTTCACACGGTGTCACAAGCACTGCTTTAGCTTTAAGAGATGTGATACATACGCAGCCTAGCAGTCGCACATTTTGACTGATGGCTTTATCTGTAACTCTGTAACTCTTAGGCACTGAGAGTACTGACAGGCATGGAGAGAAGCTGGGCTCTGTTCATCTCGTCAAGGCCCACCTCTCTGTCACGAGCTGGCACCCACCCGCGCCTGTCTTGACGTGCAGGAAAGCAGCGCACGTAATCACCGACCAGATTAATGCCGCTGTCATGCGCCCTCCCCTTCCTCCCCACACCACCTGGCCTTCACACCTTCCAACTGTCATGATGCACCGCACACACCAACCCACAAACATGTACACGCATATATACTCAAACAGAGGGCTGCCAGCATGCACATGTGCACATGTGCCAACAGCCTTAATATATGATTGGTGATAATCAAATTGAATGGCAAAAACACGGCCTTCAGCAGTTCACCAGCTGCACCAGCACAAGCATGCAGCCATTCAAGCAGGGCCTGGTGCGCGTGTGGACAGAGACCAAAGGTCAACCTGACATCAATAAGCACAATCACCAAACCATTAGTGGTCACTACTGACATTAAAAAAACGGAGACGCGGAGAGCGAACAGGCATGGGAATTACACACACACACACACTTGTACTAACACACTCACCCACACATGCACTAATATAAGTCCACCAGGCCTAGATAGGTCTGCAGTAATAGCCCCGACAAGGTGCGCACGTCGTCACCTTGATCCTTGCTGTGAAAAAGAGTCGGGCACAGGACCTCTCCCTCATCAGCCAAACACGTCCGCAAACAAGATGTCATGAGGATGTGCATGCAAAATCACGGAATGGACAGACCAGACAGGGTGGCAACCACCGCACATATACGCAACCATACACACATATGCACACACATATATATACGCAACCATACACACATATGCACGCACATATACGCAACCATACACACGTATGCACACACATATACGCATGGTGCTGCAGGCAACACAGTCATTCACTAACACACACACATTCACGCATGGTGCTAAAAATGACCGGGCAGGCCACCGGGAGGAACTGAGATCTGGACTTTCCAGGCACGAGATCCTAACACACACACAATCCACACACCCCGCCTCACACACAACCTACACCTTGAAGAGTCAGCAAAAGAGGCATGCCTGTGTATGGGGCATACGCAAGCTACTGCGCCGGTTTTCACCAGCATGTTGGGTTTTTTATTATTCGCCCCCCCCACCACATAATGAGCTCAGGGTCAGATCCTTGGAACAGGGCGCAGTGTATGAAACACATAAGTATGACAAAGAGACGTGCGTGCTGCGCCGGATATAGGTATATCAGCTCCAGAAAACAGCACCTGGAGCCTAAACACGTGGTGCATACCTCCGAATCAGGGCGCCCGAAGTGTTGCGGGACAACTCTTGGACACGACGGAAAAGTGTGAGAGGCATGGGGCGATGAAACCTTCAAAGCCTTCAACTTCTTCCACACACGCTCACCTCCTCGCATGTCCCCACCCCTTCCCTTCTGATGTTTGCCGCCCTTGCACACACACACACACACACACACACACACACAGTGTTATGACACAAGAGACACAACACTCCTGATCATTAAGGCACGAGCACTCAAACATCTTGAAAGATTGAAAGAGACCAGCCCCCCAAAACACACAGGGCTCCCCCGCGAACATTTTCCCCACAGGAGGCCCTCTCAGCTCGAGAGACCATCATCACACAGCAGCGTTTAATAATCAGGACCAATCCATGCGTTCACAGCACAACTGACCTCACGTACCCCCCCTCCTTCTCATGAAAAATATGACGAAAAAGACACACATACACACACAAACAGTACAACCGCTCAGTGTGCACAGCGCCACTGAGGGCGTACGCATACCCCCTCTCAAGTATTCCATCACACTCAAATTAGAGCCACACACTGGGTGCACCAGCCACACGCAAGTGCCGCACACTAACGAGCCTCGCAAGTCGCATTAAAGCCACACTCTAGGCGCACTAGCCACACACTCATCACACTAGTGCGGCACTAGGTTTTCTAGCCAAACTCCAGTGCTAGCCCCACACTAAAGCTGCATGCGGTAAGCACTCAAGTGCCACAGCTTAAGTGCCCCGCCTTTGTCCTGCCCCACACTAGTGCTGCATGAAGTGCTAGCCCCACACACGAGTGCTTTGTTCTGCTGCTGCTGCTGCACCTTGTGCCACGCCTTTGTTCTGCTGCTGCTGCTGCTGCTGCTGCTGCTGCTGCTGCTGCGCAGCACAGACAACGCGCCTTTGTTCTACTGCTGCTGCTGCTGCGCCTTGTGCCACGCCTTTGTTCTGCTGCTGCTGCTGCTGCTGCGCAGCACAGACAACAAACACGTCTGCTGTACACGCTACAGGAGCAGCACGGGTCCAATCCACGGTGCAGGGATGCTTCCAAGTGGGCGACGTCTACTCGTTGTAATAGTAGCCCACCTTGCCCTCAGCATCCACCACCTGTGTGTGTGTGTGTGCGCGTGTGTGTGTATGTGTGTGTGCGTGTGTGTGTGTGTGTACGTGTGCGTGTGCGTGTGTGTGTGTGTGCGTGTGCGCGCAAGCACGTGTGCTTGTCTGTGCGAAGTGGAGGCGTCTGGAGAAAATTGAGGTTACTGGAGGGGTGCAAGGAGTGTATTGATTGTAGGGAGGCCAGATCCATACTTATATGGTGTATATATATGTATGGTACTGTTGGCAATGAAATCACCAAATACACGGTGTATATATACGGAGTATACACCAAAAATCACCATATAGACGATATATATACACGGTTCTGGCCAACCGTAGTTGACTGGTATGTCGATGATTTGATGCAGAGGGTATGTCGATGATTTGATGCAGAGGGTTATATATACGGTTCTGGCCAACCGTAGTTGACTGGTATGTCAATGATTGATGCAGAGGGTATGTCGATGATTTGATGCAGAGGGTTATATATACGGTTCTGGCCAACCGTAGTTGACTGGTATGTCGATGATTGATGCAGAGGGTATGTCGATGATTTAATACAGAAGGTTATATATACGGTTCTGGCCAACCGTAGTTGACTGGTATGTGGATGATTTGATGCAGAGGGTTATATATACGGTCCTGGCCAACCGTAATTCACTGGTATGTCGATGATTTGATGCAGAGGGTATGTCGATGATTTGATGCAGAGGGTATGTCAATGATTTGATGCAGAGGGTATGTTGATGATTTGATGCAGAGGGTTGGTTGACAGGTACGTTGATGAATTCATGCTTGACAGTCAGTCGACGCTCACGGAAGGGGTTCAAAGGGTTGTGGAATGCAATTATAGTCGTAGCCAGAGACGTGCAGCGTAAAGAAAACAAGGCACTGGGAGGGCAAGCCCTACATTAAGATGTATAGTTAAGGTTGGGCAGGCCATACCATATATATTATATATATACACCGTACAATTGATCAAATGCCTGCCAAAACATCGTATTACACTGTATATATAGGGTTACAGCCAATCCTGTATACTACACTTTTAAACAGTCCTAGCTCACAAGTAGGGGAAAAGGTTAAAGGACTACGTGGCAGATGGAAACAAAGATAGGTGAGCGTCGAACGCGCCTGGCAAGCACTAGGAAATTGTGGCATATTATCGCTTCATTTGATGGCGGGATGGTTGATGAACGACACAAAGCGTTCCACACAAGGCGTACAGCACAACAGCACAGGAACCGCAACATGCATGCAGCACCAGCGCACAGGAACCACAACATGCAGCACCAGCGCACAGGAACCGCAACTTGCAACACCACCGCACAGGAACACAGCACAGGAACCGCAACATGCAGCACCAGCGCACGGGAACCGCAACATGCATGCACCACCAGCGCACAGGAACCGCAACATGCAGCACCAGCGCACAGGAACCGCAACATGCACCACAGCGCACATGAACCGCAATTTGCAGCACCAGCGCACATGAACCGCAACATGCAGCACCACCGCACAGAAGCCGCAACTTGCAGCACCACCGCACACAGGAAACGCAACATGCAGCACCAGCGCACGCGAACCGCAACATGCAGCACCACAGCACACGAACCGCAACATGCAGCACCAGCACACAGGAACACAGCACAGGAACCGCAACATGCAGCACCAGCGCACGCGAACTACAACATGCAGCACCACAGCACACCACACACACTGCGCAGCATCACCACACACGAACCGCAACATGCAGCACCAGCGCACAGGAACCGCAACTTGCAGCACCAGCGCACAGAAGCCGCAACATGCAGCACCACCGCATGCGAACCGCAACATGCAGCACCAGCGCACACAGGAACCGCAACATGCAGCACCAGCGCACACAGGAACCGCAACATGCAGCACCAGCGCACAGGAACTACAACATGCAGCACCAGCGCACACAGGAACCGCAATTTGCAGCACCAGCGCACAGGAACCGCAACATGCAGCACCAGCGCACACGAACCGCAACATGCAGCACCAGCGCACAGGAACCGCAACATGCAGCACCAGCGCACAGGAACCGCAATATGCAGCACCAGCGCACACAGGAACCGCAATATGCAGCACCAGCGCACAGAAGCCGCAACTTGCAGCACCAGCACACAGGAACCGCAACTTGCAGCACCAGCGCACAGGAACCGCGGCATGCAGCACCAGCGCACACAGGAACCGCAACACGCAGCACCAGCGCACGCAAACTGCAACATGCAGCACCAGCGCACAGGAACCGCAACATGCAGCACCAGCGCACAGGAACCGCAACATGCAGCACCAGCGCATAGAAGCCGCAACATGCAGCACCACCGCACAGAAGCCGCAGCATGCAGCACCTGCGCACAGGAACCGCAACATGCAGCACCAGCGCACAGAAGCCGCAACATGCAGCACCACAGCACACCGCACACACTGTGCAGCATCACCACACACGAACTGCAACATGCAGCACCAGCGCACAGGAACCGCAACATGCAGCACCAGCGCGCAGAAGCGGCAACATGCAGCACCAGCGCACAGGAACCGCAACATGCAGCACCAGCGCGCAGAAGCCGCAACATGCAGCACCAGCGCACAGGAACCGCAACATGCAGCACCACAGCACCCTGCACACTGTGCATCATCACCACACACAAACCGCAACATGCAGCACCACCGCACAGGAACTGCAACATGCAGCACCACACAACCCTCACGCACCTGCACAAGCTGCGCATTGGACAACTGCCCGTTTGAGGCGGCCAAGCCCAGAGAGACAGAAGCGTTGGACGGGTCCCCTGCCCGTACTGAGCCAGGCCCTTTGTGTGTGTGTGTTTGTGTGTGTTTGTGTGTGTTTGTGTGTGTTTGTGTGTGTGTATGTGTGTGTATGCGCGCGCGCATGTGCTTGCAAGCGCGTACGTGTGGGTGTGTACTGCTGATTGGATTGAAAAGCATCATCAGCACACCGAGTACTTTGTTACGATCTGAAAATTAAAGCAAAGAGCATGAATGTTGCAGACTCGTTTGAATGTACGCACACGCACACGCACCTACACGTACCTCACACACATGCACACACACACACACAAACGAACACACCTGTGCCTAGCAGCTCCTCTACCACAGTGCTATTTTGGTTGAGGGAGGGGAGGGGAGCGCTGTTGGTCTGGCTGCCTGAAGGTTCCAATTTACCAGGAGTCCAAGCATCTGCAGCATGAACACACATGGAAACAAATGTGTGTGTGTGTGCATGCATGTGCGTGTGAGTTCTTGCGTGCACGTGTGCATGAGTGTGGGGTGTGCGAGTGTGCACATGTGTGTGTGTGTGTGTGTGTGTGTGTGTGTGTGTGTGTGTGATGAAGAACCCAGCGTAGGGCATGACATGCAGGATTTTTTGATGATGGAGAAGGGTTTAATCCACTCAAAAGAAACAGACGATAAATTCCCCTGTCTTTCGGTCAACGGCACCACCCTCTTGGAAGAGGCACACATAAGGCAGTCTTTTGGGAAAGGGAGAGGGGCTTACGTTCCTCCCCATCTCTTTGTGAAAAGAATTACCCCGTATAACGCCGAAAGAGAACCAGACACACGTCAGGACGACCTTTTTGCACATCTTAATGACGAGCTTATCAGTCCCATAAGAACAGGCGGAATCTGTTTACGAAACAAAACGAGGAGCCTGAACTGGGCTGGCCGGAACCATATGCAAATATTCGTACATCGTTGTATAAATGGTACTTTTTGCAGGGAAACAGCGGCGAAGTCATACAGTGCGTATGTACATGACCTTGGCTGACGGTGAGCCTGACCTAAAGGGCATTCAAAAGAGTCTGGTGCGTGTATACGATCTATCGCAGGGGCATTCAAAAGATCCTGGTGCGTGTATACGATCTATCGAAGGGGCATACAAAAAGGCCTGGTGTGTGTATACGATCTTGGCTGACGGTGAGCCAGACCTACAAAGGCCTACTAAAGAGGCCTGGTCAAAATAATGCTTACCAAGCTCCTCCCTCGGAACAACGAAATAAGCACAGCCAATCAGGACATTTGCACACACACAAACACACAAACCTTGGCCTGTTAAGGACTGACGTTGCTCGGAGCCCTGCCCAACGGAAGGACCCTCACCTCGACAGGGCTGTGTGAGGACCTGCGAACAAGAGCAGGCCAACAGAAGGCAGGGCGTGTGTGTGTGCGGGCATGTATGCGTGCATGGATATTATCGTATGCCCACACCACACCTACACACTCACACCCGCACCTGCATCCCATGCCCACACATACCTGCAATCGCACCCACAACCGCACCTGCACCCCCCCCACACACACTGCAGTACACCTGCAACCGCACCTGCAGACCCACCCACCCACACACACACACCTGCATCAGCTTTGCGTTGCTGCTGCCCCCCGTGCCCTGGAGGCCCTCCATCTGAGGCATGCTGCCCATCTGGCCACCCACCCCTAGCTGTGATGAGGGGTTGCTGCTGCGGGTAGAATTGCTGCTGCCGCCTGGCCCTTGATGTAACGTGTACCCCTCAGGCGATTGCTGGTATACTGCAGTGTGAATGTGTGTGTGTGTGTGTGTGTGTTTGTGTGTGTGTGTATGTGTGTGTGTGTGTGTGTGCGTGCGTGAGTGTGTGTGGATGTGCGTATTTGTATGAATGTGTATGTGTGTGCGTGTGCGAGAGTATGCGCGTGCTTGAGCGTGCGTTTCTGCACGAGTGTGAATGAAAAGGAAAACTTCCTAGGTGCATATGACTGAACGACTGTACTCCATTCTCCTAAGGACTGATGCTAAATATGATTGGCAGCTCACCCACGAGCCTTTGCACATCCAACGGGCAAGATAGGAGTCAGGCTGACACAAACACACATGCACACACACACACGCTAAAGAACCCCCCCACACACACACTCACCTTTGTTCACGTCCATCGGCCGGGGCAGGGGCAGGCTGTCTCGCTGCTGCTGGTACACGTTTGCTGCTGACCTGCTCACCCCTGGCAGGGGCAAGCTGTTTGTGCTGTCGGGTAGCTGCTGCGAAAACAGGTTCGCTGCGTGCCCCATGTCTGAGGGTGGTCCGGACAGGGGCATGCTGTGTGCGTTGGGGTCCTGGTCCTGGAAGAGGCCCGCCTGAGTAAGGGGGAGGGGGAGGGGCAAGCTCTGTGCACGTGAGACATGTGCATGTGTGTGAGTGTGTGTGTACGTGTGAGCGAGTGTGTGTGTGTGTGTGTGTGCGCGCGTGTATGAGGGTGAGCGTGTGTGTGTGTGTGTGTGTGTTCTAAACAGGAGTGAGCAGATAGCTGCGCTCTTTGTCCCTTTGTCCCTGGACGCGCCTCTTTGTCCCATTGTCCCTGGACGCGCCTCTCAACCAAACGCGATGAATAGGGCCTCCAAGCCAAAAGGTGTTGGAAGCAAAGGTTTTGTTTCACCAGCCAATTGCCATCAGCCAGAAGCTCAGGCTGTAGGCCTTCCTTGTAACGCTTGTAACCCTTGTTGGAAGCAGAAAAGGCAGAAGCCATGTGGTGCTGCACAGGAGCTTGCTTGCACATGGCATACATGTCCGCGCGTTATGACTAGGGTAGGCCAAAACCATACTTAATAATAATATATGTATGGTCATGTATATGTGTGCGCGGTGTGTTACGGTATTCTTGGCAGGGATTTCATCAGAAATATGGTCATATACGGCGTAAATGTAGGGTTTTGGCCACCCCTAGTTACGACAGCTAAGGAGCCTTACCCTTCCCGCTGCAGGTTCAGCGATGTGCCAGTACGGTGTACAGTACAGTACGGTCACGGTATGGTAAGGTACGGTTAGACCATATATATAGGGTTGGCCAGAATCGTATACATGCACTGTATATGACCGTATATTTGGTGAATTCCCTGCCAGAAATACCGTGTATGTACCGTATATATATGGTTCTGGCCAACCCTACATGTATACGGTCGTTTTGGCTCATTTTTTCAAAATACTAATGTCGTGACTTACATTCTTCCAATGTGAAACCAAGATGCATATTCTAAGAAGAAAGGCAAACATAATTAATTGGTGAAAAAGCAAAAAGCGCAGCTCTGACCGGAAGTTGAACCCAAGACCTCCTGTTCCCCTGCAAAAAAGCAAAATATGATCGACCGAATTTGTATGGTTTAAACCATATTTCTCCTTCGACCGTATATACGGCATTTGACCGTATTGTACCGTAACCGTATATGAGGGAAAATGGATTCACTCAGAATAAATTCATAGGGGGTTATGTAGCAGCTCTTGAAGAGCTGAGTACGCATGACCCAACCTTTTATACCCAAAAAAATGAATGGTTAGGGAGCTAGGCCTGCTTCAAGCCAAAAAGACCAAAACAAGTAGGGTGTGATCCTGCGAATCACAAAAAATGGGGCGGAGCCTGCGCCGCATTGAAGTTGTACCTAATGTAGTGAGAGCAATTTAGGGGGGGCACTCCCTCAGCACCCCACTGCTCCTGTTCAACCATTTCTGAGATGGCAGCCTGGTCTTTGCAATGAAGAGCGGCATTCTAATGTTAGACAATTCAGGGGGGGCTGCGCCCCCCCTGCATCTCTCTGCTCTTGCATTTGCAAAGTCCCTGTCATACCACACCGTGTCTGTAGCTGTTTGCTTGCCAATGGTGTGTCAGACCTCCAATATACACCTCAACAGCTGTGTCATGTGAGCGAGCAATTCAGGGGGGCTGCATTCCTTCTGAACTACTCCTCTGAACGCCTGAGCTCCATGCGGTTGTTCAAAGCCACCACCTCTGACTGGGCTGCTGCTTCCTGTGCCTGCTGAGTGGCATTGCCAGGCTGAGACTGTTGCTCCAAGTGCTGTGCCAAGTGCTGGACGGGGGTCCTCTCCCGGGCCCTCGCTCGCCTGTCCTCCCGAATGCTGTGTAGCTGCTGCCGTCTCTGCTGCTGCTAACGTGTCGGGATCGGTCGGCCTTCTACCACACTCAACAACACCACTGCTGAAGAAGGGCTAAGAATATGATGGGAACAATTCTAAATATATGATAAAAACACCCAGTTGAATCCCGGGGGGAACAGTCACGCGACCTTGGAGTCACGAGTGGAGGGGGGGTTGACCGGGGCGTTCCGGAATCAGCGCTAAATTAGCTTCTATTTCATACAATTTCACACTCTGAGGTGGCCTGGGAGGCTCAAAGCCCTAATCTTTCAGTCAAACTTGACATTAACATAAGGAAGACTACGCCCCGGGGGGCTCCGCCCCAAAAAGGCCTTTTTCAGTGCAAAAGATGTTCAACTCATAACGACCAATACAACTATTTATGAATGCAAAAAACATGCATCTTTAAAAAAAGGGAAGCAAAGGAACAGCTCAGTAAGAAGAGGCACGAGAAAAATTGACCAACAAGAGCAAAAATGCTGTTGCTGGGAATCGAACCCTGCACCACCTGCAAATACGTCCATATACGGTGTAAATGCAGTTAAGACCGTTCATACAGTGTATATATACTGTCGGCCAAAACCCATGTACGGTCATACGGATACGGATACGGTAAGCAATTGTCATATACGGATATGGTTATACGGCGTATCTGGATACGCAATATTTCCGTATGTGCGGTTTTGGCCAACCCCAATATACGGTCTGAAAATGGAAATACGTAGGGTTGGCCAGAACCATATATATACGGTGTATAAACGTTATTCTTGGCAGGGAAATCACGAAACATACGGTCACACACACACAACACACACATGCACGCACACGTACCTGATTAGACTCTTGAGACGGATACATGCCGGCCATGGACTGCACTGGCAGGTTTGTCGAGCGCGATTGCTCAACCGGCTGGAACATGTACTGCTGCTGGCGCCGTTGCTGCTGCTGCTGCTGACGTGGCTGCTGGCTGTCAAGGCTCAATGGCCCTGGCATGTGTTGCGACTGCCGGGACTGCGTTGTGGTTGCAAATGTGACTCCATGAGGCTCAGCATGGCCAATCATTGACATTGGGAACGCGATCCAAGGGACGATTTGAGGAGGATCATGATTACAACGCGCAAAGAACGTGGAAGTGCGTGTAGTGCGTTCGTTTGTTCGTTCATTTTTTGTTTGTGTGTGTATGTGTGTAGTGTGTATGTGTGTATGTGTGTATGTGTGTGTGTGTGTGTGTGCTTGCACATGCATGTAGGTGAGCGCACGCCGTGCTCATGGATGCGCTCACGGAAGCACTTGTACAAAGTGTTGTGGCGTTTCTGCTGCCTGTGGACCTCGTACATGCAGACACGCCTACACGCACACGTGCCTACACGACAAGCAATGTGTGTTGAAAACTGAAACTGCACACCAACCCACCTCTTGACCCATGTCCGGTAGCGCTGATTGGTAGTAAGCTAGCTGCGAGCCATACTGGGGCGCCATGGGGTTGCTATGTGCCATGGGGACGGCACTGTACACTGCAAGTACATGTGTGTGTATGTGTGTGTGTGTGTGTGTAAGTGGAGGCAGGTAGCAGCCTGCCACGTAGAGTCAGGCCCACAATTCCTGTCGTCCTGGCAAGACGATCCTGCACGCTTTTCCACTCCAAAGCAGTCAAGGCCTTTGTTCCATTTAATCAAGCTTTCCAGCATCCATCAGTTTGTCAATCATCCATCAGTTTGTGCAGACACGCTTGTTAAGATCAGTGTGCCCATGTGGGCAGGGTGGGATTTCCTGGAGAGGAAGTTGAGTTTTAAAAACAGGTGCCAGAGGCTCATCAACGGCTTAACAATCTAACGCGCCCCTGATGAACCTCTAGCACCTGTTTTTAAAGCTCGAGCGGAAATTGTCTGGGGTTAGAGTCAGGTTTTTGAGGACCCCTTTGACCCCTCTTTTGGCAGGGGAACTACTGCGAAACGCTCAAGCTCGTTCACCCTGTACAAATCCAATTCTAGCAGAGGATGCGCGGAGTTATTCATAACGATTTGCTCCCCAAACATTTCCAGCTCAAATCGGCCTTGCTGAAGTGGCAGGGAAATGGCGCGGATTTAGCCCGACTCACACCCGGACACCAAATACTCTCTTCAATGCAGATAATTCCATACAATTCATGAAAATGTATACCCTGGAAATCAGATGAGGTTGGTTTTGAGACGAAATTAGGCAGGGTAAGGTTTAACCTAACTTCCAGTGTCATACACACGGCACAGGGAGCAACATCGATGAGAGAGATGATTGCACCCGAATTGAAATGGTTGCTTCTCTCTAGAATTTACTGAATCCCTCTGAATAACTGACCGCACCACTAAGCCTACACTTTGGACTTTGCAGTTTTGATGTTACCATGAGGCATGCCCATCTGCTGTTGTCCAGCGCTGAGCATCCCTGACTGGCTGGGCAATCCGTGGCTGGTCATGGATGGGAGTCCCTGCTACAGGGCATAAGGATTGGTGTGTGTGTGTGTGTGTGTGTGTGTGTGTGTGTGTGTGTGTGTGTGTGTGTGTGAGAGTGAGTATGCGTGGAAGTATTCTGCGGATACATGTGTGCTTTCAAGTTTTCGCCATCTGCAGTGGTATTTTCTGAAACTAGCGTGGCCGACATTCTAAAAGCTTGTGCAACCGTAGTGTGCGCAAAACCTAGAAGCACTTACCAAAAACACTGGTGGTTGCGAATTTGCTCCCCCCATGGCTGAAGACACATACTGGAAGCCTGCTGGGAGTTGAATGGCTTCCGGGCGGGGAAGCATGGGTATGCTTGGCTGGACGTCACCGCCATATAGCTATAAAGATGTGTATGTGTGCGTGTGTGCGTACATGAGTGCATGCGTGCATACGTGAATGTGTGCGTGTGTGTGCACGCTTGAGTGCGCTATATGTGGGCGTGCAGCATGTAACAGTTATGAAATTGAATATCCTGTCTGGTCGGCATAGCAACCCTACGCTCGTGACACCCCGTGCGTGAAACCCCACTGAATTTTGCAAAGCCCAGAAATTAAGAGTGGAGCCATTACCTGATTAACACATTCTGCCCTCAAAAGGAGTAGCTACAACGCACCATGCATGCATATCCATCCAGCCCCCTGACTTGGGCTAACCCCATTCCCCTCCCCCCCTAAAAACAACACATCGTGAAGCACCCACCTGGCTGGGAGGTATGAGTCCATATCCAGGGGCGTACACAGGCCTTGACTGTAACATGGCGGGGTGGGGGGCTCCTGGGCCACGCTGCTGCTGTGTCATTTGGCGCAGGAGGGCAAAGCCTTTGAAGGTTCCCTTGCACACGTCCGAAATCATGCTCAGCGCGAGCGAAAGCGACTGCGTGTTGCCACTGACGGTGACTCTAGTCGGCTCCACGCTCTGTTCAAGGGTGAACAAAAATAGGCGCGTGTGCAGGCCTGAATGGGAAAGGGAAGTGTTCGAGACCTCTCCCACCCACACCTCTCCTTCCTCCCAATTGGCAGGCAGCCCTGGTGCCCTGTACACCTCTATACTGCTACTCACAGCTCAGGTGCAGCCCCCTCCCAAGTTCTCACCTGGTCGATTTGAATCAGTGCCCCGGTGAAAATTTGGAGGGCCTTGATGGTCTCGCCATTCTTGCCAATTACCCGGCCCACCTGCGACAAATATTACAGGAGATGGTGGGAGGAAGTTGAGGAAGCAGGCCGGAACTCGAGAAATGAGTGCGAGTCTCGTGCCGCCTGGCCCGTAAGGGAGGGAAAGGACCCTGCTCCGGCGTAGGCTTTAACTCCCATCCACTTCCCATCCATAGCACTAGCACTAGCAACAGGTGTGTATGTATGAGGGGAGGGGGGTATCCCGGCATCGAAATCTTTGGGCACGCACCATGATCTTCGGGCACAGCAGTTCGGCGGTCTGGCGACCTCTGGCTGGCTGGGAATTAGGCATCCCTCCTCCGTACGATTGCAAATCTGAGATGAGAGAAGGATCCATCGCGTCCAAACGTTTCTAACTTTGTCCCGATAGTGTCTCAATGCATCTTATATTTAGTTGTATCGAGCCGTTGTAGACCTTTGTAAAAAATTACACTCTCTAAGGAAAGCTCAGACCGTCAATGTTGTTTGCACCTAATCCCAGCAAAATGTTGCCATTCAAACGCTACCTGATTCAGTATGCTGCACGGTTACTGACGGATGGCTGAGGTTTTTTAAGGTGAAGTCAATGGTCAGAAAGGCTGTACGACCCTACTCTGCCGTTCTGCAAGACTTCGAGGAAATCGACGTCAAGGACAAAAAGTTGCGTGCCTTCTACCAGCCACTATCCAAAGAGGTATTACACTTTGTACTTACACATGCGCTCATGCGAACACACGTGTGCGCACGCACGCGCACACACGCACATACACACACACACTATTTCACACGCACACGCACACACACACACACACACACACACACACACACACACACACACACACACACACACACACACACACACACACACACACACACACACACACAAACACACAAACACACAAAA
>Ga0307947_1002525_pt1 | contig 14670 bp, 15 predicted proteins | sample OrgLakmetagen232_FD_201840 | JGI IMG/M metagenome (GOLD analysis project Ga0307947, IMG submission 201840) | Saline water microbial communities from Organic Lake, Antarctica - #232 | ecosystem: Environmental > Aquatic > Non-marine Saline and Alkaline > Saline | place: Antarctica: Organic Lake...
CACCAAGTTTACAGGTTTCTCAATCTGCCACCCAGTGTATGATGACACAAAAATGCTCAAGTGCGTGCAACACTCCCTACGATCTGCGATGTGTAGCGAGCTACCAAGCGCCACCTTCTTAATTCTAACCAACTGGGAAAACAAGAGCATCAATGCATACAGAGCATTGGTGCGAGATAACCCAAAATACTGCACCAAGCTTGGCTTCATCCCCAAGACAAAACTCACATATGCAATGCCAACCTCGTGGAAGGGTTTACAACGTAATTTCTCCAACCACACCTGGAGCATGGATTTTATTGCTGTCCGGAACAAAGAAGCAAATTAGCGTTTAACTGATGCCTCACCAAATTGGCTGCAAACACTGCAGAGGAGTATCCCAGAAGCAGCTTGGGAAAAAAATCAGTACCTCGCAAGAGAGGACACAGACGACATTACCAACCATGTTGGCCCCCAGTACTTCAAATCAAAAAGAGAGGACGTCACTGGCTAGGAAAGAGGCCAAAACGCTATTGTCCACCTCCAACCATGGGACGATAAGCAGATTGAATTGAAGTGCCCCAAATGGAAATTATGGGCATACACTGACGGAAGCTGCATAGGCAAGGCCGAAAACTTTATAGGCGCAGGGGTATACTGCCCTCAAACCAAAGCTGAATGTTATGTGGACTTAGGAGGCGTGGGAATGACAAACACCATCAATAGAGCTGAGCTCACAGGGATTGCAGCAGCGCTTACCAATAAGTATACCCAGATTGCAACGGACAGTGCATGCTCCTGAGCCAAAGTAGAAAACAGCCGGAAAACAGCTACTCTTCCCTGAAATGCAACGAGACCATATACACTCAAATCTGCTAGAACAATTTGTATCTATGATTTATGCTTCACCAGAACCGATCTGCTACTATAAAGTGAAAGCCCATAGTGGCATTGCCGGAAATGAATGTGCAGATGCAATTGCCAAACACTCTGCCTTACACGACAGAGGTCATGACATGCACTTTCAGCCTCCGGCTCCAGACGGTAATGCATACACACACCTTTCCTGGCTTGCGGCTAAAGACGCCGATGAGAATCCCAGCGGAAAAGGGGTAACTACACCTAGGCTTCGTACACTCTCTGATTTAAAGGCCAAGCTGAAAACAGAAATGTGCAAATCACACAGACTCGGGAGTGCCAAAACAGACACAGGGTTTACAACTACTGGAAGGACCTTAGACCTTTGGTCAATAAACAAGCCACAAATGCTTTCTGGAACAATAGTAATATCAAATTCTACGAAAAGCATAATGTTATGAGGCACCGCAATGACCATTAATCAAAAACACGACTACCGGTACGGCTTTTCTCCCAATGCAAACTGCCCCATCTGCCCTTGCACTGATAGTGCGCTTCACGTACTCTCAGGCTGCCAACACACTAAAATGAGGAACATGATTATAAAACGCCATAATACGCCGAGTGTGCTGATTGTCTAAGCCCTACAAAAGGGACCATGCGGTGCCAACCAAATTGCCCACACTGATGTAGGCAGCGCAGATAAACTATCAGAGCAAGGCCTAGATCTGAGAAACACTGCCAACAAAACACTGCCCTCTTGAATGCTACCAAAACTAACAGCACAAGCTTTAAAAGCCTCTTCTCGTCCTGACGCCTTCCTATTTTTACCTAGCACTGTGTGTTCCTCTCACGTAACCACCCGCAACCCAAACTTTTAACAGCTTGCCAAAGACAAGGAATTAATTCCAAACCAGTGGGAGGTTCACCTGATTGAGTTAAACTTTTGTGAAGATACTAGGCCCTGATCCCAAACTCCAAAAAGCAAAAGCACAGCACAGCATGCTTATTGCCAACCTAAACAGACAAGGATATAGGGAAGTCAAGCTTCACGTGATCCTCGTTGGAGCTATGGGGACTATCTACAAATAATATACAGGCAAACCATTGGCAGACCTTAATCTGGATTACCATAAGATTAAAAAATTGACACAAACAGAATGAACACTCCATCAGACATGCATCTGCACTCATAAAAACAAGGTATGCAGCCACTGCAATATAACACAAGCAACAACAGTCAAGGATTATAAAATATATTATTTTTAACCCGTACACAAAACATCAGAACGTTTGACGGCCATCTAAGGCTTTTCCCTGCATTTTGACTACAATTTGGGACCCAAAAATTCGAAAAAAGGGCTTAAAGTTCGACGAACTTTTATCAGCTCTCGAACGGCACTTTTAGGGTTCGTTAAAGCTCGTGAAAAGCTCGCGAACCCAAACTTTTGACCGAACCCCGAACTAAACAACCACGACCCCGGGGTAAACCAAGAAAGCCACCTAGATATTGAGTACTGTAAAACTCCTTTACCAGCAGAAAAAAAAGGCCCTGTCAGGGAGGTAGGACCAACAAAGTACTAAAAGAAAGAGGAAAAAAGTCACAAAGAGACTTAAGTACCAAGCAAGAGCGCACAGGCACAGAATCTACAGAGCTAAGCCAAGGGTCTAACAGACCACCCATGCCTCAAAGCCAATGCCGGCCTCAATCTCACTAACGAGCTCCTCCACCACAAAGAAAAAGATTAACAGCAGGAGGGTTGCAGACATGAAACCAGTTCCTGATGAGAGTTGATAGTAGTATTAGAAAAAATACGTCCGGTATGGACAAGTTTAGCAACATGGAGCTTGGTAGCACACCTACTCTGTGTTTGAATTTGTCGCGGATCTGACGGCATGTAGCTAATTCTTTTCGTGAGTGCTGTGGCATTTAGACCAGCAGCTTTGAGGCTGAGGATTTCCAGACGTGTCTTTGCAGTCGGCAGAAGATATTTTTTGCTCATGTACTTCTTTTTACAATTGACGCAACGTAACATGTGCAAACAACATTGCCTGACTGGTCTGTAAATGCATTGTGTCATAAAAAATGTGACCAAGAATTGCAGTTCTTCCTCAGCGCAAAATTGAAGGCCGTGGCAGAGTAAAAGAGTGTGTACTTTGTTCTGACTACTACCTGGACACTGGCCATATATGCAACAACTACCACCAAACCCCGCTGCTGCCTCCACTTTCAAAATACGTACACACAAAAAGAACCCAATGACGCAAAACATGTCTGCACAACAGATCAAGATGCAGCGGCACAGTATATGGTACACAATAAGCTCGAATTAGCTCATTTTGCGCAATTGTACACATGCTGGATTAATTGTACACATGCTGGATCAATGACCCACCAGGGGAAGAAGGCCCGGAAGATAGGGACACTGAGATTACTGAAAGTGCAATAACAGACAAACTAGACATTTGGACAACGTACATTTGCCATGAAAAATGTGCAATATCAGACAAACTAGATCCTTGGAAACGTGCATTTCCCCTAATTAATGTGCAATGAAATTATTTGAACAGCAAGAGCCTGACCTTTATTTGAGGCATACGCAAACGAGAAAATATTTTATTGGCTAAGCTCCTGCTTCCTTTCTGTCTTGCTGCTCTGAAGTCGTTGCAGATTTCTCGTACCTGCAACAAACATGACGTGAAGTATTTAAAAAGCAGTGAGCTTGGTACTGTGGCATTGGGCAGATTCAAACCAGTGACATTCCTTTCCGTGACGGGCAGCACCTTATAGGCCTGCAACTTGCCAGATTTGGTGAACTTCCGACAAAGCATAAAGGCTCCACTTTCTCCTGGCCAATCATTTACTATTATTCCCAATGGAATAGTTGCACCCTACTTAACCTTTATTCAGCTTCTTAACATGATGAAAGCAAGAACATGTCACTTCAAACCTACTTGAGCTTACAACCTGAAACAAATTTTCCAGCTTCTGGGCAGGAAGGCAAACGGAACAAATCAGCCAACGCACCCTTTGGCCATATACCAAACAGCTCCAGCAAAGGCAAGGGAAAGGGAAAGCGACGAAGACACAGAAGCCACCTGCAGAGGGAGTGTGGTTTTCCCTTAAAATCACCGTGAGGTGGAAAAAAGTACATACCTCAGGTACCACTAAATAAACTAATCCAAAGCAATTGTAATTCGTTGACTTTCCATTTAGACGCAATGACATTTGTTGCAGTTAAGAAGAACGCACCTTTGTCGCAGTACTCCAGCTTTTAAAGGAGCCCTGCAACGGGAATAAAAATTCTGTACTTGTTGGAAAAATCCCAGGCGAGTCTCAAACGAAGAACCCAGGATGGTACCTTAATGCACTTCACCTAAACCACTTAGTGTTACACCGCTGGGCAGGACAACAGCGGGGAAATAAGCGAGATGACGAGGAAGCCGAACACAGTGCAATCGCCAAGTTCACCATCCAGTAAATCCATCATGCAGTTTATGCAGTTTTGCAGTTTATTGTGTATGGAATTTTGAACAGGCAATAAACGAAGGCCTGTAGGCTTACCAAATCTGGGAACACAGCTTGGAACATCTCCCTCAACCACTTCTCCTCCTGCTTTTGATGAAATCTTGGTGGACGGTGCTGGCTGGACTGAAAGACGAAATGTGAGCGCCTTAGAAGGGGGTGTAAGAAGTTAAGCTGTGCCTCTATGTCTAGGTGTTACAACTCTCACTTGTGAGTTCTTTGATTCAGCAAACTGTTTGCTGTCCTTTTTTGAGAGCTCCTGCTCCTCCCGCAGTTCCACTTGCAACTCTTTCAGCAATTTATTTTCATGTTGGGCCAGGGCACCTGTGAAAACCCGCGTTGACATGCATGATCGCGTGTGCTTTTGTGCGCTTTTGTGCGGAAGGGTATGGCTGCTTCCGTTCAGAAGCAAGTTGGTTTCATAAAACTCCATACCTGTGGCTCGCTGTAGCTTTTGGGCTGCTGCACTGAGGGGTTTGCCCATTTCAATTCGGTTTAGTACTAGAAATTGCAGAGCATTGATGGAAAATGCAATGCATATAAAATATAAAAGTAGTCAATACCTAGCAATTAAGTGGTGGGCGCAAAGGTGAGGGCCCTGCTTTCTTAATCCCTGCGTTCTAACTACAAGTTACACATGCATCCTGTTTTTGCAGCCTGTTCCAACCACAAAAACTTAATTGAACCGACACCACAAATTTGATCCTTCAAGCCAGCAGGCACACCAGCACGCTTGCACACACACACACACACACACACACACACACACACACACAAGCACGCACGCGTGCACACAAACACACACACACATGCACGCACGCACACACACACACACACACACACACACACACACACACACACACACACACAAACACACACACACACACACACACACACACACACACACACACACACACACACACAAGCACGCACGCGTGCACACAAACACACACACACATGCACGCACGCACACACACACACACACACACACACACACACACACACACACACACACACAGACACACACACACACACACACACACACACACACACACACACACACACATACACACACACACACACACACACACACACACACACACACACACACACACACACACAAACACACAAACACAGCAGGCACGCCACACCACCAGGACAGCCACAATTTTTTCCCTTCGCACCTCTCTGCCGCACGGTCTTGCCAAGGCAAAAACCTCCCGCGCTTTTGTCCAGCCCAACGATCTTGCCAAGGCCCTCCATTTCTCCTCCCCTCGAGCTCCCTCGTTCGTCCCTGTTTTAGTGGGCCTACGTGGGTCTGAAGTCAAGCGACAGGGATCAGCAGGCCCAAGGCCCAGCAGGTTATTGATGAGCAGCACAGCAGGGGCAGCAGGGCAGGCTAGCGGGGGGGCTGCAAAGCAGCGAAGGCTCATTGTATGGTTCAGGTACAAACCTTCTACTTCATATTGTAGGGTAGGGGACTACTGTGTTGAGATCACGTCATATGTTTTTTGTGTTGTACTGCGTAACAATGCGTAGGTGGGGCATCGAGTTTTCAGCTATAGTTGAAGACACCTGCTGATTGAATTGCCTTGTGTGCGTGTGTGTGTATGTGTGTGTTGATTGTCTGCTGCTTTTATTGTTTTCGTGCAGGAATGATCTGCGCACCATTGATAATCCAATCCTCCACCAGGCAGTGCAGATGTGTTCAGGAACCAAGATCGGTCAAGCAAAGTACGACGAGGTGAGCGAAGGTTGGAGTGCATAAAAAATGTTTATCCAAGAGTCTGCGCTACCAAGGATCAGTGTATGATAGATAAAACCTTTACTAGACTCTTGCTCCAACCAGAGCTTCATCAAGGGACTATTGTGAGTTGTCTGTGTCAACATGTAAACAATGCCCGTTTTCGGCAAAATCGGTCAGAGCGCTTGAAACTGTGTTTCATATCCCGCAAAATTGGATTGGTCTGAAGGATTGCGGCAATTTAAGAGGGCTCCGTACAATGCTTTGGGTCAATAGAACGCGCATCACACACGCACAGCTCGTTCCATTGGCTTTCCTTTCTAATGTTTGTTGATATCAGGTGCTGCCTGTGTACATCTTTGACCCGCGCGTTTACGGTGTGATGAAAACCGGAGAATTAAAGACGGGGGCGTTCAGGTGACGTCAGGACGTGTTTTGAGCAAGGAGCTACTAGCCGTTCTAGGGTAACCTTCATTAACTGATGCCTGCGTATTGGACAAGCAATCGCATGCATACTACTTCCCACGATTTTCGAATCAAGCTCACACAAATTGGAGCCCAATTGGCGACTTTAGAACTGGTGAATGAACAAAACCAGTTTTCCCCTACCCTCAAGGATTTCAAATACACATCCTGTACCAGCTCACACATTATTTAAAGCCAGGGAGATATTAGGCGAGCCCAGCAAGGGCACGTGGCATGGAGTGTCGTACGTAGGGTTGGCCAGAACCGTATATATACACCATATATGACCGTATATTTGATGATTTCCCTGCCAAAAATACCGTATATACACCGTATATATATGGTTCTGGCCAATCTTAGTCGTACGCTTTCCTGTTTGTAGTAGCTAGTGTTTAAAGGAGGTTTTTTTGGGGCAGCTTTTCTTTGGCATACAGGAATAGATTGCTTTCTGTTGACATTGTCAGTACGGTACTTTTGTGTTGTACAGCTGCCCGGTCGGTTGTAGCATTCTGTCTGACTATTACTTCAAGAAATGGTACGCAGCAAGGTCATCACACACGCCTAAGGCAATGTTTCATCAGTTGCGCATGAATGTGCACATTTTGGGTCTAATTTAGTAATAGTTACAGCAATTTTCTAATTCCCAATGGGTTGTTGCGGAGAGCGCGGCTTCCTATTTCAATCTAATTGTCTGCCACAATTACATGGTATTCTATGGCAACTCAAGTCCCATGGTTTGTTTCCTGTTGATGCAGGGCTGCGTTTGTGGTGGAGAGCGTGGCGGACCTGAAGGCCAGGCTGCGCAAGCAAACCGGCAGTGACTTGCTGATACTTGTGGGGAAGCCTGAAGAAGTCATTCCCAATTTGATCCAAGGATCTGCAGCACCCTTAGTTTTGAGCAGCCACGAAGTGACGAGTGAGGAGCTCAAGGTCGATGCTGCGGTGAGTAAGCGGCGGCTCTACCATTATTTAAGTGTGGGTATGCGTGTGAGAGGGGGAGGACGCTACGTTTTTGGTTCAATGTAAGTGTTGGTGAATGGTAAGTGTTTTTGGTTCAATCTAAGCGTTGGTGAATGGAGGCTGCTGTGTCTTCATTTTCATGTGGATCTGCATGGGCGGTGGCTGCATCTTGTTTCAATTTGTCGTGAGCGTTGCAGCAATTGCAGCAATTGTTTGTTATGATTTTCTAGAAACAGTGCCAACTGAGGATGGTTTTGGGTTGGTCGGCAGGAAGAGTATAGAAGAGAAGGAGCAGGCAGTGGGTAATCGCTCGACAGGATTAAGTCAAGTGAAGATGGAGGGCAGCACCAGAGATTAAGTGTACAGGGCCAGCCAATGTTTTGGTTGCACCAGAGGTCAAGTGTACAGGGCAGGCCAGTGTTTTTGTTTTACAGGGCAGGCCAAAGTGTTGGTTTCACCAGAGGTCAAGTGTACAGGGCAGGCCTATAATTTGGTTGCACCAGTGGTCAAGTTTTTGTACAGGGCAGGCCAGTGTTTCTGTTTAACGAGAGATAGAGTGTACAGGGCAGGCCTATAATTTGGTTTCACCAGAGGTCAAGTATACAGAGCAGACCAGTGTTTTGTTTTCCATTTCAGCAAAGGAGCACCAGTTTGATTCTGCCACAGATGCAATTCCTCAGAGACAAAAGGCGCGCAAGCATTATCATTGCAGCTACTCACAAGTTTGTATTTTCAGCTCCTGTCACAAGGTCCTGGTGTCTAGGTAGCTTTCATCGCAAATGCATCGTGTCGCATCTAATTAGGGCCATGCAACGTTAGTAGGGTTGGCCAGAACTGTACATCTACACCGTATATTTGGTGCTTTCCCTGCTAAAAACACCGTACATACACCGTATGTATATGGTTCTGGCCAACCCTGAACCGATTTGAAACTGCCAGCAATTGGACGTACCAAAAATATACCTAAATGCCTGTGCAGCTGGAGAGCGCCATTAAGCCTTTAGGCGGGAAGCTTGTCCGCAACTGGAGCAATACGCTGTACCACCTAGAAGATCTGGAGGTACGCCTGTTATCCTGGGCAGCTGCCAGTTTAAACCTGAGAGAATCCCGCACGTTCTAATGTGGGATTGTCTGGTTCATATTTATACTTGGCTGCCCTTTCCTTGACAAGTGCCTGTGCTCTCAGATCACGAATCAGGGCGTGTGCATTCTCGTTTCCTCTGTCTTCTTGCAGGGCCCTCGAGGACCGTTCAATGCTAGAGGCATCAAAGCCATGCCTGATGGATTTACATCGTTCCGGGAAAAGGTATGCCGCTGTGTGTCAGACTGCTCTAATAGTCATGTTGTGGGCGTTGTTGAGTGTCGGACTGCTCTAAAAGGTATGCCGCTGAGTGTTGCACTGCTCTTAAATGTGCGTTGTTGAGTGTTGCACTACTCTATTAGGTATGCCGCTGAGTGTTGCAGTGTTCCTAAAGGTGTGCCGCTGAGTGTCGCACTGCGCATTGCTCTATAACCTCAAGTCCTTGTCCTTGAAATCACATGCCACGTGCAAAAATTGCGCTGCCCTGCATTGCTTAGTCCATATCTTCAGCGATCCATGGACAACCAACTTGTACCGGATTGCTGCAGCTGTAACGTGAACTGATTAAAGGTCATTTTGTGAGACCTTACTTTCCCAAGATGACTGCAATCAATATCCCAAATATCGTCGCATGCTGTATGCAAAAAAAGTGCACCTTGCAGTTGTGCTCTCAGGTGGACAAGTACGGAAGGCCTGCTCTGCTCGCACCCTCCAGGGGTCCTCTAATTATGTCTGTATCTGATACGTCCTTCTCGTGTTCTTTATGCAAAAAATTGTACGCTGCGGTTGTGCTCCCAGGTGGAGAAGGGCTCGGAAGTGAGGCCTGCTCTGCCTGCACCCTCCAAGGGCTCTCTCCCACTGCCCTCCCAGGACAGCTTCGTGCTAATTGAGGGGGGAGGGTCAGGAACCTTAGAACAGCTGCTCAAGGTACGCGCACAAACGACACTTGAGCAAACACACACACACACAAGTGCATGCGCATATGAACATGCATGCTGATCGTGGGCAGAGTGTTTGGGACCTGAGAGCAGCTGCTCAAGGTGCGCTCACACACAGCGCATGAGCACATGTGCATTAGACATGCATGTAATTGGCCAGAACCGTACGCGTGCAACTGACAAGCTGTATGTCTTCCTGCTAGAACACATTGCGTTAGCAACATATATGAGCAGAGTTGGCTGGAAACGTAAGTATGCACCGTACGTGACTAAGGCCGGCAACACTACATTTGATTGTGTATACAGGGTGTGTATAGTCAGTATCCTTAGCAGGGAAATTACGAACTATGCATATGTCACTATGATTTTGTCCAAACCTTCATACACGCACATGCGCGTGCTCGCTGACAATACGTGCTTATAAGTGAATGCTTACATCACAAAGGTGCACATCATTCTTGCAGAGTTATTCTGTTGGCTTTTCTGTTGTGTTGTGACAGGCTAATTCGTAGTAGTTGTGAGGGGTTGATTTGTAGCAGTGAGTTGTGAGGGGTTGATTTGAAGCAGCGAGTTGTGAGGGGCTGATTTGAAGCAGCGAGTTGTGAGGGATTGATTTGTAGCAGTGAGTTGTGAGGGGTTGATTTGTAGAAGTGAGTTGTGAGGGGTTGATTTGTAGCAGCGAGTTGTGAGGGATTGATTTGTAGCAGTGAGTTGTGAGGGATTGATTTGTAGCAGCGAGTTGTGAGGGGTTGATTTGTAGCAGTGAGTTGTGAGGGGTTGATTTGTAGCAGTGAGTTGTGAGGGGTTGAGTTGTAGCAGCGAGTTGTGAGGGGTTGATTTGTAGCAGTGAATTGTGAGGGATTGATTTGTAGAAATGAGTTGTGAGGGGTTGATTTGTAGCAGTGAGTTGTGAGGGGTTGATTTGTAGCAGCGAGTTGTGAGGGGCGTCACATGCTAAACGCCACCATAACAAGCCAGCCACCTTGCATCTCGAGCTGGCTTGAAAAGAGTTTGCTGAGGAACATTTTCCACTACATGATATCATCCACAGTCACATATTTCATATTTCCCTGCCCGACAAAAAAGTAAGTCTGCAATTATGCACATACGTGTATCTTGAGTAGTCAACTTGTGCAGCTGTTCTGGTGTAGTCAACTTGTGCAGCTGTTCTGGTGAGTATCTTGGTTGTGAAGGCACCTATCTGCCCAGTTTTATTTGTTTGGAACGAAAGCTGGTGGTTTGCTCATGCATGCATGCTTATTGCGCTCCTCAAGCCAAGCCTCTCCTTACATTTGCTCTGCTCTTGTGCTTGGGGATTTTACAAGGACACCAAAACCGTTCTTTCCAATTCTTGTGCCATGCACACAACACACACACACACACACACACACACACACGCACACACACACACACACACACACACACACACACACACACACACATACACACACACAAACCGGAAAGAGCAGTACTTGTGTCCTTTTTCTTGCCAGGGTAGCACTGCACCAGGACTCTACTGTTCTCAATCTATTACCATCTCAAGCATCACTGCTGCACAACCCTACATTACAACCCGCAGCGGCAATGTGCCAGCACTCACTCAACACATGCTCACTCGCATTTACCCCAACACGCTGCAGATTGAACCTGCCTTTGGCACCCTTTGCCCCCCTTACGTAGCAGTATACCTAGGGTTGGCCAGAACCTTACATTTATATGTATATACGGTGTTTATACGGTATATTTGAAAGGGAAATCACCATACATACGGTCATATACGGTGTGTATATACGGTTCTGGCCATCCCTAAGTATACCAGGACTTCAGGCATTACTGTTGCACAAAACAACGGTATGGTGTGCACCCCCAGTGGCAATGCACCCGTGTGCACGAAACCAATGCTGTAACACATCTAGGAGTCTTGGAGGAGAAATGGTTTCAGAAATGGGGTGCTACCCACAATTAACCACCAGAAAACACTACACTGTAGGTTGAACCTGCCTTTGGCACCCTTCCATGGCCCAGTGGCAGCGCACCAGCACGTCCAGCTGTGCATCCAAAAGCCGTACTGGCCTTCAAGGTGTGACCCTCATATTTCGTCTTGAATTGAAAACAACAGAGCGCGATCTTTGCAGTCTTTGTGCACCCTTTTTTAATTTGAGGTTGAGTTGGCTTCGTTTGTTGATCATTTGTATCGTGAAAACTCAGTCCATTTGCTTTGAATACAATGCGCATAAGGTTATGGTTAAAGGTCATAGGTGTATGTGTGTGTGATAATTTATTGCTCTGGACCCAAGGTGCTCATAATTCCATTTTACATATCTGCATATCTGTAAATTATATCGCGTTCATTGCTGGGAGCAGTGCATGTCACAAGAATTCTTGCGCTCAGATCAATGTACAGAAAAGTGCATGTCACAAGATTTCTTGCGCTCAGATCAATGTACAGAAAAGTGCATGTCACAAGATTTCTTGCGCTCAGATCAATGTACTGAAGACTTGACTTACAAACCTGGACGACCCTGCGTGTGACCAGAGACTGGCACACATCCTGTGTATGCTGCAGGGAGGTGAAACGGCAGCCTTAGCACGACTCAAGTACTACTTGTGGGACTCTGATTTGTTGGCCACCTACTTTGACACGGTAAGCAAAAGAACAGGAGGGGTCATGCTGGTGCCTGAACAACGCGTCAGATCACTACAGAGTTTTATTTTGGGGGGGCGGCTTCTACTCATGCCACCCACACATGAACGTGCTTATCAAAGCCTGCGTAAATCTTTTTCTACATTACGTCTCTCCTCTTCTCCCTTGTGTGAGGGACCCTGTGCCGACTTGTTTTTCCGAATTGCCTCTATCTTTTTGCCACAACAGCATGTACAACATCAGTGTACACACACAACATGTGTGGGTACCCACAACAGCATGTACAACATCAGTGTACACACACAACATGTGTGGATTCCCCTTTCGACAGCATGTACAACATCAATGTACACACACAACATGTGTGGGTTCCCCTTTCAACAGCATGTACGACATCAGTGTACACACACAACATGTGTGGGTACTCACAACAGCATGTACGACATGTGTACACATTTTTCACCTATGCTGCTTAACACTGGGAGGCACTTGCTTTTCCACGCCGCAAAACTCTGAGTGCTTCACCCCCTTCAACTGCAGCGTAACAGCATGCAAGGCAATAACTACAGCACATGGTTTGCGCAGAAGCTGGTTAACACGTTCTCGTCTCTCGCTGTCTCTCGATGCCACACAACTTTAACTCTTCAATTCCTTTCACCTGCAGCGTAACGGCATGCTCGGCAGTGACTACAGCACGAAGTTTGCACCGTGGCTGGCTGCGGGGTGCCTCTCTCCTCGCACCATATACCACGAGGTCAAGAAGTACGAGTCGCAGCGGACGGCCAATAAATCTACATACTGGTGCGTGAAAATTACCCAAATGGTGAACACATAGATTTAGGCGACATCGCATTTGCAGTAGTTAAAAGAACGTGGAGGGTGTGCTATACGCCCTTACTATGGAAGCAGAGAAGTAGCTAGGCAAGGCTTTGGTAATTATCAAAGAGCACACTGGTTTCGTTTGTGCAAATAGGCTTGCAATGGTAATGTATGAGTGAAAAAGAAGGTGAACAGACCTGCCAGTACCAGTAGTGATGTGCGTGGCCATGCTTGCGTGTAATAACAGGTGAGCAGACATGCCAGCACCAGTCAGTGATGTGTGCAGCCATGCATAAGTGCATTAACAGGCGAACAGACCTGCCAGCACCAGTCAGTGATGTGTGTGGCCATGCTTAAGTGCATTAACAGGCGAACAGACCTGCCATCACCACATGCGAGGGTACCAGGAGGTGAGCAGACCTGCCAGCGCCAGTTAGTGATGTTGCATGACCATTGGCGAGTGTGATGTTGCATGACCATTGGCGTGATGTTGTATGACCATTGGCGAGTGTGATGTTGCATGACTATTGGCGAGTGTGATGTTGCATGACCATTGGCGTGATGTTGCATGACCATTGGCGCGTGCATGACCATTGGCGAGTGCTATGGAGCGTACATGGACCTGCCAGCAACAGTCAGTGATCTTGCGTTGCTACATGCAGTGTGCAGACCCAGATTGTAGCACAGCAGCACAGCAGCAACGGACGGATTTGGTACAGCGAGAAATGCGTTGTTGTGGGCTCTGTTGTGGGCGCCGCTCTCATTTCTTAAGCACTGTGTGAAGTACGTTCATCAGTGTTGTGCACATACGACGTCATTAAAAAACAGCACCGTAAATAACGATCGTAAATAACGGCGTTACCGTCACTAAAGTCTGACGATTGACGGCGAAATCTACTATTTTCACCGTCAATTTGACATAAATTACGCCGTCAGCGTCATTTACCATTGACGCCGTCAAGCGTCAGGTGCACAACACTGTCATTTGATGCCACACTGGATCACTAGAATGTGAATGCTGGTTGGATTCGGTACAGCGAGAAATGCGTTGTTGTGGGCTCTGTTGTGGGCGCCGCTCTCATTCCTTAAGCACTGTGTCAAGTACTTTCACGTCATTTGGTGCCACACTGGATCGTTAGATTGTGAATGCTGTCTAAGTTCGACTTCAAGACTCTATGATTCATGATGCTCAATGCTCAATACACGTGTCATCACAAATGCTCATGAACACACATACATACTAACACAGACCCACACATGGGCACACAAAGACACGGACACACATACGCACATGCACACACACACACACGCACACGCACACACACACACACACACGCACACGCACATGCACACACACACACATACACACACACACACTCACATACAATCACTCATACAAACACACACAGGGTAATATTTGAGCTGATATGGCGGGATTTCTTTCGTTTTTTTGCTGCTAAGCACGAGGACCGCATCTTCAAAGAGGCTGGGCCCATAGGTGAGTACAAGTAGTATTGCTGGTGCTGGTGCTGGTGCTGGTGCTGGTGCTGGTGCTGGTGCTGGTGCTGGTGCTGGTGCTGGTGCTGGTGCTGGTGCTGGTGCTGGTGCTGGTGCTGGTGCTGGTGGTGCTGGTGCTGGTGCTGGTGCTGGTGCTGG
>Ga0307947_1002526_pt1 | contig 14669 bp, 17 predicted proteins | sample OrgLakmetagen232_FD_201840 | JGI IMG/M metagenome (GOLD analysis project Ga0307947, IMG submission 201840) | Saline water microbial communities from Organic Lake, Antarctica - #232 | ecosystem: Environmental > Aquatic > Non-marine Saline and Alkaline > Saline | place: Antarctica: Organic Lake...
GCATGCATGCATTTTTGTGTATGTATATTTGTTTGTATGCATTAACCCACCTGTAGACCCTTGTTGATGGCAGGCATGCAAGATGCTCTTAGCAGGTAGCGCACGCCAAACAATAAATCCACCGCCTTTGCACCCAAATTGCAAGTAGGAGCAAGCAAGTACTCGCGTGGCACCCTGCTTGTGTCCACGACGGACGCAACCAGATCTCTGAACACTTGCAGGTGATCATGGGCGCTTGCCAGACGCGCGAGGTACCTGGCCAGGGCAAAGCATTTTAACACCACCGAGACAATCATGGCAATATCTAATTTTTGACACCACCAAGACAATCATGGCAAGATCTAATTTCTTAAGAAGCCCCAAGCGTTGCTTGCAATCATAAAACTCTGTACCAAGCTTTGATAAGCACATACAGAAACATACAGAAGGTACGCAGGCACATTAATAAAAAAGGAGCCATTTTGGCACCGAGTAGAACTCTTTAGCAAAAATGAACAGGAACATCTGAAAGACAGAGTTGTGCAGGCTGGATGAGAGGTGGCTCTAGGTGCAGGCTGGATAAGAAGTGGCTCTAAATGCAGGCTAGAAACTTAGAGGTGCAGGCTAGAGACTTAGAGGTGGCTCTAAGTTCAGGCTGCATGGGAGGTTGCTCTAGGTGCAGGCTGGATGAGAGGTGGCTCTAACGGAGGTCATTGTTGGTGAAAAGGGAAGACCTGGTACTTATTGAATGTGTTAATACTGTGAACTACCCTGCTAAATTTGTCCTTACCAGACGTGCCCTTTCTGGTATCCAATACCATCTTGCATCAGGACCCGCTCTTAGGCCAAGCCTGCAACCCTTCTGATCCTCATTGATAATTTTAGCTTTTTTTAATGACAGTACCCGGTACTAAAGTGGCTCCACTTTTTTAATAACTGCAGGGAGTGGCTTATCGGTCCTTCGTAGAGTTATTCCGATCTAATCTCATTGAATGTAGGAGGGGGAAATACTTGAGGCCACAACCAAGAAACTGACTCAAAAGCACAAAAAGGAACACTGCACTGGTCAAGACCAGAACCCCTGGAAGTGAAAAAGGCGAGCTTGGCCGTTGACACCCATAACTGCTAAGAGAGAAAGAAGCTGGAGCAAAAGATACAGAAGCAATTAAGGGGAAAAAATAAAACCTAAACGCTGCCTAAAGCCCAGCATCAGAAGGATGTGATCCACAGTGCAAGCCGTGTTGAGACAACTTCAACTGACAATTGGATACATTCGCCTCCAAGAACTCAAGCCCTTCTGCAGAGTACTGCTGAGTTCCGTGTGTAACACTTGAACTCCAGTTTTTGAAGGGAAGCAAAGTGATATCACTCATATCACTCTTGCTATTGATCTGTATTCCTCTCCAGTTTCTCCATCTTTTTATTGTCTCCATCTTTTTATTTGCTTAGGGTCAGGGTCAGTAAACCCTATTCCTTCTAAGTTTGTGTTACGTGGTAACTCCTACCTTAGAGTGGTGCAGAAAGTACCAAAGTGTGATGTCACACTAATGAGTATTTATAACAGTGACTGGAGTCAAAAGGGCAAGTTCAGTTCTTGCAACATCATCACCCTAGATGTTTAGCTGTTATTAATATTAAGTAGAAGTGGCCAGCACGCTACCGTGCTTCGTAAGAGTGGTTCGAAGCCTAAGACAGAGAAGCTTACAAAATCTTTTTTGACATTCCTCAGACACCTAGAGAGTACAGAGAGGTCATCCCACCAACTAGAGCGCGCAAGGAGGGACTACCCGTCTTGCAGGGACGCTCGCATTGCAGAGGACGACCTAGGAGGTCCGCCAGGTCTACATCGACCGGCTCGAGCTAGAGGACTGGGACGATAACGGAGGTGCCGCTAAGCCCGTGGGACGTGCAACGAGTGAGAGCAGCTATCCGCAAGCAACAAGGTCAGAAACCTTATCCTGTCTAGTCAGCTCGCTTTCTTTACCTTCCCGCGCTCTTGTGCTCGCCCTTGAGCACTTAGCGCTAGCATAGTCTTAATATAGCATAGGTCATGGAGAGAAGTGGTCTAAATCGCTCTCTGTACAATAGCTCTCGTGCAAACCAAAACCTCATTTGCTCCACTCCCCTCTTGCCCGACTAACACCCCTCTCTCGCGTTCAAAATTCAGGACTTCGCACGATGAACGGAAATGGTCCGTCTCACATGGAGGTGATGGATGACGGGAGGGGCACACCCACAATGAACGGTGTCGGTGTGCGGGATGAGCGCGGCTCTCTTAGCGATGAGCACGGCTCTATTTGATGGTGTGCGTGATGAGCTCAATTCTCTCGGTGTCGGATTCGGTAGGAGCAATCCTGGTTTGCGTGGCTCTTCACCTCGTGTGTCCAACACTGCATGACACTTGAAGAGACGTGCAACGGCCTGCAATGTCTGAAGCAGGCTCACTTTTTGGGGCACACCAAAGTAGACTTGCCCAAAGACAGCAAGCAGATGCTTTCTTGCGCTTGAGAGGTGTAATGGACACACCTGCTCACGATATTTTTTTGGCACAATGAACGGTGCAGGTGGTGCAAATTTGGCCACAAATGCTGGAGCTGGTGGACAGCCTGTCGAGGGGCAGCTCGCTCCTGCTTTCCAGCAGCTATGGACGCAGCAGAAAGCAGCACCAGCAGTGCCAGCAGCTGCTGATCCAATACAATAATGCTGGCCTGGCAACAGAATATGACGCAGTCTATGCAAAGCCTCCAAAAGATGGTGGAGTGGCAGCAAAAGTCTGCTTCACGAGAGATCCGCCCCCAAGACGTGCGAGTCGCAATGGAGGGAGCTCTCCAGGGTGTGGCAGACACCAAAAAGCAGCACGCCGACGCGATGGAGGTTGCCACAAATGCCCTCAAAGACAACAGAGTGAGTACACTATGTGGGAAAACGGGGAACCGTACATTTGGTTGTGGGAGTGACGCACAGGCAAACAAGGCTGATTGGATGTCGCGTGCCCTTGACATTCCCAAAGAAAACAGAGATGCAGATGCCAAGTTTGTCAAAGTGACTTTGCCTTTGCCTATGAGCTGGAAACAACATGATGTCTTGAGCAGGGATCCTGTGCCGTTTCTGAGAGAAGTGCACAATTACGCGTTGTGCTCGAAACAGGCGTGCTCGCGCATGCTGGGTGCATCCCTGGATGGCGAGCTGAGGCACGCCTATGAGCTCGTGACCGAAAGGCTGCATGAGGAGAATTACGCCGAGGTCAGCTGGGAACAGGCTGTGCAAGTATTTAAAATGCTTGTTGGAAAAGACTTGTGCGACCCTGAGCATGATGCCATGATCAAAATAACCAGAGGAGAAATAAAACAAGGGAAAGAGGAAACCACGTTTGATTACTCCGTAAAGTTCAGGCACAACGTCTTTGCTGCACCTGCAATCCCGGTGATAACCGTTTGTGATAAGTTTGTCACTGGCATGTACTCTCCTGAGATGCCAATGTAAGGCACACGCTTTTTGTTTCTTTAGTGCCAATGCACGCGTTGGGAGCTGCCAAGCACACGCAAGGTCTCACATTCCTACTGAAAGGTGTTTACGGTGGTCATAGGTGCACCATTTTGCTTGGCGAGAAAAAACAAGGGAAAATGGAAAAAGCCCTTTGTTAAAAATACAGAAAATGCCAAGTGCCCAGAGCATAAAAAAATTGCTAATGACCAAAGCCTTTTAGTTGATTCAGAATGTGAGGGAACATTGTTGCTGCAAAGGAATTGTGGCAGCTGCAGTGTCATGTTTCCAAAAAAAGTCAGACAGAGAGGAACAAAACTGACAGTGTGTGTGCAAAGATCATGCCAAAAGCCAAAAGTGATGCAAGGCATTGATTTAATTTCGGGCATGGATCGGCTCAAGCAGTTTGGTGTGAAACTAGACTGCCAGCGGGATACAATAAAAGTGCACACACCAGAAACTGAAAACAAATAGAAAAAATACGAGAAAAAAGGCGATTTGATTAGCACTATCATGGCTATGACAGACGCTGCAAAAAGAGAAGCGCTTCTACCTCAGCAAGCTGCACAAAGCATCAGAAGAGGTGACAAAAGCTGGCTTATGCTTGTGCAAAAAGAGGTAGCCGACGGCTTAGGAGCGTTTGCAGCCGGGGCCAGCAACAAGCTGCCAAAAAGTACCCCGGGACTCCTTAGTCAAAAGCGGATTGGGAAGGTCAAACAGGATTTCAAAGATGTGTTTGAGCCTATTTCAGAGTGCCCACCTCACAGATTTGATGTGGATCACACCACTAAATTGGTAGAGGGGTCCACACCCACATTCAGGAGGCCTTTCCAGTTGAGCAGGCAAGAAGAAGAAGAAGAAGTACACAAGCAGGTGGAAGATGCTTTGAAAAAAGGACTCATAGAGCCGAGTGTGTCACCATATGGTGCCCCGGTTTTATTTGTGCAGAAAAAAGATGGGTCTTTGCGCATGTGCATTGATTACCATGCACTGAATAAATTAACAGTGCGAGATAGGTACCAACTCCCCAGGATTAATGATTTGTTGGATAAGCTGCATGGTTGCACTATCTTTTCGTCCCTGGACTTCCAGAGTGGCTATCACCAGATAAGGATCAGAGATGAAGACAAGCCAAAAATTGAAATGATGACGCCAATGGATTAATTTCAGTTTAAAGTGCTGTGCTTTGGGTTGACAAATGCCCCCGCTACTTTTCAAAGAGCCATGAACAATATTTTCAGCAAGCACATTGGCAAGTTTGTCCTGGTATATCTGGATGACATTTTGGTCTCGTACGCCTGAAGAGCATGAGCAGCACCTTAGGATGGTTCTGCAGATTTAAAGAGAAAATGGGTTCATTTTGGGGTGGACACCTTTGAGGGACCACCCACTCCCCAAACCCCCCTTCCAGTGCCCCCATCCAAACAAAAAGGGTACCATTTTGTTCCTTTTTAAATTCTGCATCCATCTGCATACTCATCAAGACCTGAAACCACAATGCCGCAGAGTTATGGGGCAAAAACTGAAATACAGACGCCCATGCCCACATGAATCACCTGGCACCCATAACTGGCTTGCACAGCTCCACATTGCTTCTTTTTTTTCAGAATTCCATTGACTATCTCATGCTGGCACAATCCTGGAAGTTTGGAGTGAATTGCTGCTCCATTGGCTTGACTCACCCCGCGGCCTGCACCGGAGCGCTTGTGCCTCTGACGTTTGGACATGTACACAGACCCCCCTTTCACCCAATTTGCTCAGAAAGGGTCGCAATCGATTGGGCTTGAGCTGATATATTTGAAATTCCGTGGGAGTGGCCAAAACTAAAACCACATTGGGGGACCATCCCACCCCCAGCCACCCCCCTCCCGGATACGATTCGACTCATACATATACCAATTGATAGCTCTCGACGTCAGGACTCCGAATATATAATTTATACTTCGATTGGCACGTGACGCCAAAAAATCATGATACTTACAGGCTCCTGGTGGTGGAGTAATTAAAAACTTTGGACGTCAGCGTGCAATATCAGTGCACTCACCTTTCCTGTAGGAGTGAGCCATTCACGCCACTGTCAACAGCGCCCAGCACAATTTGGATCAGCGGCAGCTTTTTGGAAACCTGTGTAAGAGCAGGTGGAAAAATGTCTCAGTCTTATGTATACACTGAGCAGGCAGGCCTATGTGAGAGCAGGTGGAAAGGATATCTCACTATGTTCGTGCACATTAGCAGATTGGCAATTGTATGACAGCAAGTGGAAATAAAAGGTGTCTCACACAATTGCGTGGGAGCATGACATTGTATAAGAGCATTGTATGAGATCATGTCACACACAAATATATGAGAGCAAGTGGAAAGGGTGTTTCAGACAGGCTGTCGATAGAGCCTGAGTGCAGGTGATTGAATTTGAAATTGTCAAAGGGAGAATGAGCATGTTCCTGTGCCTCATCATGCCACAAGCAGCACTGTAAAGACATGCGCACATTTGTTGCACGTTTAAACGTGTCTGAAAAATGAGACAGATATTTGCGGAGTTATAAGGTTGGGGAATGGTTTTCACTACTTCATACGGTTAATTGTTTTCTCATAGATTCGCACAGATCTTGTATGACCAGGCTTGGTGCATTTCATTAGCAGTAGGTATCGAAGGCCCATTGCGCCGATTCACTTACTTCCTGACGCAGCCCACTAGTTATCAGACTGCTCTTTGCACAGCCTACAAGGAAAATACGTGGCAAATCACTCCCACATAGAATTAGTATAAATATACTCATCAGGCCATCCTGAACTTCATATGTGATTAATTCAAACACAAACACACAGACCTGAATTATTTTTGTGCGGCATTTTGCACAACGGGAAATAATGACAGTCCTCTGTGCAGACAGTTGCCAAAAACGAGGGCAAGAAAGGACGACATGACATTTCCTTTTATGTGCAGCAAGCATTCTTGCTGCCTAAACAGGAGGGTTTCCTTTTTTGGTAAAGCACGTATACTTTTGGGGTGGACCACCCACCCCCCAAGCCCTCTTTCCAGTGCCCCCACCATACAAAAAGGGTACCAATCTGCTCCATTTTGAATTCTGCATCCATGTACATTCTCGTCAAGACCTGAAACTGAGGTGTTGCAGAGTTGTGGGGCAAAAAATGAGATGCGGACGCCCGTGCACACATGACCTACCAGGCAACCACAACTGGCTTGCACAGCAGCCCAACCATTGCTTCCATTTCTTCAGAATTCCACTGACATCTTATGCTGGCACAATCCTGGGAGTTTGGAGCAAGTGGCTGCTCCTGGCTTGACTTGCCCCGCGGCCTGCACCCGAGCGCATGTACCTCTTGACTTTTAGACTAGCCCAGAATCCCCCCCTTTTACCCAATTCACTCAAAAAGGGTGCCAATCGACAGGATTTGAGCTGAGGATCCGATGTTATATTAAGAAATTTATAGAACTGGCCCAGAAAAAAGCTGGAGACCACCCCCCCCCAAATAAAACCCCACGGGGGGACCCCCCAACCCCCCCTCTCCCCGATTCAACCCATACATATACAAATTGATATGTCTTGACGCCAGGATTTCGAATATATGATTTCTAATATCTGCTTCTCCTTTCCATTTTTAAAAAGGCAGTTGCAGTGACAAACGCTGCAAGGCCGTTTAACAAGCATATTACAATGAATTCACAACATTTAACCAAAATATACTCAAATGCTACAGGCAATCATCACGGACGGCCTCCATTATTAGGTGGAGTGTTTTTCTACTCAGCATCAAAATGTCTCCTTGTTCTTGATCTTTGTGAGAGTTGGTTATTCTTGCCTCTATCTGCGCCTACTTGTTTTGATTTTCTTTTCAGTTGCACCTTATTACAAGTCATTTTTTAAATATTGCTGCAATCTTAATTAGCACACCTGGTCCAGCTCATACAGATCCCGAAGGCCCATAGTGCCAGCTTTGTGGCTTCCCAGCTTGAGCACCAATACATTCAAACGTTTCACGTCAGGCAGGCCTGCAAGGGAAACATAAGTATGCCCATAATGAAAGAGCTACAAAACATGCTGATTTGCCTATGCTAAAACGAGTCAAAATAAAACAGTGGTTGCAATCAGGCTCATACCAGGCATCCATATCAAGCAGCCCTGTCAAACAAGTCCATACCTTGCCACAAAGCCTTTTTTCTTGTCCGCTACATTTCCGCATGTTCTGTTGCGCAATAAAACCAAGAGCTCATTTCTTACCTTGATGCCTGTCCAGTAATTTACATGCAATCTGGGGCTCCAGCATTAGCACACAGGCCATGTCCACAATTTCTTTGCACTCCTGCCAGTTAATAAGAATGAAGAATGCTGTTGTCGCCAGTAAAGCACAGTTATTACTTAGAGTCACCAACAATACGCGGTTATTACAGTGACAGGTGGTACTGACAGCTGCAAGGATTTCCTTTTACTAGTTGCCTCAGGAGATAGGTCACTTTATTCTGTGCTTGCGTAGATCGTTTATCTCAGGTCTGCCTTTGTCTCCCCCCCGCGCTCCACACCACACGTCTTCCCTTCACTGAGCAGTTTCACTACAATTCGTATATTCATGATGTCAGGGATCTGTTACGACATTTCCTGCCTTCACTGAGCAATTTCACTGGCTGCAAATCGTTCTTACACGACATCAGGGATCCAAGACTAGTTTATTGGGCTACCGTTCTCATGGCTTACTTACGGCATGTAAAGAGCACCCGCTTCCTGGCTCGAGGCCTGCACCACAGGATGACTGCTGCTGCTGCCGTGGCAGCTGTTGTGGCTGCTGTGGCTGTTGCTGTGGCCGTTGTGGCTGAGGCCGCACAGGCCTATAATTTGAGAGGTCTAAACGATCTGCCATTACCATTTCCAGATTATCTGAGGCTTCCCACTTCACCCACTCGTGCATCTCTGAAGGCTCTCCCAAATGGAACGTTATGCTGCAGGGGTGAGACGGAAGACAACACATGTGAAAATTATGAGCAGCATAACACACGCTCAAACACCCTGCGGAGTGCAGAGGGACAGGCAAAGGAAGGGAAGAGCCATCCTTGAGCACACATTGGTTTGAGCACGGCAAAAGAAAGCAACGAAACAACAGTATGCAAATCATTAGGGTTGGCCAGAACCATATATATACAGTGTGTACGATAATTTTGGCAGGAAAATTACCAAATACATGGTCAAATACAGTGTATATATACAGTTCTGGCCAACCCTACAAATGATCCATCAGAGGTCAGTTGAAACATGAGTTGAGGGCAACGCGGCCTGCGACAGGGAGCCCTAGCAGTCACAAAGTCACGTACCCTCTGCTGCGATGTTTTCACTGTGCAAAAAACATGTCTTCACTCAAAGCACAGAACCCACCAAATTTTGTAGTCTTGGAAGCGCGTTATCACTCCTTCCTGCCACATTCGGTTGGTGTCCCAGAAATATTTCACATGTGTAACATACATCTTCATCTGGCGGTGATGACGGGCTCTCAGGTGCTGGCGACAACCTTAACGCTATTTCAGTTGTCATGCTGGCGCAGCCTTTTCTTTTGTGTTTGATCCTACTCGCAGGAAGCTATGATGCTAGGTTTGCTTTACTTACACAATTTTAAAAACTAAAAGCAGGAGGTGACACTTAGCGCAACTCACTAGGTTATCAAACACCAGATATGCACACTTGGTTACACTGCTGCCCCCTACCACGAAGGAAACCAGTTGAACAACTTCCTGCACCGATATGGTCGTGCTTATTCTTTTTGATTACCACTTCAATTGTTGGCGATTTTGCACCTGAATGAACGGCTTCTACCCACTTGTGATGTTGTATGCTGAATTCACCCGGTCCAGAGTATGAAGGCCTCACCTTGCATCCCACCATTTCTCCTTGGCCCGACTGGTCCTGCACCTGTGCAGCCGGCTCAGAGGCCTGCAAAAGACAACCACGTTGCAATGTTATTGGTGGCCTCTCACCTGAGAGCACCATTGGGTGGGCGAGTTTGCTGCGCGGGGAGGAATTCAGAGAATGCCTAACTGCAACCCAAAAGTTGCACACGTGACTGTGCTGTTCTATGCTCCAGTAGAATCGTGCAATGGATTTTCAATGTCTGTCACAAGCTTTGACCGTGCAAAGGACTGTCAAGGCCACAAGAGTTAGCATAAAATCAGTTTGCCTCCACATCTATTTCCTGTGAGTGTAAAGCAGGCCAGAGAATTGAAAAAGGTTCAATGGAAAGGCCAAGGCTTGACTTCCCAAACAATTTGTACTGCTTGAACGCTTTGGTGGGGGAGACTCACGGCACTTCGGGCCAATGTGTCTCCTTTTCTATAAATGATGCAGGGAGTGATTTGCTGCCTGCGTAGTTTTACAGGTCATCGCATTGGAAAGCAGACGCGTTTGCTTTCCAGAGGTGTGTAAGACCTCCGATATAAATCTCAACACTTCTGCATGCTGCAGAAAACTCAGCAGCTCCAATCATCCTGAGCGTATGAGTTTCAGGTCTTTTACCAAATAACTCTCAACTTGATATCCATCAGCGATGGTTAAAGATCTCAATACCACGTTATTCCCACGAAACAAATCCTTCACGTGCTTGAGCATACAAGGCAACCTTACACATAAAAAACTCACCTCCTTGACTCGCTTGGCGGATAGGTCAGCCAGGGTTATTGCTGCTGCTGCCAGCGCCTTGAAGTGCACGCACTGCTGCTCCTGGCTGAGGGTAGCCACGACCTCATGCAGGCCATGCAGTGTGCCACAGACGAGGCCATCTGCAAGACGAGTGAGCAATTTGAGAAGTGGACTTAGCCGTGAGATCAGTGGCAAGATGTGCGCAATAATGTAACGAGCAACGAGCAATGCCATTCCGTTGCTTGGTAGGCAGAGGCTTGCAGCATCAGTAAGGCAGTGGTAGCCTGAGAGCATAATTCAAGAGGGAGTTCAGGAGTACAGGGGACAAGATGCACAGCCATGGGCATGTAAGGAGTGCAGTGCACATTGTTTAGACATGTGCACCTGTGTGACTCACGTATACTATTCAACAGGCCAAGGCAGAGAAAATCGCTGCATTCCCATGCTTTACAAGAAAGAGGACTAAAGCCGCTCGACAAACGTTATCACACATCGTATGTTTGCCCTGCAGTTGTTCTCCTCACGTCGTTGTGTCCTACAGCCTCATCCCATGGCGATCTGGCACCACCAAAAACACATACACCTGCATGTCCCTCCTTATACCCGCACCTGCGTTGTTTGGGTCAGTGCCAAGGGCAGCCTGCCCTGATCCAGCAGGAGCTGTGAAATGGTGCTGCAGGTACATGCACACACGCACGACTGCATCTGCTGCGTACTGCTCTTCCTGCGCCTGCTGCAAGACCTTGGCACAAGATGGCAGCATGCTGTTGCACAGACCCAACATTAAGGTCAGAAGGGCAGGGAACCCTGTGTTGTGCAAAACAGCTGGCGCTGATGTGCCCGATTTGCTGCTGCTGCTGCTGCTGCTGCTGCACGCACTACCCAAGGCCTCTGCACAGTTGAGGACTTGGAGGCCCAAGGCCACCAGATGAGGTGCCGACCCTTCCTCTGCTGCAGTAAAGGCATCACACATTGGAGCGGCAAGGGCGTGCAGCAAGCGGGTGCCCCACGCTGCTTGGCCAGGCTGCTGTGCCGCGATTTGCAGGGAGAAGGTGAGCACAGTCACAGCTGGTGCGGAGTGGGGGTGGGGTAGGCGGCATAAATGGGTCAGGTATCCAAGCAAGCTGCGAGGAGGAGGGGCATGAGTTAGGGAGGCGTGTTAACAATGCAGTAAATCAAGTAAATAACTTTTAAGAACTAGAAGAAGCAAAAAGGGAGGAAGCACGCAACGGACACAGACCAAAAACACGTCATGGACAAAAGATGACACGACGAGGAATTCACATGAAGTTTTCGGATACAAAATTGTCTGACACAAAGACAAGTATATGCAAACATTCGTACACAGGACGCCACCAACATGATCAGATACGCCCTTTGCCACACAAAGAATAGAGCACCCGCCACATCCCTCCACCCGCTGCATCGAACCTGTGGAAGTCGGGACAGTCAATAAACACTCGACCCATCGCTTCAGGTGCCATCAACTCTGGAGCAAGCGCAGCAGCCTGCAGTGCGTCAAACCCGTCGTGGCGCAGGAGCTCTTCTGGACTGCTTGAACATTTGAGAGGGGGGAGCGCATCCACCAAGTACCCTGCTACCCACCCCACCCACAGGTCACCACGGCCGCTGCCTGCATGCTGTTGTTGCTGCTGGTCTTGCTGGTGTTGCTCTCCGCCAATGGTAGCATGCTGGTGACTGTGGCAGTGCTGCAGGAGACACAGCAGCAGCTGAGAGGCTGCTTGGATGCCACATTGGTGTGCCTGCAGCAAGAAAGCGCAGGCCTTTAGAACGCCGCAGTGCTCGGGACCTGGCAGCTGCTGCTGGTGCTGAAGCAGGCTTTGGCGGGCCTCAGGCGATCCCTGTACAAGCTTAGCAACGACAGCAAAGACTGCTGTGACCTCCGTCGATGGCCGCTTGGGAACCGCATGGTCGCAACGGTGGAATGCTGCTGGCAGTAATTCAGCCAGAAGCGCATCCAACCGCTTGACGGCGCCTGCCTCGACCAGCCTCAGCATCAACGCAGAGCTGGTGCTGTCTGCTTCAGAGGGCTGCAGAGGAGGGTCTGATGCCTCAGCTGGCGCGTCCTCCGGGCCAGGCGCAGGTGCTGCTGCGCAGGAGCTGAGCAGGGCATTCATCGCTGCTACTGCCTGCTGTGATGTCTGTGGTGGTGTTTGACGAGATACGCCTTGCACCAGCGTGCACAGTGCAGGTTGGCACTGCAGGGTGTTAAAGGCAGCAGCACAAAAATCGCTGGATCTAAAGATTGAGAGGCTAATGGTCGCAAGAAACAAAGATCTGTAATGCGCTTTTAACGCCAATAAGCAAGCGCGTCGTTTGTACAATTATGCTTTGTTGGCGTGCATAGATCCACGCAATGCTGGCCTTTAGCAGCAACTACAGATCTGACAAGCAGCACGTCTGCTCTATTTCTAGCCCGTCATTTCAAAGGACTCCTCTCTCCCCTCACTCTCCCTTCATCTCTGTGGCCTCACCTGTGCCACTGCCAGCTGGTGTGCTTTGCTGCCAGAGGTGCAGAAGCCGGTGAGGGCTTGCAGCACTGGGCCTGGCTCCGCAGCTGCCCACTCGGCAAGCACGGGCAGCCCCCCCAGATTGATCAGGGCCTGCTGCCCCTCTGTAACACCCAGCAGCTGGCACAGCAGGCACAGAGCTTTTGTGCTGGTGCGTTCTGCGACTCCCCTGCTGCTGGTGCTGGTAGCGCTGCTGGTGCTGCTGGTGCTCGCGGAATTGGAGAAGTTTGTGGAAGAGGCGCAGTTGTTGGCGTGGCTGAGCAGCTCCAACAGGGCCTTCACTCCGCCAGCAGCGACGACCTGCGTATGGCATTGGAAGGAAGACGCATGAGAGATGCATCCTAAGGTGGAGGTGACGTCTAATTGATGCGCAAGGCAATTAGGGAAGAAGCAAGGGATGGAAGCAGATGTTGCCATTATACATGGACTCTATATCTAGATGCGTTCCAACTCTGATGTAAATAAAACAGCTGAGGCTCCATCAAGTTCCCTTTCCACTTTCCACCACACCCTAAACCACAAGCACACTTGTTGAACAAGAGCAACTGTTCTAAAATCCTTTCGCCTCTCTGTGCCCATTCATACCTGCGCAACCGCTCCCTCTGCTGCGCACAAGTCCATGACATCAAACAGGCAGCTAGTGGCCAGCTCGCTGAGCTGGGCCCCCACAGCAGGAGCAGGGCTGCTTGTCGAAAGAGCGTCAAAAGGATCGGGCAGAGCCGGTGATTCTGCTGACACTGTTGCCCCCACCCCTTCCAGCAGGGCCACCAGAGCAGCCAGACCCATCTCCCCGATCACCACCTTCGCTGCACCGCTGCTGTACTGCTCTGAGCGGAGCAGCGCATGCAGCACCTTGCACGCAACTACCGCCACGCTGTCGCTGCTGCTGATATCGGAGCAGGTGTCCGGCAGCAGCGCAAGGGGTGGGGGTGCGTGTGCGTTTGGTGCATCAATCGCTGCCAGGTCTGCACCACTCTGCTCAGAAAGCAGCCACCCGCTCACCCCTTCCCCGCCCCCACCCCCCACCTCGACACAGTGCTTGAGCAAGTCCACAACAGCGCTGGTGGCCTTTGCTGTCTGCGTGTGGCTGTCCAAGAAAGGCAGCAGGGGTTCAAGCAGAAGAGTGGCAGCCTCAGCAGCAGTGCGCAGGTGGCGGGACGACACCAAATCAAAGCACAGCGCCAATACAACCGCTGTATGCTCTGCGCGTTCGAAGACCTGCAGATGCAGATACAAAATTGTGGGTCACCAAACAGGTACTGTCAGAATAGTAGTGCTTCAGCAAAAAATATCTGTTTAAAGCCAACGACAGTGACAAAAGTTCAGGCTCATTATTTGGACCAGTCTCCAGAACTTCGTTGATCCGGGTGGTGCACGCTTGCATGATGAGTAGCATTGACGTCCTGGTGCTTTGATTGGAACAACAACAAAAGGAAAGGATACTCACCGCTGCGCGGGTGTCCTCCGCCTGGTGCAAGCTGCACAAAAGCAGCAGCACACACAGCTGCGTTCCACGCTTGACAATGTGAGCATCCCTGCAAGCATCATAATTGCCAAGGTTGCATTTCCTCCATGGATACCATGCCCAAAAATATCTTATTCCTCTCTTTTTCAACTGCTGCTGCTCCTACGTACCTGAAGCTGCCGATCTTTATGGCCTGGAAGATTAGGTCGTTGATGTCGCTGTTCAAGAGTGCAAGGGCACACTGGGGGTGCCTTCCCATACAAGCGCACGCAAGCACATCTGCAGCACTGCGCTTCACGTGCTCCGGCGTGTTGGGCCCCACGAGCTGCTCTAAGCAGACCTTGATAGCCTGCATTATGTATGAAAAACAGAAGGAGGTGCAGTGTATTAGCACGCTAGCGTACTGCTTGAATGCGGTGAAGAAAGAACCAGAATGACCGGACAGCAAGTAGTCATAAGGAATACAATTGGTGCAGTGTCTTGCCTTCTCAGCAATGTAGGAAGACAGTTCATTCAAACCTAGTAGCAGCAGAGTGTGCAGGTAAGTCCTTGAACAAGGAGGCAAGCGATTCT
>Ga0307947_1002528_pt1 | contig 14663 bp, 16 predicted proteins | sample OrgLakmetagen232_FD_201840 | JGI IMG/M metagenome (GOLD analysis project Ga0307947, IMG submission 201840) | Saline water microbial communities from Organic Lake, Antarctica - #232 | ecosystem: Environmental > Aquatic > Non-marine Saline and Alkaline > Saline | place: Antarctica: Organic Lake...
TCTCTCTCTCTCTCTCTCTCTCTCGTGGGTCTCAATTCCTCTCTACTGAACCCCCCCCTTATCCTTTCGTGTAAGGCTAAATTTAATCTTGCAATTCTTCCTCTCGTCCCTTTTTCCAGGGTTCCATCAGACAAGCGCTCAAGGGCTCTGTCCTTATGCTATTCTGGCCACCAAATAGGGAGCATTTTAAGCCTACTCATATCGCCCTTCTTGCTGTCCAGGTAACATTTGTCATTGAGCGTGCCGTCTGCCATTCCTGCAAAGCAGTAGCGGGCATTCCATGTTGCTTTGTCATTTAGCAGAACTCTGGCCATTAAATAGGGAGCATTTTAAGCCTACTCATATCGCCCTTTTTGCTGTCCAGGTAAATTGTCCTGTTGTGCGTGCCGCCACTGCAAGGATTTCTAAATTGCATGCTCATACATCTACTCTGGCCACCGGGAGGCAATTTTTAGTTTTCTGACCCTCTTTTTTATTACATAGGTAGCTTTTAATAGCAGTGCCGTGTCCATGCAATCGGCACACCACCCAACTCCCATTACAAATCAGTGTGCCTAGTTTTACAGTGGCTGCCATAAGGCGCGTTGGCACCTGAGAAATCTGTGTAACGGGCACAGAAAATCCAAGAGAAAGGAGTAAGTAGGCAAGCTTACCAATACCAGCCATGCTTGCTTTCCTTATCAGCCTTTTTTGTCTTGCGGGCCACGTTTGTGCTGTTCCAAATAAAAGCTTGTGTTGGCCTTAATTCCCAATAAGCTTTGCTGCATGCAGCTGCATGCTATAAAATAATGTTGCTTGCTACTTTTTGCTGAGCGCAAGGGGCCCGCCTGTTTCGAATCAGTGTGTGTACACACACACACACACACACACACACACACACACACACACACACACACACACACATGCACACACGTACACACATGTACACACACAGTGGAGGCCCGGGCTTGTTATTCAGTGTGTACGGGAGCTTAGGATTCATATGGATTGTGTTCTGGCACGGCCTGGTGCCTGCAGCACCAAGCACGATGGGCATCTTGTCGTCAGCCAGCGCTGGGGGAATGAATGTTGGTGCAGGTGAGCCAGGCCGTTACGCGTGTGCGCCTTTGTACTCTTTCCTGCGCTTACGTGTGAGTGTCTTTGTACTCATTCCTGCATTTATGCGTGTGTGTGTGTCTTTGTACTCTTTCCTGCGTTTACGTGTGTGTGTCTTTGTACTCTTTCCTGCGTTGATTAATTTGGATGGTGTTTGGTAGACATGCTGCCTCACACACACACACACACACACACACACACACACACACACACACACACACACACACACACACACACACACACACACACACACACACACACACACACACACACACACACACACACACACATTTTGTGAGCACACCGTCTCTGGCCATGGCCATGGCTAGGGGGATGGGAGAGAGCGAGCACCTCAATTGCCTAATATCAAAACTCTGTGCTTTGTGCTGCCTGAACTAGCAAGCGCTACTCAATGCACATTCGCCCCTTTGCAGACTGATATGAGTAGGGTTGGCCAGAACCATATATATACGGTGTTTGTATGGTAGTTTTGGCTGGAAATTACCAAATATACGGTCATATACGGTGTACATATGTATAAATGGTTCTGGCCAACCCTAGATATGAGCTATACAATGCTTACCCTGTCTTGTTTGTTTTATACAGGGAAAGAAAAAGGGCTCAGTGCCCCAGGCAGCTCCGTACTGCCAGCACAATTCTGGGATGTCCCTTTAGGGCGGTTCTGCCGGAGTAAAGCTGTGTGGGCAATTGCAATGTGGGTGGACTGGGGCCTTGTGTGTATGAGTGTGTGTGTGTGTGTGTGCGTGTGTTTGTATCAAATTCATGGTGAATGCAATGTGGTGGGACTGGGCGCGCTTGGAGCATGTGTGTGTTTGTACGAGTGTGTGTATGATTGTGTGCGTGTGTGGGTTTGTATCAAATTCATGGGCAATTTCAATGTGAGTGGACTGGGGCCTCGAGTAAGAGCAAGTGTGTGTTTGTGTATGTATGTGCGTGTGTGTGTGTATTAAATTCATGGGCAACTGCAATGTGGGTGGGACTGGGCGTGTTTGGAGCAATTGTGTGTGTGTGTGAGTGACAGTGATGAGTGTTTGTACTGCCGATTGTACGACGTCCATGACCGGGCTAGGTTGATGTGCTCTACTAATTTGCCACGCCAGCATATGCACCATTTGATCATTTGCTAGAAAATGAAGCGCAGGGCTTTGCTTCTGACGCCAGCATATGCATCATTTGTAGGCCGGACCGTATATATGCACCGTATACCGTATATGACCCTATATTTGGTGGTTTCCCTGCCAAAAATACCGTACATACACTGTATATATATATGGTTCTGGCCAACCCTAATCATTTTGTCATTTGCTAGAAAGTGAAGCACAAAATTCCTACTTCCCTTCACCGGCTAGCTTCTTGCAAAATTCGAGGCAGTTGCAACCATTCGAGTGCAGTGCCATGGCAACTTTAATATAAGGCACCTGCATTTGTAGCAAAACGTACAGCATTGCAATAACCCACCAAGGCATCTGCAATTGAAGCAAAATGCACAGCATCGCAATAACCCACCAAAGCATCTTCAAGTTGAAGCAAGATGTACAACGTCATACTAATCCACACACACATCTTCATCTGTAGCAAAACGTACAACATCAAAATAACCCACCAAGGCATCTGCATCTGTAGAAAATGTACAGCCTCGCAATAACCCACCAAAGCATCTGCAATTGAAGCAAAACTTACAGCATCGCAATAACCCACCAAAGCATCTGCATTTGCAGCAAAACTTACAACATCGCAATAATTCGCCCATGCATCTGCATTTGCAGCAAGACGTACAATGTCGCTACAGCTCACCAAGACGTAACCAGTTGTAGCAAAATGCACAGCCTCACAATAAACCACTACAGCTTCACAGTGATCCACCACAGCATCACAGAGACCCGCCATAGCCTCACAATGATTCACCACAGCATCACAATGGTCCATCATAGCATCTACAGTTATAGCACAACATACAGCAATCGCCCACCACAGTATCTGCACGCACTACCCTACAAAAACACCTGTGTTGAACCTGCAGAGCTCATTGCCTGCGTCCCCCTGTGTTGAACCTGCAGAGCTCATAGTACTTTTGGCAACACGTATAGCATCATCATCGCGTGGCTGCCAACCTTTTACAGCGAGTACATGGGCTTAGATTTGAAAAGCAGCTCGTGGTGCTCGGTAGGTGGTGGTGTGTGGAGGGGGCAGGTCGCTCTGTACATAAATTTTTGAAGAGGGGGAAGCGCGTGGGGGGGGGTGCATGTGTGTGTGTGTGTGTGTGTGTGCAGGTGCAGGTGCAGGTGCAGGTGTGTTTGAGTTTCCGAAGATTGCTGTCAGTACCTGCACTTCCTTTTGCACCTCTGCTTCGTAGCTTCATCGACTTCACAGAAGAAGTTGCTGAGTATATGAGTGTGTGTCTTTTCTTCAAACTCTGTACCCCTATCGACAGCCCTGACCAGACCAGGATGTTGCTGAGCGGCTGCTACCTTCAGCCTCTGTTTGTTAATTCAAATGTGTGTCCATCATCAGCACTCATCAACTCGGAGCAAAGGGCCTATGAAGGGGATGATGCAATCTTGTGGGGGGGTTGTTGCCTTTGTATGTTGCGCAAACGATTAGAAACGAGTACTGGGCAATTTTGTGTCTGAACTTCACAGTTGATCAAAAAAGAGGGACACTTTGTGTGGGACATCTTGTCTAGTCATACATCCGGCTGAGGCCTTGGCAAAAATTTCAAGAACGTTTACTTGCACAAACAGTGAAAGTAAGTCAGTGCTCCCATTCATCCAACAAAAAAAGCTTCCTTGGCACCAAGTGTTGAGCAACTTCCTCTATCAAAGATAGGGAAATCGTTTCAGTTCTGTTGGCCGCACTTGTCGCACGGACTGTGGCCACACTTGTCACACGGACTGTGGCCACACTTGTCACACAGACTGTGGCCACACTTGTTACACGGACTGTGGCCACACTTGTCACACGGACTGTGGCCACACTTGTCACACAGACTGAGGCCACACTTGTCACACGGACTGTGGCCACACTTGTTACACGGACTGTGGCCACACTTGTCACACAGACTGTGGCCACACTTGTCACACGGACTGTGGCCACACTTGTCACACAGACTGTGGCCACACTTGTCACACAGACTGTGCCCACTCTTGTCACACGGACTGTGGCCACACTTGTCACACAGACTGAGGCCACACTTGTCACACAGACTGTGGCCATACTTGTCACACAGACTGTGCCCACTCTTGTCACACAGACTGTGGCCACACTTGTCACACAGACTGTGGCCACACTTGTCACACAGACTGTGGCCACACTTGTCACACAGACTGTGCCCACTCTTGTCACACGCACTGTGCCCACTCTTGTCACACAGACTGTGGCCACACTTGTCACACGCACTGTGGCCACACTTGTCACACGAACTGTGGCCACACTTGTCACACAGACTGTGGCCACACTTGTCACACAGACTGTGGCCACACTTGTCACACGCACTGTGGCCACACTTGTCACACGCACTGTGGCCACACTTGTCACACAGACACTTGTCACACGAACTGTGGCCACACTTGTCACACAGACTGTGGCCACACTTGTCACACGGACTGTGGCCACACTTGTCACACAGATTGTGGCCACACTTGTCACACAGACTGAGGCCACACTTGTCACACGGACTGTGGCCACACTTGTCACACAGACTGCGGCCACACTTGTCACACGGACTGTGGCCACACTTGTCACACGGACTGTGGCCACACTTGTCACACGGACTGTGGCCACACTTGTCACACAGACTGTGGCCACACTTGTCACACAGACTGCGGACACAATTGTCACATAGACTGTGGCCACACTTGTCACACAGGTTGTGGCCACACTTGTCACACGGTCTGTGGCCACACTTGTCACACGGACTGTGGCCACACTTGTTACAAAGACTGTGGCATGCAGAATTTTCTGCACGACTGTTAGATCTCTCTGACTGGACCTTTTTTGTCTGCCGGTAATGGAGTTTCACGGTACTCGGTACCAAAGTGGCTTACTTTTCCTTAATCAATGTGGGGAGTGGTTTTCACTGCCTGCGTCGTTTTTCTTTTCTTGCTTTGCACGGCTTCTACCGAAGGCGTTTCTGCGTGCTTGTAACAGCCGACGTACGTAGGGTTAGCATTCTTGCATTACTGCATGACAATGCATTCCTGCATTACTGCATGACAACGCATTACTGCATTACTGCATGACAACGCATTACTGTATTACTGCATGACAATGCGTGTTGTGTGGTAGCTAGCATAACTTGCATGAAGACTCCTACATTTGATGGAAATGAGCCGGAACAAAACTGACTGTGTCTCTGATGCAGGTATTTCTGTCGGCTTGCAACAGCCAACACATGCATTCCTGCTTGACAATACGTGCTTTGTGATTGCAAACATGGCTTGCATGAAGACCCTGCTTGTGTCTCTCTGATGCAGGTACATCCGTCGGCTTGCAACAGCCGACATATGTAGGGCACAACACGTAGGGTTACAGTATGTGGGGTTACAATATACACCGTATATGACCGCATAATTGGCGATTTCCCTGCCAAGTTTACCGTGTATATAGGTATATGAATGGTTTTGACCAACCCTAAGCATTTGCATTCCTGCTTGACAATATGTGCTTTGTGATTGCAAACACGGCTCGCATGAAGACATGAAGACCCTGTTTGTGTCTCTGACGCAGATATTTCCGTGGGCTGCAACAGCCAACACATGCATTCCTGCTTGACATTACGTGCTTTGTGATTGCAAACACGGCCTAAATGAAGACCCTGTTTGTGTCTCTCTGACGCAAGTATTTCTGTGGGCTTGCAACAGCCAACACATGCATTCCTGCTTGACAATACGTGCTTTGTGATTGCAAGCACGGCTTTAATGAAGACACTGTTTGTGTCTCTGACGCAGATATTTCCGTGGGCTGCAATGGCCACGGGCACCATGACGTCCGGCTACGTAGCTGACTTGCTAATCAGCCAAAAAGTGAGGATGCCGGACACTTTTGTCGTGCCTGTGTGTGCTGATCAGCCAAAATATTTGTCTGTGTGTGCTAATCAGCCAAAAAGTGAGGATGCTGGACACTTTTGTCGTGTCTGTGTGTGCTGATCATCCAAAAGATTAGTCTGTGTGTGCTAATCAGCCAAAAGTGAGGATGCCAGACACTTTTGTCGTGTCTGTGTGTGCTGATCAGCCAAAAGATTAGTCTGTGTGTGCTAATTAGCCAAAAAGTGAGGATGCCGGACACTTTTGTCGTGTCTGTGTGTGCTGATCAGCCAAAAGATTAGTCTGTGTGTGCTGATCAGCCAAAAAATTAGTCTGTGTGTGCTAATCAGCCAAAAAGTGAGGATGCTGGACACTTTTGTCGTGTCTGTGTGTGCTGATCATCCAAAAAGTTAGTCTGTGTGTGCTGATCAGCCAAAAAGTGAGTTTGATCAGCCAAAAGGTGAGTCTGTGTGTGCTGATCATCCAAAAAGTTAGTCTGTGTGTGCTGATCAGCCAAAAAGTGAGTTTGATCAGCCAAAAAGTGAGTCTGCGTGTGCTGATCAGCCAAAAAGTGAGGATGCTGGACCTTTGTTGTGCCTGTGTGTGCAGTCCTTGTTCCTGCCTGTGTGTGCAATCCATACGCCTGCCTGTGTCTGCGATCCTTACGCCTGTTTGCGTGTACAATACATACGCCTGCCTGCGTGTTCAATCCATACGCCTGCCTGTTTGTGCGATCCTCACGCCTGTTTGTGTGTGCGATCCCTGCGCCTGCCTGCGTTGAAATCTGACTTACAACATCTGCTTACAAGCTGAGAGGACCAAACAGAGAGGCAATGCCGGTCACTCTAGCCTGCATTAAGGAAGGCAAAGCCACTCTGGTACTGGGTATCACAAACCTCCCTTCACCATAGCGTGGGTATCACAGACCTCCTTCACCATAGCGTGAATATCACAAACCTCCGTCACCATAGCGCACCAGAACAAACCTCCTTCACATAGCGTACCAGAATAGCTTGAGCAGAGAAGCTCTTAATGGTGCATTGAGGAAGGCAAAGCCACTCTCCTACTGGGTACCACAAACCTCCTTCACATAGCGTACCAGAACAAACCTCCTTCACCATAGCGTGAATATCACAAACCTCCTTCACCATAGCGTGGGTATCACAGACCTCCCTTCACCATAGCGCACCAGAACAAACCTCCTTCACCAGAGCGTACCAGATCAGCTTGAGCAGATAATCTCTTGATGGTTCATAAAGGAAGGCAAAGCCACTCTCGTACTGGGTACCACAAACCTCCCTTCACCATAGCCTACCAGAAAGTCTTGAGCAGAGAAGCTCTAAATGGTGGCCACCGAGGGTGGTGCCTAGGTAGGTATGAAACTTATCACTGGTCTATCGTGACAAACTTACCACCGGTCTATCGTGTTTAGGGTTGGCCAGAATCATACATTTATAGGTATATACAGTGTATATATTGTATTTTTGGCAGGGGAATTACCATACATACGGTCATATACGGTGTGTATATGTGTATATATGGTTCTGGCCAACCCTAATCGTGTTCAAACTTATCACTGGTCTATCGTGATTAAACTTCAAACCTCCTTATCACCGGTCTTTTGTGTTCAAACCTCCTATCACCGCACAGCCGACCTTATTACTAGTCTTTTGTGTTCAAACCTCCTATCACCGCACAGCCAACCTTATTACCGGTCTTTTGTGTTCAGACTTCCTATCACCGCACAGCCAACCTTATTACCGGTCTTTTGTGTTCAAACCTCCTATCACCGCACAGCCAACCTTATTACCGGTCTTTTGTGTTCAAACCTCCTATCACCGCACAGTCAACCTTATCACCGGTCTTTTGTGTTCAAACCTCCTATCACCGCACAGCCAACCTTATTACTGGTCTTTTGTGTTCAAACCTCCTATCACCGCACAGTCAACCTTATTACTAGTCTTTTGTGTTCAAACCTCCTATCACCGCACAGCCAACCTTATTACCAGTCTATTGTGTTCAAACTTATCACCGGTCTATCATGTTCAAAATCATCACCAGTCTATTGTGTTCAAGCTTATCACTGGTCTATCATGTTCAAAATCATCACCAGTCTACTGCGATCAAACCCATCACTCATCACTGCACAGAAATATCCCTTCTGGGCACAAAGAGTTATTATTCATGCTGGTTCTTCCTTTCTATGATAGCGTATGGGCTGTGATGCCTTTTACAGAAGGGCCTTTGCAAGCTCTATTTCGGTGCAATCTGTTTCTTTAGTTATTGAGTGGGTTGGTTGTTTGTCACTGCCTGCGCAGTTTTATTTTTAGCACTTTTTACTGCTGCCTGTGGTTGCTATCTTAAGGGTTTTGGAAGATTCTTTGTGAGCGTTCTTTGGCTAGATCTTCAAACGCCTGCCTATGTAAGCCCTCTGATGCTGATTAGATGTTACCATTGTAGATCATTTCATTGTTAAATCAACCTGTATTTAGTTTGCACCATGGCCTATAATATTTATGATGTCAGTCTTACATCAAAGCTTTGTTTACTTAAACAGTCTTGAAGGGGGATTCAACTAATATGCACAACACGCATGCACACATACACACACATACACACACGCGCACACACACGCCTGCGTGCACACACACAAACGCACATACACACGCCCGTGCGCACACACACACACAGACACACACATGCACACACACATGCACACACACATGCACACACACACACCTGAGCCTGCCTACCTCAATGCCATTGCACACAGAACCTGTCTGTTTCACAAGTTAGGAAGCTGCTGCAAGCGCTCGGCTGCTGCGGGCCTGCAGCATGCTTTCTTTTCCTGGCGCACATTCCACAAAAGGACTCCTCTCTTTACGGAGCAGTGACTTTCATGAGCCTGGCTATGGGATTCTTAGGGCTACAGGTATGTGTGTGTTGCGTATGTGTGTGTACGCATGTGTAATGTGTGTGTGCGTGCGTGTTTGTATGTGCGTAAGCGTGTGTAATGTGTGTGTATGTGTATGTGTTCATTTGTGCATTGTGCAATTGGCTCTGCTTTTCTGATGTATTGCCGTGTGGGGCCGTGTCGTTTGAGTGCCTTGTCTGGGGCAATATGACGCCAATGTCTTTTGGGCAGTAGGGCCTCAATTACTTTTACTCCCATGCGTATGTTTAGGGTTATGTTTAGGGTTGGCCAGAATCGTATATCTGCACTGCTTGTGTCCGTACGTATTTATGGTGATTCCTTGCTAAAAATACCATAAAAATACCGTACTTACACCGTATATACCATATACCTAAAAACAGGGCTGGCCAGAACCATGTATATACGGTGTATATACGGAATTTTTGGCATGGCAATCCTCAAATATACACGTATAAATACAGTTCTAGCCAACCCTGCCTATAAATGTGTGGTTTTGGCCAACCTTACGTATGTTACATATTTTAAGTAGGTACACATTACACTGCAATGCCTGCGGGAAGGTAGCTCACGCAATGCTGCAACCTGACGTGCCCCTGTGTGACTCCGTCTCTGATTTCTCATTCACCCTTTACTTCCCATACAGGCTGGAGGGTTCGGCAGCAACCACCAAGACATAGCCGCAGCCCGTTTTGCGCCCATCCTGTTTGGGATCACGAGCTGCTGTGCTAGTTTGGCGGGCTCCCTCGGAGTGCTGTGCGTTGGCTATCTTTTAGATCTCACGGGGTCGTGGAACCTAGTGCTCGTCCTAATTGCTGCTGTCAACCTGGGGAGTGCTGTGCTGTTCCACAACCTCTCCTCAAGTGACTTACAGTTTGACTAGAGGCTGGAAGCGAACGATTGGACTAGAGGCTAGAGGCGAACGATTTGTATATTTGTTTGCACTATGTACAGTGTTCTTTCTTTTTTTGGGTGAGGTCGGTACCACAGTGGCTCCTTTTCCTTTATTTATGTGGGGAGTGGTTTTTCACTGCCTGCATTTGTTCTGTTTTTAACCTAATGCAACCATCAGTTCATCAGAAAAGCAAGGAACAAACGACTCTCGATGCAGCAGTGGGCTTTTGTTTGGCGGTGAGGAGCCCTTTTATTGCCGCACGCCCTAGCTGCAGCGTAATATTTTACTGTTGCAGCTATGAGTGTGGCAGTTCATTGAATGAAGCATTACATGAGTAAGACGAAACCTGTCTTATAGAGCCCTTATGTTAAAAGACTGTGTGTGAATTCGTGTGAGATCTCTGACTGGGTCAGCAGTGTTCCAGCCTGCTTGTTCTTTTTCTTTCTTTTTTTTTGTCCGCTTTTTATATTAAAGGTGTTGTCAAAAACTGTTCAGGATGTTAGTTGAGTCTACAACTGTCTGGATTTTGTGTGAATCTCCTGTAATCTTGTTTGCTGAGATATTCGCTCATGGATCAGAACTTGCAATTCTGACACACCAGGTAAGTGGCTGGCGGTAAGCAAGAGGAAAAGGTTAAAACAAAGCAAGAGAGAAGGCAGTAGCCGTGTCTCTATCTGCTGCATATGCTAACAATTGGGCTCGTAATGTTGAGAGTGACATGCTGGCGCAGCTGTGCTTCTTGTAGGGGCCCCTTTTCTCTTGGGCTGTGGTCGGAGTTGGTTCTAGCGCACCAGGCATCGCAATGGCTTAGCTGCTATTATTCTGGCTAACTTTAGCTTCCCTTGCTTTCATAGCTGCTATTATCCTGGCTAACTCTCAGCTTCCGCCCTTGATCTCATGTTGAGTACCTCGAGGTTGTGTAGCTAGACGTGCCCTCATCCCGTTGCCTTTGTATTCATTGACTAGCCTGTATCCCTAAACCTTGTTATTACATAGGCACCTTAGTACACAGGCTTTCTTTCTTTCCTATGCTTGACCTTCATGTACATGTTTGCCCTTCTTGCCATCAACCTGATTTCCCCCCCTACTTCCTTCTATTTCTTCCAGCCTGCCTCTCTTGCTTCCTTTACTTTTCGTAACTTTTGGTTCATTTTCATCCTCGTAAAAGGGAGTTTGCTATCCCTCCTTGACCAACGTAAACACGCAAAATGAGTTACGTCAACCTACTTCTTTTTGATCTCCTCTTACTTTTGTGTTGTTTTCTTTGATCAGGCTTTTAAATCCCTCCATTTACAAAAACCTTCTCTTATCTGCTATTAAGGATTCATTTGTGACTGAAGGTCACACCTCCGATTGTGACCATTATTGTGACCAATGAATGGCTGCCGAATATCCCCCATTGTAAACCCTTTGTTTTCTGGCAATCCACCCTTCTTTTTTCCCTTCACCAGCAATGGTACAACAAGGCATCACATGCCCCTCTGCTGAGACACAGATAGGGTTTATTCCAATCAAGCTCTTGCCATCCAACCTCAATGTGTAGCAACGGCAGAGGATGAACAAGCCAGATGCAATCAAAGTTACCCCGACCCAGCAATCACGTGACGCCCCCAACAAACACGTATCAAACTAGATTTGCCAATCATGCAATAAGAGTTGCCTGTGATATCCTAACTGATGGTGCCGCCAATCCATACCCCCTGGCTGTGAAACCAAGAGGCATACAACTGAACAAACATGAATGGCTCGAAGAAAAAAGAACGCAGATTGTGACAACACTAGTAGTACCGGCATGGATTAGGAAAGATTGCTGTCTTGTGTTTTGCAACATCCAATGGATGCAGAGACACACAACAACCCATCTGGAGAGTAAGGAAAAAGAAAAATAGAAAAAGAAAAAGAAAAAGAACAGACTCCGCTGGTAGTGATGACACAGCCAGCATGATTAAGGGAGGGGGTTACTTAGGTGCCCGCACCAGGCAACCCCACCGCGCAAACAACTCAAAAGAAATTAGTGTGGGTGAGGCAGGGGGGTTGTGTGCCGTAGCACCCAGACCCAATCCTTGACTGTTTTTGCTTGTGTTATATTGCAGTGCATACCTTGTCTTTATGAGTGCAGATGCATGTCTGATGGAGTATTCATCCAGTTTGTGTGTCAATTTTTTAATCTTATGGTAGTCCAGATTAAGGTCTGCCAGAGGTTTGTCTGTGTAGTCTTTGTAGATTGTCCCCATAGCTCCAACGAGGATCACGTGAAGCTTGACTTCCCTATATCCTTGTCTGTTTAGGTTGGCAATAAGCATGCTGTGCTGTGCTTTTGCTTTTTGGAGTTGGGGATCAGGCCTAGTGTCTTCACAGAATTTAAACTCAATCAGGTGAACCTCCCACTGGTTTAGATTCAGCTTCTTGTCTTTAGCAAGTTGTTGAAAATTTGAGTTGCGGGTGGTTACGCAAGAAGAGCACACAGTGCTAGGTAAGAATTGGATGGCGTCAGGACGAGAAGAGGCTTTTAAAGCATGTGCTGTTAGTTTTGGTAGCAACCAAGAGGGCAGTGTTTTGTTGGCAGTGTTTCTCAGATCTAGGCCTTGCTCTGATAGTTTATCTGAGCTGCCTACATCAGTGTAGGCATTTTGGTTGGCACCGCATGGTCTCTTTTGTAGGGCTTAGACAATCAGCACACTTGCCGTATTATGGCGTTTTATAATCATGTTCCTCATTTTAGTGTGTTGGCAGCCTGAGAGTATGTGAAGCGCAAAACCAGTGCAAGGGCAGATGGGGCAGTTTGCATTGGGAGAGAAGCCGTACCGGTAGGCATGTTTTTGGTTTAAAATTGTACCAGTGCGGTACCTCATAACATAACGCTTTTCGTAGAATTTAAGATTACTATTGTTCCAGAAAACATTTGTGGCTTGTTTATTGACCAAAGGTCAAGGTCCTTCCAGTAGTATCCCTGTTAAAACCAAGTGCATTATTTCAAAGAACAGAACAGAAACCCTGTACAACCAAAAGCATGCGGTATGGTTTAAGCACTCAACAAGCCTAACTTGCCCCCTCTGCGCTCAACTAGACAGTGCCCTGCATATCCTTTCTGGATGCCAACACACGCAAATAAGAAATCTGATCACTGCGAGAGACACAAATTAGCATGCAGTATGATTTTCGAAGCCATCAGCAAGACAGGCTCCCTAGGATTCTGCTTTGTCTGCATGGATATAGGTAGCAGCGAACGGCTGGCTAGTACTATGCAAAATCTCCAGATTCCCGATACAGCTGAAACTAGGATTACCTATACCAAAGTGGCTCTTTCCACCCCGCTTCTTAGACAAAAATAGGTTTACCGCCAGCCGTCCGGATGCTGTATTGGTTGCTCCCATCTCCACGAAAGTTAAAAAGAAACAGACTAGCAATGAAGGAGGGAGGGTTCTTAGAGTGGCAGGGGTCAACTGAGGGGGACTGGGAGCACCTCAGCAGCACCGCCAACCACTAGCAGATCCACCTTCCCCAGACAGCACCGACCAAAAGATCTCACCATTCTACAACGTGACATTCACCTCATCAAGATCAAGTACTGTGAGGACACTAGACCGCAGAACCCAGACTTTCCTTGTATCATTCCATTTCTTCTCTTGTTTCTCTTAGCTAAGCCTTTCCCCTTTTGTCTTTTTGTGGTTACAGGCCTTTTTTCGAGCTTCCACTCAGATGCCCTTTGAGGCATATATAGCGATGTAACCTGCTAACCTAGACCGCAGATCCAGCTGAGTGCCGCGCAGGAACAACACAGAGGCCTCTGCTCCATCCACCAAGGAGCCACCGTTACCCTCCACACCACCCTTTTAGGAGTGCGTGGGTGGCACTATCTCACTATCTACAAAAATCACACACTGGAGCCTCTTAAAGAGCTGGGTCTTAATTCTCTAAAGTTAAGAAACTTGCTCCATGTTCATTCTGTCAATTACGCTGCCAAACTAGTTCATACCAGACGTGCCCTTTCCAGCACTATCATCAACTCTCTTCAGGTCAAGTGTGTCAGTCACGGGCTTAGCCTTGGCTGGTTTGGGCTGCCAGTTATATGGCTTTGCTTTAAGCGAGCTGCTTTGTGCGTTACTTGCCTAGCTGCTATCTTCGTGCTTCTTTTTGCATGCTTCAAGCTGCATGCTTCATGCTCCGTGCTTGGTGCCACGTGCTTTGCTTTGCATTTCCCTGCTGATTGGAGCTGCTTGTGTCCTTTGTTCTCTCTTCTGCTCCGCTGCACTTTGTTTTCTTGGTGCTCCTGGTTTCATGAGGCTCTCTCAGCCTCTCACACGCTCACTGACAGTTTCATGCACACAGACACACATGTTAGACAAACGGGTCTTCTGGAACACGCTTTCTTCTGTTAGTATTGTTCTGCTTTCTGCTTTCTTGCGGTCCGCTTTCCATAGACACTTCATCTTTCTTCTTCAAACCCCTGCATACAGACGTTCCTTCTTTTCTGTTTCTGGTGTAGCCTCTTTTTTCTGGTTCCGTGCTTCCATCAGGTTTTTTAATAGCATGCTTATTTCCAACAGTGAGACTCTACGTCGTGTGCTGAAGACAGATTTGCATCTTGCTTCTTTTGATAGTTCTTGCTGGTCTGCTCAAGTCTCGAATGCGTTCAATGGACTGCAAAGTAGTGCAATGTTCAAACAGAAAATGCTGAGAGCCACACAGGTTCCCATGC
>Ga0307947_1002530_pt1 | contig 14659 bp, 14 predicted proteins | sample OrgLakmetagen232_FD_201840 | JGI IMG/M metagenome (GOLD analysis project Ga0307947, IMG submission 201840) | Saline water microbial communities from Organic Lake, Antarctica - #232 | ecosystem: Environmental > Aquatic > Non-marine Saline and Alkaline > Saline | place: Antarctica: Organic Lake...
TCCCCCCTCCCCTCACCTCACACACACACACACATACACACACACAGACACAAGTACACAACCTCACACCTGCAGCGCTTCAGCAGGATCGTCAGGGATGTGAGGAGGCTGGCTGGGTTCTGAGCTACTTCCATCTGCAGCCACATTTCCTGCAAGGTGGTGAATTGGTGGTAGCATAAACACAGGCTGATTATGATCCGTCTGACATGTGCATGAAACATAATTGCACGCATGTTTGGCAGCGCAAGGAGTGAAAACAGCAGCAAACATGTCGAATTAAACAAAAAAACACGCCTGTCAGCAGCAAACATGCAGTTGTGTACATACTGGATCTTTTGTTAAATGCGGTCTTGAAAGGCTTGCTGCAGATGAGTAGATATTGCCACAAACAATTGAAGAGAAAAGAAAAGCAATCTTACCTGTTTCTTGGTCGGCTGCAATTAAAGCTTGAACGGCAGCCCTGTCTTCTTTTGACATTGTGTTAAGCATCTCGGCATGTGCTGTGTCTCTGCTTCGTACTGCCTGTCCCTATGTTCAGTGCATGTGTGCAGCATTTGTGTGCTGGTGTCCATATGCAAATGCACATCTGTGTGTGTCTCGTGTGGTTATGCGTGCATACATGCTTACGCTTTTGTGCATTTGTGTAAGCGTCTTTTCGCGTCAAGGATCTGGACCGCTGTTAACATGCAGGCAAAAGTGAAAGTAAAAGTCTACGCTGGCAGTCACCAGCAGGAAACACTACATTCTCCTGCTCCAGCCATTACTGACCCCTTGAAGCGCCCTCTCCCGTTCCAGCTGCTGTCTTTCCGTATCAATCTGCTCACGCTCACGCAGGATCTGTTGCTGGCGCTCGCTGTTTTGTGTCTTGTCCTTCTCCTCGTCCTGTGGCAATGTTGCGGGCAATTTCAAGTGGTAAAATATGCTAGTGATGACACAACACGGAACAGCATGTGCATTATCTTGGATTGAACACAAGCTTGAGGCACTCACAGGAAATCTCTTTATCGACAGCCTGTGTCTAAGTGTTTAGTGTTGTATGCAAGTGCAGTCATTTGGCTAGCTTCACATGCTGCATGAAATGCATTCTGGGATCTTTTGCTGAAGAGCAAGAAGTGGTCATACTTTCTATTCCACTTCCTATGCCATGAGATGCAGCACTCTGTTCCTTGGGTATCTCACTTCATGCTTCAATAATCCTTTTGGCATACTCTATGCAGTAAAGTGTTGTAGAGCTACATAATGCTCTGTCCTCAGTTGAGCTTAATTCACACTTTCAAATGGCGCATTTGGCACTTCTAGTACACAGGTTTGATTGACAAGCAGTGCTCTTGTGCACGTTCCTCGTACCTTGGAAAAAAGGCTGGAGAACATGGATGTCAAATTCTGCTTTGTGTTGGCAGGCACCAAGTTCCCTGCCAGGTCCATCACCCACCCAGCAGGCGTGACCTGGAGGTGTGAGTGCATGAACAGAACAAGGGCTTGCACTGCTTTGGCTGCGGGCACGCATGCATGGGCAACATGGAATGGTTTGGCTCACTGCAAGTTCATTCTGTGTTTTTTCCCTCTCAAAGTGCTTGCTCATACCTTGAGGTAAGGAGTGCATCAAGGCAGTGTATGCAGCAAGATCCTAGGCGTTGTCACTTTCTCACAGCTGGCAAAGCTACTTCAAATACATACCACCTCCAATGTGTAAGCACCTCACTTTCCCAGCCGTCTTTTCTGCTGAGGCCTGAGCAGTTTTAGCGCAAATCCTTACTGCAACGACCTTACCCCGCCTCCTGCTTATAAGTGATCTCTAGTCATCACTTATATAAGCACTCAGCAGTGGCAATTGCCACCTCTGTCGCCTGACCCACCCAGACAGCTATCAATGCAGCCCCTCCCCACGCCTCCGGAGTTGTATCTTACCTGCCTCTTCAATACGCTATGATAAATATAATATATGTGTGGCAGAAAGACATATCTCATCGCCTTATTCAAGTTTACCTTGGCAGCAGTAGACGCGACGCTGCCCACCGCTGCAACCCCTCCCCCTGCCTTCTGTGCTGAAGCTCCTGCAGTTTCCATGGTCACAGAAGAGGCAAGCTGTGAGGCAGGGCCTCGCACCGCGTCTGCCACCCTGCTGCTACTGCGCCGCAAAGCCGCCAACGGACCCTCACCACCATCTGCAGTGCGGGGATACGCGAGCATGAGTACTTGCATGCACACATGAAGTGCAGACTCTTATCATCATCTGCGGTATGGTGTGGGTGCATGTGTGAGCGTGTCTCTGGGTGTGTATGCATTTCTGCACGTCACTTGACATTTGTGTCAGTGTTTGCACGTGGATATGCTGGTGCACATGTGTCCTGCGGTTGCCATCTGTATCATGCAGTAGTAATACACCGAGTCGTGCAGAAACCTCCAGAAACGTCTGGAGGCTAAAAACAGTTGAAATGCGCCCACATGCTTCATAACTAGAGTTGCATCATCAAATAATAGTACACGTTAAAATTGTTCACACATGATATGACGCCTGGTTAAGGCACCCTCACAATGCAAGCACAATTACTGCTATGGACAGCAGCGTATGTAATGCACACAATCACTGGCAGGGATGAAAGGTACACAAATCCCCCACACAAGTACTGCAAAACATTGACGCTGGCACAAAGCCAACACTACCCTCGTTCACCCCAGTATACCTGCAGCAGCTGATGCTGGGTGCGTGGCATCTGCAGGGCCTGTGTTCACATACTCTCCCTCGGCTCCAATGCTAGGTGGTAGTTCTGGAGGGGCTTGCAACACAGGGGGATGGTCGGGAGGCTGGTACGGAGTGAAGGGTGCAGACTCTGCCTCGCTGCGCACGGGGAACCCCACACCCTGGTCCTAAAGGCAGTGATGTTACCACAGTGAGAGGGGAGATGGGTGTGAAAGCGGGTATGCATGCATTGTGTGTGTGCTTGATTGTGGGTTTGGGTTTGGATGTGTGTTTGTGTGTGTGTGTATTTGTGTGTGTGTGTGTGTGTGAGAGAGAGAGAGAGAGAGAGAGAGGGGGGGGGAGGGAGAGAGAGAGAGAGAGAGAGAGAGAGAGAGAGAGAAAGAGAGAGAGAGAGTGTGTGTGAATAATCAAAGTTGGTCTTGTTTCACACTGGGAAATTTACCCTCATTTTGCCTGCAGGGTGTGGTGTTAGAGTGTCAGATGAGAATTGTGGGTCTACCAATGAATTGACTGTGCTTTTACATGGTACCTAAGTGATAATGCTACTTGACGCTCAGGACAGGTTGAGGACATCAAGAGTAGTAATTGCTGGTGAAACTTCACTCACCAGATTTTGGAACACACCACACGTTAGATGAACGGGGATTCACGTGAAAGCACCATATGTAAAAATTGCATATTCAAATGGCAGTGCTTCCCCGCGTACGCATGCAATGGCAGCGTCCACACACCTCATTCACGAACGCCAACAAACGGAAAACGGCGTACCACTAACGACTCATAAGTGTCCTTGAAGGCAGGCAGGTGCTCCAGGCTGCGCGCGTAGTCCTCCATCATTGCTAAAATCTTGTCCCGGACCTGTGTGAGCAGAGAGAGGAGGTCCAGAAAGGAAACAAGTGTGTTTGTGTGGAGAGCCGGGAAGAGGGTGAATGTGGATGCATTAATGATCAAGACCAGGTGGGCAAATAGAGAGCTAAATGAGGTGTGTGCGTGCGCCGTACTTGTATGTGTGCCAAAGTTCTAAAGTTATAAGCGTAAATGTATGGGGAGGGCATAGAGGGCATGGCACTGCAGATGGATTGCAACAGGCTTATGAAAGGTCAATTACATCTTTGCAACACGCACATTGACGTCAACAATGTCCTCACCTCGTCATCAATCCTGGAGACGCTCATGTCCTGCACCAGCTTGACCATGTCTGACCAAATGAGGGAGGTGGCAAGGGTGCTGTGCAGTAGGGGGTGGCAGTTGCGCACACACGTGTCCAGCATCTACGAACGTATGCAACATCATACTTGTTATCAAAAGCGTGACCAAGCCTTGATGCAAGCCTTGAGGCAAAGAAGCGTAGGACCAAGTGTTGACACGTGACACTGCAACACTGCTCTCGACGCTGTATCACTCACAGACAGAGCCAACAGCTGCACTTTGACGCGGGGCTTGGCGATGTAGCGATTGACCGTGCGCAGCAGCTTTTCGCACATGATCCTGTGATGGAAGGGCGTTGGGAAGTACACGCAAGTGAAGCCAGAATTTGCCAGGGATATGACCAGGGATGTGTCCATCAATAAAGGATTTGACTTTCAAGGTGGTAGCATGCATTCACTCTTATATACTTAAGTGCGAGACGCATCTGAAACAAGAGGTGGACACTTGAGTTTTGTGGAAGGGGGGGGGGGGGGGTATCAGAGGGACTAGTCATCTACCAACAACGAAACGTGCAGTGCGTAAGAAGGCATGACCTGGGGTTGTTTTTAAGGTCACAGCAAATACAAATATAGAAAGATGCTGACCCAACCAATTGAGGTGCTAATACAGGGACTGACTGTTCTGGGCAGACGAAAGGAGGCTAGTAGGTATATATAAAAAGTAGGATGTGCACAAGGTACGCACTGAGGCTGTCGTAGGGGGGATTGAAGCGTTGTGTACTGTGGACATGTGATATGAGGGAAATTGAGACTATCATGAATTGCACAGGTGCTGCTTAAGAGGGAATTGAGGCGATGCATAGCAACAGCTAGTACGATAACGTTAGGTACGCACGTGGGCTGGCTGTTTACAAGGTCGACAAGCTCAAAGCTGCTCTCCAGGTCTGGTCCTAGGAGCTCCTCGTTTGTGCCCCTGTCCAGCGCCTCAGCAATTGCCTTGTCAGCTTCGTCCTTTGGTCCTATGGCCTTCAGCTTGTCTCCCTGCAGCAGGGTCATTGGCCAGAATGTGCAGGGTTGACCAGAACCATATTCGGCAGGGTAATTACCAAATATACGTTCACATATGGTGTATTCACACAGTTCTGACCAACCCTAGTTACGTGGTGAAATGAGCACAGTAAGTGCTTTAGATGGTTACACTGCTGTGTATTGCACGTTTGTACTTGCGTGACGAGTTTATGTTGTATGGCAATTCGCCACAACAATCTCTTTTGTGTACACGTACATGTAATCGTATATTAATTCTGTGCGTGCATGTCTTTGTTGGTGTGATGATTGTGGTGATTTGTGTGCGTGTACGAGTGTGCGTGTGAGTGTGCATGAGTGTGTGTGCATATGTGCAAATGAAAATGTCATGAACTCTCATGTAAATGTAATTCAACATGTGTATTTGTGCATGTACATGTGTGTGTGTTGTGTTGTGTGTAGGGTTGGCCAGAACTATATATACACGGTGTACATACGGTATTTTTGGCAAGGAAATCACCAAATATACGGCCATTTACGGTGCATATATACGGTTCTGGCCAACCCTAGTTGTGTGTGAATGTGTGTGTGTGTGTGTGTGTGTATGTGTGTGTATGTGTGTGTGATTGTGTGTATATGTGTAAATGTGTGTGTATATGTATGCGTGTGTGTGTGCGTGTGTGTGTGTGTGTATGTGTGTGCGCGTGTGCGCACGCATACGTGCGTGTGAGCGTGCGTGCGTGTGTATGTGTGTGTTGCATGTGTGCGCGCGTGTGTGTGTTGTGTGTGTGTGTGTGTGTGTGTGTGTGTGTGTGTGTGTGTGTGTGTGTGTGTGTGTGTGTGTGTGCATGAACTAGCAACTGCGTAGATGCTCGAAGACATGAATCAAAAGCATACACTCACCATTCTCTCTCTTAACTGAGCAAACATCGTGAAGCCAGACCTTGCCTGTTAGCTTTGTGTCACGGTGCCCTCGGACCTCTCACAGTATGATATAGCCCTGATCTTTTAGGTATGATGAAATAAGATAAAAATATAATTAATGTTTTTTTCTTGCTGCCCACATTAGCGTCGACGTGCAGGGTTTTGATTGCCCTCATGCCTCCTGCTCTCAAAACTTCAACACCTACCATGCATGGGGGGGGCCTCACTGACCGCTACCTGGGTAATGTTGTTTTGTTATGTCCGTACTCACAAACACAAGGTCAAAGTCCTCCTTGCCCGTCCTCGAGCTCTATGCAAACATTCCCTGCAATTACGCAGGCTGTACGGATGTTGATGCCCCTGGCTTCTGTGGAGGAAGTACGACTTTTGGGAAGCCTTTCAAGTGCGTGAAAGTAATTTTTTTGTCGGAGTTGACCACGCTTGCATGACTGCGGTTCTTGAATTGCACTATTTTGCTCAATTCATATTGGCCAATTGCTACACAACTAGTAGACAGCTTTGCCAGACTGCACGAGGCTGCGCTCTTGTTTCCCTGGCCAGATTTGCACATCGTTTATTATGTTGCCAAGCAAGCAGGTACACCTTGCGGTAAAGGTATCTTGTTTTTTAAGCCATACATCCTGTACCTTCCGACCTCAGGTTTGGCATGCAATTGCCCCTCACTTTTAATCGAAGTTTGCCGGACTATCTTTCGGGTAAGCTGCAATTCAAGATCTCAATCTTTGTGAGTCAATTCCCAGCAACTGATTCGTGAAAGCAAGTTGTCATACCTGAAACAGTAGCATGGATCTGCAATGATACCGGAATGTGGTCCCAGCAGTGCCACCAAAGACGTGCTCCACGCTTGTTGCACGGAAACAAAGATTTTTGCGTTATATTTGTGCTCCCGTAGCGTGAGCAGTGGACGAAAGTCGGCAACTCATGCATTGCACTCACCATTTCACAAATCTTTGCATGTTTAGGCCTGTATGTATTTTACTCCTCTAACATTGCTGAAAATAATAAGAGGCCAATTTGTTTTCCTGATCTGTGTCTTGTGACCTGCTGCTGTGAAATACAAATTATTTGTCGCTGTGCAGGCCCTACCTGGCATAGTATGGACTACCTGGACCCTGCTCGAGCATGGCGGCATTGGCAGCCACTGCAGCAGCAAAAGCATCCACCCACCGTCAAAGTAAGCTCAAATTGTGCAGGAAACTGTTTGGCAGCTGTGACCAAGACAGGTTGCTGAGACAGTTTGACCTGACATTGACTGGATATTGAACATGTAGCCGCCAGGTTGTGTTTTCTTATTCTTTTTGGTGGAGGAACTACGGTATTCGGTACCAAAATGGCTCCTTTTCCATAAGTAATGTGGGACGTGGTTTTGTACTGCCTGCGCAGTTTTTTTTTACACGCTCCTTTTACCTGCTCCAGGAAGCAGAGAGACGTGGTACATGAGCCCTGCAGCTGCCGCCAAAAACCACTTTGTGACCAACAGGCATTCGGTGCGACTTTTCTCAAAAGTGTTGTTTGCCTCATTCACTGCAGGCCTCTGTCACCAACCACCACCATGTCCGAGGCTCAGGTCAGGAGCAGATCCCTCCTCCTGCTTCAGTGACCATCAGCAGGGTTCCTGCGCTAGCAGACTCAGGTAGACCCCACAACCAGGCACAAAGACATGCATCAATGTGCACTGGACTCTACTCAGGAAAGAGCTTGAGAAGGTGGTCGCCCGCTGCACAATCCATAATGATCTGCAGCACATTCCTCTCGTTGACGTGTTTTCACCTTTACATTTTCTCATTTGCTATAACCCTGCAGCTTCTCACTCCATAACCTCAATCAGCACGACCACAGATCTCCCCCCCTTTTGTCCCTCAACGTTCGCAGGACTTCCACTTAAGCGCATTGCGGGTGTGTCCGTGCGTGAGTATGGAGCGGTTGTGCCCTTGGGCACGGACGGTAGCTACATGGTATACGAGCGGCTTGAGCCCTCAGATGTGCGGCACAGGATTGCAGCAGAAGGAGGGAGTGCCTGCACTCACGACTTACATCGGCAGCATGCTCGTCATCATCATCATCATCATCAGCAGCAGCAGCAGCAGCAGCAGTTGTGGCATGGCCAAGGCAGGGCGCCTGGAGACATGAGTGCACTACAGCGGGTCATGCACGATTGGGCCGCAGAGGAGCAGGTGCTTGTTTTGGAGTATGCACAAGAGTAAAACGATGAGAATTGTGATGAAAAAGTGAGAGTGTGCCTGTGCACATGTGCAGGAAGTTTAATGCTGGCGGTGTTATGCATTGCATACTCCCCTTCACGTTTTTGCACTCCCAAGTGTTGAAAGGGTCAAGGATGTTGGCAGGTAGATTATCTCTATGTCAAAATACTCTGATTGGGGTCTATCCACCACCTTTGCATGGTCAAAAGTCAAAAGTGACTGTTCAGGCATCTGAATACGGTTCATAGTTGGGCTTACCAGAACCGTATAGGTATAAACGGTGTACATTTATTTTTGTTTGGCAGGGAAATGACCAAATATATGGTGTACACATACGGTTCTGGCCAACCCTACTCATAGTTTTGAAGTTTGACATTCTTATGCGTGATATGTGATATCCGGCTAAGTGCATTAATCTCAATTTACGGGCGACTCTTGTTCCAGTGGTCTTGATCTTTGCATTACTTTCTAGTTGACACGTGCGCAATCCCAGGCGGAGCGCAATCGCCCAGGGCCAGGCATGTATAACGTAGATGGCACATGCAACAGTGACCCTCAGTTTCACGTGGGAGGCAGGCCTGTCAGCACCATGGGAGGGCCTTCGTACACAATGGGGGCGCGGACAAAGCCTGTGGGGCAGTCCCTGGTGGAGCGGGAGGCAGCTCTGGCTCCTGGACCCGGTGTGTGTACTTGTGTATTATGATAGGTCTGCAGATACAAACGCAGGTACATATACGTCGCGGAAGGACACGCTGTGTATAGTTTTGAAAGTGGAATACCCCCATAAGGCAGCAACATTTGGATGATCAAACACAAACCTAAGCTTTGTCCGGTAAGGGACTCATAATGAAACTTTGCTTTTGCATTCAAGCCAGATGACTTGAAGAAATGAGTTGAATTAGCATTGGTTCTAGAAGTGCCAAAATGCTGAAAGCAGCCGATGGTAGGTCTGTACAAAGAGTTGTAGCACAATCCCCCTTGCTAGGCAAGAGCCTAAGCAAGGTAAATGACAGCCGACAATGGTATTTGGCATATGACAAGCTTCTATAATCAAACTTTGCTTTTGCATTCAAGCCAGTACTGTCAGGTCAATCATCCTCTATAGGTTCAGCATATGCCCCCACTGGAAACTCGATTACACCTTTTCCAAGCTATTACCCCCGTATTTTCCGTACTCATTATCCATGCGTGCCCTTCGTGCCAATGACTGACACCTTTCCTGTCCTATTACCCCGTCAGCCTACAACCTGCGCCCCTTTCCTTCCTACCTGGGCAGGCCAGTACGAGATAGCAAGTCATGGACCCACTGGCCCTGCCTTCACAATAAAGGGCAAGCCCAAGGAGCAGCAGCCAGAGAGTGCCTCGGTGCCTGGGCCTGGTGCTTATCAGGCAGAGGCCAGGTATGACTGAGATAGGATGCATTTTGTCTAATTCAGACTTATGGTGTACATGGCTTGAGTAAAACCTGATAACGGTCTGTGCTTGGCATGGTCAGTTTTGCTTGCAATGCAGAGCCCTCAAATACGGCTGGTATAAACCACAAGCATAGTTCGATAAATCAGGAGTAAATACGCACACGATTTCTTGCACTGTCTTGTAGTTTTGTGCCATGCCAATGACAAATGATCTTGCCCTCCCAGCTGTCGCTGCTCTATCAAACTGTAGCAAGACTGCACAGCATAGGGCTTGACAGCAGCAGCAGCAACAGCAGTAAGATAGCAGCAGAGGCATGTTGTGACCTTGAATAGTGCATAATTGTTAATAAAAGCAAGCTGACCAGCAGCTTTTCCCTAATGCATACACAGTGCGGGAACTGGGCCTGCCTTCACCATCGCTGGTCGCACCAAGGACGTCTGTGACAAGGACCTGCCTGGGCCTGGGGATTATGATGTTGCCGTGAATACAAATTCAGGTATGAGTGAGGGAAGAAGGTGCTTAAAAGCATAATGACTGTGTTTTTTGCTGCCTGCATAGTGATTCATATCACTCCTTATCTTCCCTATTTGACATACAAAATCTGCTCGTCAAAACTTGGAGTAGGGGACTCTATTTTGCGCATCCCTGGCAGTACAAATTGTGGAATTGATGTGTGTGTTTGCTTCAAATATTAAATTGGAAGTGAGGCTGCTAAAGGCTGTGGTGCGTCAATCATGTTTCTGTGGTTGCACACATTCAACCCTGTTTAAACCAATACTGCAGATCATAGGTATGTGCAACAGTACATGATTTGTTATGTACAATCAAACAAGGAAGTGGTCCTGACTTTTGGCCAAACCTTGCTCTCAGGGCCCGCTCACACCATTGCTCCAAGAGCTAAGCCCCCTCCCATAGAAGTTCTGCCAGGACCAGCTGACTACCAGAAAGTCGAGCAAGCTCGGACAGGTCCTGCGTTTACTATTGCTGCTAGGTATGTGCTTGTGTTGGGGACTGCCTACGTCCAAGCCCCTGCCGATCAGTTTCGTGCAAGGCTCTCCTGAGGCCCTCGTCCTGCGTAGCGTGTATGGTGATCTGCGTGTTTGGCTTGTATTTGTTCTTGCCAGAATACGTGATGGATGAAAGGTGCTTATCGAGTACTAATTTAAACATTCCTGTGGGAACTTGCTATGAGTCACGTCTAGCGCCAATGTGCGGTCTCTGAACACCTTCCTGGAAAGCTGCGACTGATTTCAACATCTTAAAACCTCCGTCAATCCAGTTCCTTTGACCGCTGTCACACCTTCTTGTACGCAGGCCTGAATATAAACCAGCCAACGACATTCCAGCTCCTGGAGAGTACGAGCTACCTGAGGCGTGGCGAGAAGGGCCGGCTTTCTCCATTGCCCACAGGACTCAAAAAGAGGTAATTTTACTCTTGTACATTGTCTCTGTGACGCATCTTTTGGGATTTGGGCCCTACCAGCGCCTGGGTGTCACTGCACACTGAGAGAGTTAAACAGGCAATTGCCTGGAACCTACCCTTGTTTGCAAGGCAATCGTCTCCATAATGGATGCCTTTTGCCGTGACAGAAACCCAATTATGCCTTTTTTGCTGAAGGGTTAAATCCAGGAAGGTCCACGGTACACAGCCCTTAGCTCTTCTCCCAGTCCTATCCATACTCAACCTCAGCCATAGACAGACCGCAGCAACTTTATAAACATAATTCCTACCTCAGATGCCATACCAAGTTATCAGTCATGGGTCGTACTGTAACTTCCTGAGAACTTGTGTGCATATTGTTTAATGGACTGTACTCAGGTTCTCCCTGCACTTCCCCCCACCTCTCTCAAGCATCCTGTTTATGTTTCTGCAGGGGCCCTCTGACATCTCCCCCGGCCCCGGCCAGTATGCACCTGCAGCTGCCCCGGATGGCCCTGCTTGGTCCATTGCAGGGCGCACACAGAAACCAGAGGCCCCTGAGTCTCCCGGCCCCACAGACTACCAGCAGACGTGCGTATGTTTGTTTTTTGTTGAAGAGTGCTCTAAGGTTCGGCAGCATTGGTCTAGATCTGACCTGATGTCATTGCTTATTGCAAATTGTCTTTCCCGCTGATCGATTTTCCTACGCCCGTTCCTACCTTGTCTTTCTTCACTCTCCCTCTTTCTCCAGCAGCCTTGCCGTCCGTTTCTCACTCAAGCACTCAAGCAAGGTGCAACTGCTCACATATTCTCAATTGATAGAGATTGCTTTTGTTTCAGGCAGATTACCTGTCCTGCTCCATAACACTTTCTGGACACTTTTTCTTTATATCATCCTAAAACAGCACACTGCACACTGCACAGAAATGACTGTTCAGGAATATCAGGGAAGAAGCCACCCTCTTTATGTTGGCCTCAGAGATCCCATTTTTACTTGCATGCGCATTGTATGAGTGTAGAGCTCCACTCAACCCCTCCCTCATCCTTACCAGTCACTCGACACCTATGTCCTTTTACACATGGGCGTTCTTTTGTGTATGTCGCCTTTCATGTAAGTTTGTTCTTTTATCTATGTCCTTTGGCTTTGGATATTTACAGGGACCTGCCCCGCTCAGGACCTGCCTACACTATGGCAGGGAGAGAGCCAGCCACCACTTACGCCAAGGAGGAGGAGGCCATGCTGCCAGGCCCAGGTCAGGACTATTGGTTAAGATCCACCATCAAGATGTTGCACTGAACAACGTAGCCGGTCAGGGCTGCATTACTGCCTGCCTATTTGCTGTATCTCATTTATATTCTTGTCCACCTGCCGGCACCTCACTCCGAGTACAGCTTGAGGTGATGCATGCACGCTTTTTTTTCACCCCCTGTTACATCCAAGCATTGTGCTCTGCGATTTTGGCTCATGGAGCAAGGCACCCACATTAATAACATAAATATGCATTCTCAACACACCTGCCACCTATACAGCATGCATTGAGCACTGGTGAATTCTGGCCTCTGCAAATGCCCTTGCTTCTACACCCTGTCTCACTCACTTACACACATATGCACCTCCCAGGCCACTACTCCGTACCAGACAGCCCCTCTGCTCCAGCCTACACAATGGCGGGTCGCACACAAGAGCCAGAGGCCCCAGACTCACCTGGCCCTGGTGCATATGGCCTACCCCCAGATCCACGCCTGCCCTCCGCCCCTGCCTACACACTGGCACCAAGGGTGACTGTGCCAGACGCAGGTGAGTTTGTTCATATGCACAAGCATGTGTTTGTGGCCAACATACATGGCAGATGTGCACAAAAGCAACACACACAATCGTTTACATCAATCAATGGAACAGCCGTCTTGAACCACAATAATTAGGTTTCATGGTTTTTGTTAGCTTGAGATCATTGGTTTAATAGGATGAATATCACAACATGCAGGCTGCCCTTGTTTCTGTATTAATACATGCATACTTTGGGGCCTCACATACCAGGCTGTCAGTCCAGTCCATGTATTGGCACATCATATAATAATGCCCTGCTTCAGCAATCATGCTTATATTTGTCTTTGTATACCTTTCCTGCTTTACTTCCTTGCTCGATTGTTTAATCTACTCTCTTGACTGCTTTCTTTGAACGATCCTGATGAGGACGAAAACGCTTCCTCATGCTAGTGACACATCATCCTTCCTTATGCTAGTGACACGTTTTCTTTTCTCGTGTTAGTGACACGTTGTCCTTCCTCATGCTAGTGACACGTTGTCCTTCCTCGTGCAAGTGACACGTTGTTTTTCCTCATGCTAGTGACACGTTATCCTTGCAGCCCCAGAGAGTCCTCGACCCGCAGAGTGCCAGGATCCTGATGACCGACATGGTGCATTGTAAAGTAACATGCTTCATGCGTTTCATCATGTGTCCCTCGCAGCCCCAGACAGTCCTGGACCAGCAGAGTACCAGGATGCTGAGTACCTCCCAGGAGGCCCAGCATTCACAATGGGAGCAAGGCCCATTCAGAGGGAGGAGACAACAGACTCGCCAGCACCTGGCGACTATGTAAGTAAAGGCAGCCGCATGATCTTATATTCCCGGCAAACACTGACTCTTGTACCCACTCGCCAGCTTTCTAATCTAGCCATGAAACGCCTTGCCTTGAGGTGCCTTGCCTCTGTACTTGAGATTGTTAGCCAGTGCCCTACCTTTAATGATGCTCACAGAAATATTGCATTGCTGTCACAAAACAGGTGAATGAAGCAACGTGTCATAACCTTCCTCCAGCATCTCCTTGGCAGGCCTCGTGCCCTTTTGCTTTCAAATCTTATGTAACTGGCAGGGTTGGTTGTTTACTGTTCCTTGACAGGTGGACAGTGCAGCTCCTCGTGGACCTGCCTTCAGCATTCCTCAGGCAGGAGCCTCAGGGGCTAAGCCAGAAGGCCCTGCTAGCCCAGGTACGTTTTGGTGGACATCGCCTTGTAGCTTATAGCATGCTTACACGTTACAGGAAGTAGAAAGTAGATATTCAAGCGCCTTTGAATGTTCAAGTTTGGCTTGCACAGCAGTGGAATTGCAATGTATTTTGCTTGGCTGTTAGTCAACTTTTGACTACCTGGCTAACAGTCAACTGCGTGATCTCTATTGCATCCATGTCATCATATCATTGTTTGGAGCCATCCCTTTCCTCCACTTATCCTTATGCCCAAAGCCAGATCCGTTCTTGAAATGAAAAACTCACATCCACTCACGTATGCTTGGCTCCCAGCCGTGCCCCTACACTCAGGCTGCTAAGTTCAATACGATACAAAGTTGGCCTATAAGATTGTAATGCCACACACGACTCTAGAAATAATGAAATAATGTAAGCCCTGCGTCAGTGCACACTGATAGATGTGTATCTGCTCACAGACACACACAATCTGAAACAGGTCCTGGGGAGTATGAAGTACTTTTACCCCCACAAGGACCTGCCTACACCATCTCTGCCACCGGCAGACCCCAGCCCAAGGCAAATGATGGCTCTCCGGGCCCTGGAGACTACCACTCTGACGGCGCTGAAGCTGGGAACAAAGGTGCGGCTACCACACGACCTTTGCAGATCTGCTGAGGCCAATGGCTCTGGTTTGACTGTGTGTTTTGTCAGAGGGGGCTGACTGAGCCAAAAAAAAGGGTGTTGTTAAAATGTGGATTGAGCATGGGCGCCATGACTGGCAAGCTCCAAAATTTACATAATATGAAAAATGAATCCTTGCTCTGTCCATAGGTGT
>Ga0307947_1002531_pt1 | contig 14659 bp, 14 predicted proteins | sample OrgLakmetagen232_FD_201840 | JGI IMG/M metagenome (GOLD analysis project Ga0307947, IMG submission 201840) | Saline water microbial communities from Organic Lake, Antarctica - #232 | ecosystem: Environmental > Aquatic > Non-marine Saline and Alkaline > Saline | place: Antarctica: Organic Lake...
TACAGAAGCAGCATGCTCTGTGCCCTCGTCTGCGAGTAGGGGGTGCACCGTGCACATTACAGTGTATACAGAAGCAGCATGCTCTGTGCCCAGTTGCTCATCTGCAAGTAGGGGGTGCACCGTGTACATTACAGAGTATACAGAAGCAGCATGCTCTGTGCCCTCGTCTGCAAGTAGGGGGTGGTGCACCGAGTACATTACAGAGTATACAGAAGCAGCATGCTCTGTGCCCTCGTCTGCGAGTAGGGGGTGCACCGTGCACATTACAGTGTATACAGAAGCAGCATGCTCTGTGCCCAGTTGCTCGTCTGTGAGTAGGGGGTGCACCGCGCACATTACAGAGTATACAGAGCTTACAGATGAAACCATCAGTCAACACGTGCGACTGCTAGGCTGCGTGTGTAAAACATTGTAAAATCGTGAGAAGTGCACATTACAGCGCACATTATTTCAACTGAAGTCCGTCAAGTGCCAGCACATCTGCAAGCATAAGAGGCTCCTGGAATGGTCACAGCAGCAGAGGCTGATCGCTGTGCACAATGGCTGGCCTGTGGGGCCTCGTGTTTTGTACAAACCTACATATGATGTTTGCATGTGATACACAGTCACGTTGGAGTTAAGGTAGTTACGCAAGGCACCATGACAACAGCGTTTGTGACCACGAATTCCATGTCGTAACCACAGGATGGGCAGTGGGTGAAGCAGTAATAGTTGTGCAAGGCAAACTCAACTTTAAACCCACACAGGCGACGACACTGCTTGCAAACCTCAAAACAAAACACCGCACTCAACGCAATCACTATCTGGTCCAGAAACAGGTCCACCTCGATCTAAAACTCGCACACTAGCCTCTCAACACGCACGCACTCATGACACACAGCATCTGTGAGTGTGTCTGTCTGAGGTAAAACAAGAATTAAGAGGAAATTTTTACCACATTAATGCGCTCACCGCAATTATGATTTGATCCAGAAACAGGTCAGCCTCCGGTCCGAATGCCCCCGAGTTTTCCGGCAGGGCACAGGCTTCACACACCAGCGGCCGATCTAGCACCCACGCAGGGGTGGGCGAGCTACTTTGGGCAGAGCTTGTCGAGGTGGCTAGGGCGCTGTGTGGGGTGCGCGAGCATAGGTAAGCTTGGTCTTTCATACTCTGGGATGGCTAAAATTTGCGCGCACGTATGAATGTGTGCTGTGTGCTGTGGGGCGGACGTACACACATGGGTAGGCAGGTCTGAGACAAAGATCTTATGGTGACCACATTTCAATAAAGAGAGATCTGTTTGCGCAGGCTGTGCTTTTGGCAGGCAAGGTGGACGCATCACGGCACCGACCGTGCCTGCCTTTGCAAAAACACAATTCAGATGGCAGCTCTTTGCTCTTGAGCACCCGCACCTGCTGTTGGCACCATCTGCACCATCCGAGCTCCCGTGAGGGTTGACACCGTTTGGTGCTGCTGCTGGTTTGTCTGAGCTGCCGCTGGGTGTGGTTACAGAAGTGCCCGTGGCAGCAGCTTGGCTGCGAGCAGCAGTTTGTGTGCAGACAGGTATGGTGGAACACACAAGTGAAGAGAGTGCAAGGGGTGCAGATTCAATAGGGTTTCTCTGTGAGAAATAGGCACCCGTGGCTGCGTTGGGTCCTTGGGCGGTGGCTTGGCGGAAAACGGCTATGGAATCCAGGGGCCATGATAAGATTTCAGATACAAAGAAAGCCAGAACCGTATATATACGCCGTATATTTGGTGATATCCCTGCCAAAAGCACCGCATATACACCGTGTATACATGGTTCTGGCCAACCCTACAAATACAGTGTCTATGACAGTCACGCAGGTGTGCGTGGGCACCTGGAAACCTACAACTGCATTGGGTCAAGCCAAGAGCAGTCGGCTTTCCGCAACTCATCACAAAACGCCATTCAACTCTGACACCACCATTATGCGCATCGGCCTTGCTGTGTATTTTAGTAAAGCACTCCCCATGCACATCATGCAACAAAGGAAAAGGAGCACACCTTGACGCAGCTGCATGCGCCATCGACGGCCCCCACGCTTTCCCGGCTATTAAGTAGTGTGCGGCAGAGCGGGCCACGACGCCCGCACGCAGCCTTGCAAAGCGCTCTACGTGGTAGACAAGGGACCGGTACCTGCACAGGTATGGAGGTGTGTGTGGGAGTGTGTGTAAGTGTGTGTGTGTCTGGCTGTGTGATAAGGCAGCTGGGAGGCGTGAATATCTGTTTTGTTTGGGAGAGAGGAAGCAGTAGCCGCAAAAGCACGTATAAGGACACTTAGAAGCTCCTAGCAGTTAATTTTTGTGAGGGCGAGTGCCCAGTTGTTGCTAATGCACAGGTACTAAAAGAAGGGCAGTGAGCGAACTATTAGCGAATCATTTATAGAGGAACGTGGAATGCATGTGCATTGGCAGGGACAGAGGAATTAGCGTGCATTGAACGATTTCACTGTGGGAGGCAGTGGAGGAGAAGCTGCGCTCATTCAACACTTGTTTGTTGCGAGGGGCAAGAGGGCAGTGCCTGGATATTCACTCAAAACATACTGAGTACGAACCATCCTTTGACATGCAACACCTCACAACCTCTAAATGGCATGGCAGCTTACGAAACGCAGTATTGGAAATGTTCGCTCAATCATCATCATCCATCCTCATCGCTCCATCATCATCCTCATTGGAAATGTTTGCTCCGTCATCATCATCCATGGCCTTAGCAATGTCGACCCACCCTTTAACATGCAGCACCTCCGTGGCTTGCTTGAGGTGGCTCAGCAGGTTTTTGAAGTACGCATAAGCGTTGGGAGTGGTCATGACCTGTGCAAGATATAAACTCAGTAGTCATGACCTATTGCAAGATATAAGAAACTCATGACCTATTGCAAGATATAAGAAACTCATTACCTGTGCAAGATATAAGAAACTCATGACCTGTGCAAGATATAAACTCACGACCTGTTGCAAGATATAAGAAACTCATGACCTGTGCAAAATACAAGAAACTCATGACCTATTGCAAGATATAAGAAACCCATGACCTGTGCAGGATATAAACTCAGTGGTCATGACATGTGCAAGATGTAAACTCCAGCATGTCTGTGCAGCGTCCGCATGAGGAATGCAGCGGTTGTGAACGTGCATTTGCGTGCGCTCACAACAAAAAGACAGTAAACCAAGGCTTAGGCATGGCCAGCACACGATCATGCTTCACTTCTAGCATATGCTTCGTAGCTGTGCTTGCTTAGAGCCACACATAAGTCGCTGCAATGCTTCTACATCACAGGCACGTCCTAATGCAAAACAAGGCTTAGGCATGGCCAGCACACGATCATGCCTAACCCCTAGTACGCTTGCTAGCTGTGCTAGCTAAGAGCCACACATAAGTCGCTGCAATGCTTCTACAGCACGGGCACATCCTTTTGCACAGGCAATCGAGTTTTGAGCGTTTCACAGCAGCTGCTTGCGATTTCCTTGTCAGGCGCCCAGGCCCCACACAAAACATTGATCACACACCTGGCACGTCAGCTCGTGAACAACAGCTACTCAAAGCTTGCATACAATAGCTTTGACCTGCTCACCATTCACTGTGCCAACTCAAAGCTTGCAAACAATGGTTTTGACCTGCTCACCATTCACTGTGCCAGGTCTTGGCACCTGCGCAGCATCAGCAGCACTTTGCACCAGCACATCGCAAGCAACCCACAACTCAACACATGCTAACTCGCCTGCACTGCCCGTGGGGGAGCCGGGCCCAGCAGGTACTTGTTCACGTTCTCCACAAAGCCAGGAGCGCTGTTTTCAACTGCACCCTGCTGCTTCTCTTTACTGGCCTCCCCGTTCTGGTGCTGGGGCTGAGCTGCACCCTCAGTTGCTTTGGAGGTCTGCTCCTTTCCTGCATCTGGCTGCTGCTGCTGTTGTAGGCTCGGGGATGCGCTGACAACCTGCACACGTGTGTGTGTATGTGTGTGTGTGCGTGTGTGTGTCACAGGAAATGGGTGTTGCTAGGTGTGTGGTGCATGTGCGTGCTTATGCATGCGTGTGGTTTGTGGTAGGTGCAAAAGAATGCCAAGATGTTTTTCATGAGTTGCGCTTGAGCCTGCAAGCGTGTTCATGCACCGGGCGTGCTTTGTTTGTACTTGTACAGATGCAAGCGCACTAGAGACGCAGCAATCACACGAGGACTGTCCATCTCTTTGAACTGGGGAAGATGTGGGAGCTTGTTAGCACAAGAAAAAAAGGGCAGGCAGCATAGGCTGGAATTCAGCATGCCGTACATAAAGTACATCACCACCCCTAATAAATGTTTTTTGGAGGGGCGGTGACATATTTCTTGTGAAACGGTGGTAAAATATACATTTATTTCTAAAGGGAGCGGTTCAGGTTTTTAGGGGGGCGGTAGCAAAATTACTGTTCAAAGTGACGAGCAGAGAGGATGTCCCCCCTCGCTCCGCCTGCACCTTTCCCCCCAGACCCTGCCTGCCTGCAGCAGGCAAGAGCGGACTGGGCTGAGCAAGAGGCAAAGGAGCGCAAGAACAAGGACTCGCAGCCATGCAGAACTTGCAAGCCTTGGTTTGATTGACCCCACAAGATTATACAGTTGGCGCTGCATTGGCATTCTGTGGTTATGCAGCAAATGAAGTTGACAGGGATGCAAGCATGCTGTATGCTGCAGCAGTAGACTTAGTTGCACAATACGCCGTATTGGACCCCCAATACGGCGTAATCGTAACAATACGCCGTATTTCGTTTCGTCTTCAGTACGGCGTGCACAGCAGAGGGCGGGGAGGCCAGAGACTTGGAGCTTCTGAACTTTGCCCATTTACATATAATATTTAATCAGTATTGCATATAATATTAATTAGTAATGAGTGATTGAGCTAGTGGGGCCGTATGTGACAGCAGTCTGCACGGACAATGCTGCCAACTGCAAGGCAGCAGGGTATCATTCAGGTAGGCATGCATGATGCAGTGTGCCTGTGCAGCCGTGCAGGTGATGAAAGAGAGTGCCAGCGGCTGCCTGAGTTTGGTGTAGACAAATTTAACGAGCTTGTTAAGTCCGTTCAATGCCCGCGCGCGCACGCACACACACACACACACACACACACACACAAACACACACACACACACATACACACACACACCAGATTCAGATGTCTAGGTGTGTTTGATGCACAATGCAAGGGTCCTAGGCTCATTCCTGCAGGTTCTAGAGCCTCTGGTGAATTCTTTGCTGCCCGTATCAGCCCCTCCGTATCCGTATCTGTATCCGTATTCCCGTATTGTGCAACTAAGGCAGTAGAAATGCGCAGGCGCACAACGTGCACACACATGCGCACACAAACTCACACCCACATACACACACGCACACACATGCACAGACGCACACAATCACACAGGCGCACAAACACACATGCACATGCGCACACACACGCACACACACTCTCTCTAGCACCCTTGCACACACACGCTCACACATACACACAGCACGCAAAGCTAGCACACGCATGCAGCAGCAGTAGCAGCAGTGACAGCAACAACAGCAAGAGTGGCTTAGAAACCCTTGGCTTCTCTTGGCTTAAACCCTTTGAGAGGGGGTGGTTGCTGAATGTTACTGTACGACAAATGATTTTAGGGGGGGGGGGGGTTGCTGTTTTTTCTGTAAAATAAAACTTTTTCAGGGGGGGGGGGTTGCATGAACGTATGGTACAGACGTAAATGCCAATGTATCTTCGATTGCCCGCACTCACAATGAACATTATCTAGAGTCGCAGTTTATTAGTTTAGTGGTTAGAAATGCCGGTGTGCGTGCAGATACTGGTAAATACAAGGGCAGCAAAAGTAAGGACAGAAGAATCTGAGCCTGACGCCTTACTTATAGTCACAAGGTTGGCCAGGGCTGTTGAAGCTTGCATAACTTCAGTTCAAGCATTTATGTGAACACATCAGGGTTGTTCAGTTATAGTTTCATGCCATTTCGAAAGTTTGTTTGTGCTTCGATAAGATAGTAGTACTGGTCACTGTTGGCAAAGAGAGGGAATTGAGGGGGGCTGCGTGCGTACTAACTAAATCACAGGGGTGGCTCATGAGTAACTGCATGTCTGGAACCTTTTACGGAGAGGGAATGCGTACTACCTTGAACACAGGGGGTGGCTTATGAGTACCTGCATGTCTGGATCCTTGTACAGAGAGGGAAAGCGTACTACCTTGAACACAGGGGGTGGCTTATGAGTATTTGCATGTCTGGACTCTTGTACAGAGAGGGAACCATTGGGCGCCAGTGTGCCAGTGCAGTATTTCAAACAGGGTCTGTGTGCAGGGTTGGCCAGAACCCTATGTATACGGTGTATACCCGGTAATTTTGGCAGGGAAATCACCAAATATACGGTCATATACGGTGTATATATGCGGTTCTGGCCCACCCTACTTGTGTGTCACTGTCTGTAGCGGTGAATAAAAAATAGGAAATGCCTGTGCGTGCTTGTGTGTGTGTTTGTGTGTGTGTTACCTTTTGCAGATGGGTCAGGGCAGAGGTGAGGTACGCAACGGCCCCCTCTACCCCCGCTTCATTCTTCATGCCAAACCCGAGCAATGCCTGCAAACACATAACGTAGGTATGTGGTGTTACAATGGGTCTGGAACATTCGTCTACTCCACGGGCTCGTAAGCAGAAGCCACTGACAGTAGCGTTTGGATAAATATGCAGTGAAACTAAGATGCATCAAGAGCAAGTGACAACAACACTTTAAGCACGCCCACCATGCATAGTACTGCAGCTCAGATGCTAAACAGTGAATCTTCCCGTGTGGTGTGTGAACAGGGACTTTCACCCTGGCACGGAATCCGTATGTTTTCATTGACCAGCTCACGGTGTAAATCTCAACGCAAACTGTGAAGGTCGCTTGACCTTGATGTGAAAAGACATTAATCAGGTTTGTATTCCAAGATTTGAACACAACTCGACAAAACAGAGAGGCAGAAGTACACAGACGGCCACCCTGCGCTCACCGAATGCATATTGCTGCGCAACTCAAAGTGTGCAGCGATGGCTTTGTATGCTTCTGCGTCTGGTCCCTTGGTGCTCTTAGCCTGCGTGAATAGAGTGTGTGTATGTGTTACTTTGTGCGCGTGAGGGTTTTTGTGTGTGCGCATTATTGTGTGGGCATGTGTGTAGCACGTCAGCAACATCAAGCTGCTTTCTAAATTCACTGCCCCCATCAGTTCACCTTTCCAACTCCTTATTCCTATAGTATTTACTTTTCAGATTCCTAATCTGTGTCACACTCCAGCAATTCCATGCCTGCTCTTGTCATACCTCTCCGAGCCTATTCCTGTTTTTCAAGAGCGCTCACTGAACTCTTGGAGATTTTCCCTCTTTTAATTCTTCTAGCATTGCTACCTGGCTCTTGGCAGACTTTGCTGCTTTGTCCAACAGGGGAAGGCACTGGGCATCAGGCAGGGGGACAGGCATGCCTTTCGCCAGCTTTTTATTTCTTGAAATGCGCTCACCTGGCTCTTGGCAGACTTAGCTGCTTTGTCCAACAGGGGAAGGCACTGGGCATCAGGCAGGGGGACAGGCATATCTTGCATGGGTAGCCTGAGGACCCAGCAGTTGATGTCCTCTTCCTGAAACATGTTTTGACCGCGTGCGCTCATATTTAGCAAAGTAATTACACGTTCACCAAAAGCAGCAGGTGCACACTCACGCACACACGCATACATAAACACGCACACGCTTACGCTTACGCATGCACACGTATGCATAAACGTATACACTCGTGCGCACACGCACACACACAGAAACATACAAGAGCACATACAATCAACATACCTCACTGATTACATACACGCACGCACACTTACATACAAGAGCACATACAATCAACATACCTCAGCCACGGCTCCATTCATGACCAGCCACCTCACAGCTACGCACGACGCCTTGAGGCCCACACAAAAGGCATAGAGCAGCGGGTTCTTATCTTTTAGCCGTTCTGGCTGCAGCATGTACAGGCTTGTGAACACAGTCTGTGCCAACGCAGCCCCGTTATGCCACGTGGCCTGTGTATGTGCGTGTGTGTAAGAGTGTGTGTGTGTGTGTGTGTGTGTGTGTGTGTGTGAAGGCGCGAGGACATGGATGGAGCGGATGATGCTCGAATTTCATCCATCAAGAATAGCCGTTTATGGCCACTTCACTTCATTCAACATCCCGACCTGTGTGTTCCAAACAGAACCAACATTTACCTCCATAACCAGCAGGCGCTCCATCACCAGCAAGATCTGGGTGGGGCTCAACTGCACCGGGGCAAGGCCTTCCTGCAGCAGCTCCTCCACGGGCTTGCAGTTGCCAGTCACGGCTGCATCCATCTTCTCATTGCCTAGCTCAACGGCACTCATGGCCTACATACGCGTGCACGCACGTAATCCATTGCTCATCCAGGCCCAGATTAACATGTGGCCTTTGTACATGCGCACGCACGCACCTGTGCACAAACACTCGTTTTCTGACCCACCTCAAACAGTGAGAAATTTTCTGCGTGAACCATGGTCTCTTCACCCCCTGCCTGGAGCTCATCCCGTGCTTGGGAAAGCAGGCTGCCTATGCTCCTGAAGCTGGCTCCCCCCTTCATTCAGGGAAATTCGCTAATGGAATTTCACACTGTAGAGTTTGCGCCTTGAATGAATTAGACGCTATTTATCTATGAATTAGACGATACAATGATGACATCTAGCAACAGGATTCTAGTCACACGGGACATCACTAGAATTCTCATTATAAAACAATTGAGAAATTAAAATTTCTCATCAGCTGGAATCTCCGGTGGAACCATTCCGCTGAGGCAACCTGTCACATCTGCACTCTGGTGGGGGGACTTCTACCTGGCAATGGAGTGGGAGCGAAGGCTGGGAAGAGGGATTTTAGAGGTGTGCTGCAAGGGCGATAGCAGCTGTGCAGAGAGCTTGCAAAAATCAACAAACCAGACCAAGAAGCCGCGCGAGTGGGATAATGGAAATTATTTGGGACCAGTATCCCGCCATCATACTTGCATGTGTTGATGCTCATGGCAGATTTACTTAATACATAAACGCTGGAGCCTGCTATACAATCGGATCAGGTGGAGATACCTTCCAATCTTCCAATGTGCTCTAAAAAGAGTGCTCAGCAATTTGAGGCCCATGTTTCAGTGGGCTGCCAAAGCACAATGGTCAGCAGGGTGCCACGTCAGATAATTATGTTCCTTTGCTGAGGGAAGTCTATTGACAGGTGCTAATCGTCTTTTTCTGTCTGAGCTGGAAAGCAACAATTTATAGCAATATCTGGCCACGTAACAAAATTGTTTGAATTTATTTGTACCAGAGATGCCAGCAGCTTCCTTTGCAGAACAGTTGTTTTTCAAACTGATAGAAAGTCAGAACATCATGCCTGTGTTTTATTCATTTGCTTTAACCTTTTGCATCATGCAATTTGTTGCATTCTAAACATTCTGCCCTCTTTGCCTTCAACAAGCAGGCAAGGTAGCACTCTGCGCTTGCTCTTCCCTCAGGAAGGTTACCACATCCTCTGTTACAAGGAGTTGAGAGCTATTATACTTCTTGTTCAAGCTGCAAAATTACAGCTTGTGCATCATCCGCTGCTTTGATATTAATTTGTACAATAATTGCCAGCTTTGCACTGTTACACAGGAGGCATACAACTAACCCACCGCACAGAACTGGAGCCTAGAAAGTCTGCATGCCACAGCGATCATGAGAAAACTAAGCTTAAATGCCATCAGATTCACAACAAAAACCGTTCAAGTCAGACTCGACATTAAGAGCAACCCTCAAATGTATCCGTCACGACAAAATATGGTACCAGCTTAAGCATGGATTACAAGTATCAAGTATGAGCCATATGGCAGAGGTCTGACCGTGGTGAGTCAGCGGTTCGTGTGTGCGTGTGTGCTGAGCCCCCCATAAAGGTGTGATGAACCTCTCCTCCCCCTTTCTACGTAAGAACGATAAATTCCATATAGCATCTGGTAATAAGTCTCATCTTCTTTTATATAATCAAAATGAGTTGTTTGTAGTAAGTTGCTCCCTGGCAGCTTTGTTCTAGACTACTAGGATGCGTGTGCCCCATATTGCTTCTGGCAGGGGTGTGGGCAGGGGTGTGATTTACTTTGCTTTTAGAACATGTAGCACCCTATCTTTGGGGTATTTTCAATAATAGCGCTAAAATTGTTGTTGTCAGCACGGTTGTTTTGTGAAAAGCGTTGGTGCTGTTTTCCATCCAGTACTAGGAAGGTAGCGGTTGCCTCTTTGGTATTATACAAGGCAGACACGGTTGCATGTTTGCACCACTTTGAACGTGTGCTAACCGTCACACATCGGGTGGCAGATGGAGAATCCAGTGAACTGTGTGAAGAACGCATCTGTTCTGGAACCAAACTCTGCCTCTTGGGTGGGCTGTCTAGAACTTTTGAAGCTCTGGGGTGAAATCTAAAACAGGCAATTCTTTCTTTTGTGACCAGGGCATGGTTGCAGAAGGCAAAAGGCTGTCATGTAATGGGTGGGCAGATCGCGATCACTTATTGGGCATTGGATGTGGACATTCAGCCTTGGTGTTCTTGCCTGTCACTGAGAGTTGGTGTAGTAGTCCATGGATTTCGGTTGCAATGTCTTGAACAGGGGGGCGCAGCAAGGTGTGTAAGTCTTGATGACAAGCAGAGTTGTATACATCTTGTAGAATGCTGATGCGCTGAGGGGTGATGGTGCTGGAGCATTTTTTACTATCTTTGCCATACACATATGTCACCGATGAGAGGGTCTGGAACTTGGGAGGTGTAACTTTTGCTAGCCAGTCATTTGCCTGCTTGCGGCGGTCAGAGGGGTGTGTGGTATTGCTTACTGTCATGTATTGCGTCATGTACTGTAGGGGATTGATCAGACCGACCTGTCTGTTTTAGTTCACAGTTACCTGTGCCATTAATATCATTCTGAGGATCTGTAGGATGCATGTCCAAGTGGATTTTATTCCTGGTTTGCTTGCCTAGCGACGATTTCAATTGGCAAGTACGCCTGTTAGGATCCTCAAATCCTTGCCGGGCCAGGTTGTCCAGATTTTTGTCTGTGTATTCAGTTTTTATGCCAGAGGTGGACATAGTGCTTGTCTCAAGGTTTCTAGCCATTTTACGTTATTCGGGTTGAACCTGATCATTTTCGCTGCTTCCCATGTTGGCTCCCAATTGACCAGCCATATTCTCTGTCCGTCCAAGCCAAACTTTCTGTGTTCCTCAGTGCGGTCCTGGCTAACTCGACAGTGCCCTTCTTCCATTTGATCTGCACTTGGGAGGGCATCTTGGTTGTGATAACAACAAAATTGCAAATTGGAAGGCAATCCCAACGCTAGGTGCACATACATATGACATTAAAACATCCCTTGCTCGTGGTCAGACCATATTTAAATACGCCAACAACAAATTCAATTGTTCTTTCCCTGTGGTGTCCAACTGACATCGCAACAGGGATCTTGAAGATCTTTGCACATATGAAGAATGCTTACATGTGGTATCTAGTGCCCACTTCTTAATGGCAAAAGGTTTCCAAGGGTTATAAAGTCAGGTTCCTAAACCTTGTTTTTCCGTAGGCACCAAAGTACGCAGGCTTTCCTTCTTCCTTCTTTCTTTCCCATACTGCTTGACCTTATCGTGAAAGTTTTGCCCTTCTTCTCATCAACCTGGTTGCCCCCCCTACTATCTTAAATTTCTTCCAGCCTGCCTCTCTTGCTCCCTTTTTATATATCAACTTTCAGTTCATTTCAGTCTCGTAGTAGGGAGTTTGCTATCTTCCCTCTACCTATGTAATACGCCAACGACAAATAAAAAGTCATGTAGCACAACTTAGGGCTCAAGGTTATGCGCTGAAGTGTGAAACTGGTTGATTTGATAGCAGTGATAGTAGGAAGCCAGACAGGAGCTCTTGTGCTCGCAATTTGTGTGATAACCAGCATCATAGTCAAAGTGGCACAATTGTTCGTGGGCACTGAAATTTATGGCACCAGTTCAAACATTTGTTTCATAACATTGCTGGTGATTACTGTAACGTCAAGGGCGTGTTTCTATAGCACAACGTTTCACATGTGGTCTTCTTCTTAATGCAATGTCTCAAGACAATTTTGGCATTCTGCGGCATGATTCATGGTGTCCCTACTTTGCTCCTTGAGGAGGAGGCAAAGAAGAGAGTGGGGAAAATAAGGGGTGGAATTTTGGTACAATTGGAAACGCGTAACTTGTGAGATTGAATCACCGTCACTGCCAAGTATAAAATTCAGCACAACAACTGACTTAAATCTGCAGGGATCAATGCGCGGCACAATGGCATATGCATTAACGAAAAAGACATGTACTCTTTATGCGTAATCCTTGGTGCACATACACATATGTACACCTAACAAAAGGAGTGCCAGGCACACGAATACAAATACAGCTGAAACTAAGCTTTGTGACAGACTTAGGCTTCTTCACTGGCTGGTCTCCGGATGTTCTCTGGTCCATTGGTACCACCTGAGTAAATGATACGTTTAAATACAATGTGCAATGAAGTCCAAAAGGAGGCGCACCCACTGCCCTGGCACAGACTGACAGGAGATCTAGCAAGCAGTGCCAAATGATGATCTGTAGATCGTCTGGATTACAAAAATGGAAGTGACAGGCATGTGCAGGTGTATTTGAGCCCAGCTCGCAGACCTTTGCGGTAGAACCAGGTCCAAAAGAGAGGAACAGGAGTTTGGACTATGGCTATACGCGGTGAAGCACTGCTACCGACTCTTAAACACTTCAAAACATCCTGGTTGTGAATAAATCATGAACACTCTAATTGTGATGTGTGTAATGTAACTTCATAAAAAGGAGCATGAGTCCCCTTTGGTATACAGGAGCTCAAAAGATTAAAAAAAACGTCGGACCGAAGATCATCGCATCCTAAAGCAAACTCCAAGCAATCACGACATTCACCCCTCATACTTTACAAATTAGCTGTGAGGATTTCAATATCATGACGTTTTGATCGAACACGCGCAGGAAGGAAAGCTGCCAGATGAGTTGTCATTTTTTTTCATGTGAAAAAGCTTAAACGCACCTGCTCATCTGATACATCTGCACTGCTTCATTGGAGGCGTGGCACGCAAACAAAAGGTAGTTCCGGGGTTGCACCATCCATGCGAACCTCATGAATAGGGCTGAGTACACACACATAACTGCAAGAAGATGAAGTGGAGAGCTCTGGCTCTGTTGTAACGATTTGTTGAGAGTTACAGATAAAAAGTAGAAAGTTGAGGAGGTGCTCTCGAGTGCCTAAAATGGAAACGGCAGATAAACATGGTTTACAGTGTGTATGATATAGTGTGATGGTTCTGGCCACCTCCGCGGATCAGATGCATTTATGGAGCACCAAAGAGAGAGGGACGGGAGAGCACAGACGGAACCCCAGCATGCACACTTCACTGTCCGCACCTCCTGTCATGTTTGGGCTTATGACCTCAGGACTTTTTTTCATATCAGCTAAGCCCTGCGAGCAAAATGGTGTAACGCGGGAGTGTATGGAGCTGGGACCAATCTATGAGTTGCACGCATTTGCCAAAGTGACGAAGTTGGAACACTGGCAGGCTGCTGGAAATGCAATCACGTTACACTTACAGCTCCAACAAAGCCCCAGTTTGCCACAGGGCCCCTGGTATTGCACAAGTATGTAGTTAAAAGAGAGTTCAATGTATGCGTGCGGCCACAAGACGCGACACTGGAATTATGTCAGTACGAGCTTCAGTATTGTTTTATTGTGTTTATTTAAACATGACTGGTGGTGTCTTTTGCATGTGACCGTGTGCTTGTGTGTTGTGTGAGCGAGTGTTGTGTGCATGTGTGTGCGTGTGTGTATCGTGGCACGTGTGTGTGTGTTATGGGATGCGTGTAAGTGTGTTTATCTCTGTGTGTATGCGTGTGTGTGCTGTGTGTGTGTGCATGTGTGTGCGTGTGTGCATGTGTGTGCGTGCGTGTGTGTTTGTGTGTGCTGTGTGTGTTTTTGAGCATTGTGTGTGTATGTGTGTGTTGTATCTGTATGTGTGTGTATGTGTGTGTTATGGGGTGTGTGCGTGTGTGTATGCGTGTGTGTATGCGTGTGTGTGTGTTGGTGTGTGTGTGCGTGTGTGTGTATGTGCGTGTGTGTGTGTGTGTGTGTGTGTGTGTGTGTGTGCGTGTGTGTGTGTGTGTGTGTGTGTGTGTGTGTTGGTGTGTTGGTGTGTTGGTGTGTTGGTGCACTTGCATGTGTAGCTGTGGCATTGTGACATACCAGAAATGGGTGGTTTTGGGGCCTATTGGACTATTCCAGATTTCCTTTGCTTTTCTCATGAGAGCCATTGTGCGATCACAGATTTCTATAATATTACAGCTAGGTTAATAAATGTTAATTAATTTGAAATGCGTAGCATAGAAAAAGCATGGGCGACGACCTATCTCACACAGCAGGAACGGTTACTGGATACTGCACATCAGCTCTTAATTCTTTTTTTGTTTGAATCAGTAGTTTTAACTGATTCGATTAGTCTATTAAAGTCTATTTGACCACCCCGACAGCTGCAATGGGCAAGCTGAGAGGAGTGGTTGCAGGCATCGGCATGCAAGTG
>Ga0307947_1002534_pt1 | contig 14647 bp, 17 predicted proteins | sample OrgLakmetagen232_FD_201840 | JGI IMG/M metagenome (GOLD analysis project Ga0307947, IMG submission 201840) | Saline water microbial communities from Organic Lake, Antarctica - #232 | ecosystem: Environmental > Aquatic > Non-marine Saline and Alkaline > Saline | place: Antarctica: Organic Lake...
ATAGAACAATGTTGTGTCAACTAAAATTAGTTGGTCATTAAAGAGAATAATGTCACTTTAACCTACGTTGGGTGAAGGCGTCTGCAGAGGGGGCCAGGTTCCTAGCAATATCACGTCTCTTCTATGCTACCGTGGGTGTTTGGAGTCTCAATCGAAATGTGAGGGGGCCAGGACCCTAGCTAAACAAGGTCTATTTTATGCTACTGTGGGTGTTTGGTGTCTCAATCGAAATGTGAGGGGGCCAGGACCCTAGCTAAACAAGGTCTCTTCTATGTTACCGTGGGTGTTGGTATCTCAACCAAATGATATTTGGTGAACACCTGTCATTTATTACTCACGCCTGTGCAGCCTCCTTCCTTTCCCTATCCATGTCAGCCTTGACTCAAATACATTTCATTCTGTTCCACACCTGTGTGGCCATCTCCCCTCTTTTACCCATGCTGGTCTTACCTCTGATGAATTGTTGCCTATTCCTGCGTTGGTGACTGGCAGGCTGCAGAGTTCATACTTCTGGAAGCCAGACCTGAGGGGTATGCAATTGTGTGTGCTGTGTGTGTGCGTGAGTGTCTGTGCGTATGTGTGTATGTGTGTGTGTGTGCGTGTGTGTGTGCGTGAGTGTCTGTGCGTGTCAGCACAGGCAGTCTCAGTTTGTGCTCTGCAGGCTGCAAAGTACATACTTTTAGAAGCCAGACCTGGGGGGTGTGCAATAGTGTGTGCTGTGTGTGTTGTGTGTGTGCCAGAGCAGGCAGTCTCAGTTTGCGCTCTGCAGGCTTCACAGTTCAAACTATGCACGCCAGACCTGTAGTGTTTAAAATTCTGTGTGTTTGTGTGTGTATGTGTGTGTGTTGTGTGTAGCGGCGCAAAAATAGTTTGAGGCCTGCAAGCTGCACAGTTGTACTTGGGAGGCCTGACCTGTGGGGCGTACATCTGTGTGTGTGTGCGTGTGTGTGTGTGTGTATGTGTGTGTGTATGTGTGTCAGCGCAGGCAATCTTTGTTTGTGCACGGGCAGAGCAGCATACATAGCGAGACAAGTGTACAATTGAATGTGTGTGTGTGTCAGCACAGGCAATCTTTGTTTGTGCACAGATAGCGCAGCATAGATAGCAAAAAAAGCAAATGTATGACGTGCTCAGGTAGACCAGCGCACATTGCCAAAGATAAGCGAGCCTTGCAAGGAAGACTGACGGCATGTTTGTTCGACATTCAACATTCCTGAACGGGTCTCTGCAAGATTGACAAAGTTGTTTTATGCACTTATAATTTCAAATGCGAGCAGAAGGCCACCATTCAACATTGACAGGGTGACTTGCCTGGCATCAGATGGTGTGTGAACAGAGATTGACAAAGTTGTCTTATGCATTTATGATTTCAAACGTAAGCAGAAGGTTACCATTTAACATTGACAGGGTAGATTGCCTGGCATCAGATGGTGTGTGGACAGAGATTGACAAAGTTGTCATGCATTTATGATTTCAAATGTAAGCAGAAGGTTACCATCCAACATTGACAGGGTAGTTTGCCTGGCATCAGATGGTGTGAGAGCAGAGGTCGACCAAGTCACATCCATCAGAAGAACATGAAAGCATCAGATGGTGTGAGAGCAGAGGTCGACCAAGCCACATCCATCAGATGGTGTGAGAGCAGAGGTCGACCAAGTCATATCCATCAGATGGTGTGAGAGCAGAGGTCGACCAAGTCACGTCGATCAGATCAACATGAAATGTGTCCTCACAAAGTTATGTACGCACACACACACACAACCAGCCAGGTCCATATAATGTGATATAGGAACGTCAGACGTTGTACGCGCACAGTTGGCCAGAGCCGTAGAATGCAATGCACGCATACAATCCACCAGGGTCCTATAATGTAATGTACACACACAATTGGCCAGGGCCTTATCGTTTAAAGTAAAGTACACACACAAACAAAAAAGGCCAGGGTCTTATAATGTAATGTACACACACAATTGGCCAGGGCCTTACCGTGTAAAGTAAAGTACACACACAAACAAAAAAGGCCAGGGCCTTATAATGTAATGTACACACACAATTGGCCAGGGCCTTATCGTGTAAAGTACACACACAACCGAAAAAGGCCAGGGTCTTATAATGTGTAAGGTACACAACCAAAAAAGGTCAGGGCCTTACTATGTAAGGTAAACACATAACCAAAAAAGGCCAGGGCCTTACTATGTAAGGTAAACACATAGTCGGTCAGGGCCTTATCGTGTAAAGTACATACACAACCGAAAAAGGCCAGGGTCTTATAATGTGTAAGGTACGCACACAACCAAAAAAGGCCAGGGTCTTGCTATGTAAGGTAAACGCACAACCAAAAAAGGCCAGGGTCTTATATTGTGTAAGGTACACACAACCAAAAAAGGCCAGGGTCTTACTATGCAAGGTACACACACAACCAAAAAAGGCCAGGGCCTTATAATGTAATGTACACACACAATTGGCCAGGGCCTTATCGTGTAAAGTACATACACAACCAAAAAAGGCCAGGGTCTTACTATGCAAGGTACACACACAACCAAAAAAGGCCAGGGCCTTACTATGTAAGGTAGACACATAGTTGGCCAGGGCCTTATCGTGTAAAGTACATACACACACAACCAAAAAGGCCAGGGCCTTACAATGCAAGGTACACACACAACAAAAAAAGGCCAGGGCCTTACTATGTAATGTACACACACAATTGGCCAGGGCCTTATCGTGTAAAGTACATACACACACAACCAAAAAGGCCAGGGTCTTATAATGTAAGGTACACACACAACCAAAAAAGGCAAGGGCGTTATTATGCAACATACGCAAATAGTTGTCCAGGGCCTTGTAATGTAACCCACATGATGTAATATGTAACGTACATGATGTAACGTACATGATGTAATGTAACGTACATGATGTAATATTCGCACGGTGAGGGAGTTTTACAGAACCCGGTTCCAAAGTAAATCCTGCTCCTTAATTAGCGTGTGGAGTGGTTTTTCACTACCTGCATAGTTTTCATAGTTTTCCTTTTATCTCTCTTTTGTTTGCGCACAAAGGCGGTGTATTGTATAGGCACTGTCCTGAACACTCATGAGCTCACAGGACCTGATTTTGCAAATGTCTGCAGGGTGACCTGGATCTCAACATTAAGGAATCGTAAAGGTACTTGGTGAACATTTCTAGTTGGAAATATAGAATCATGTGTTTGTCCGCATTAAGGAATCGTAAACGTACTTGGTGAACATTTCTGGTTGGTAATATAGAATCATGTGTTTGTCCGTGTATGCCCTTAGCTCTAGAGCTCGAGTCATACCCTATTACACGGCCATGATTTATTTTTGTTTGTTTGCCTTCAGCTGCTCGCCTGCACACACACACACACCACACACACCACACATACACACACACACACACACACCACACACATACACACACACAATTTCTCGGAGGAAAGACGGCAGATGCCTTTTTTCATCATTGCTTGCAGCAACACACACACACAAACAAGCACCCACCTACTGCCTAGGGGGAAAGACGCCGGCAAACACACAGACACACACACACACAGATACACACACCGGCAAACACACACACACACAGATACACTAAATGCTCACACACACACACACACACACCTACTGCCTAGGGGGAAAGACGTCGGCAAAAACACACACACACACACACAGATACACACACCGGCAAAAACACACACGCAGATACACTCAATACTCACACACACGCACCCACCTACTGCCTAGGGGGAAAGACGCCGGCTGCTTTTGGTCAGCTGCTTGCCTAGGCCCCCTGCCTGTGTCAACTTTTGAGGCTGCGTTGTACACAGCCTTTTTGTGGGCTGGCATTTGCTTCTGTGCCGCACCCACTGGCGGAGGCAACTGTGTATGAGTGTGAGTGTGGGTATTGGGTGCATCTCTGTGTGTGTGTTTGTGTGTGTGTGTGTGTGTGTGTGTGTGTGTGTGTGTGTGTGTGTGTGTGTGTGTGTGTGTGTGTGTGTGTGTGTGCGCGTGCATGTGTGTGTCTGTGCATGTGTGTGTGTGTGTGAAAAATGTATGTCATGCTTAGTGCAAAACTGCATTGGTCCAAACTCCCCGAGTAAAAAATAGTGACTCCACAGCTCGTGATGGCACAGCCAGCAAGGGTGACAGGATGTGTTAGTGCCACCAAAAGTCCGCCCCTCTCTCTTATCCAATATATCAATACAACACTGACAGGGGATGCAGGGCACAAAGAAAATGCTGTCGGTGGCATCCAGGCACAGAGAAAATGCTGTAAGTGACATGCAGAGAAAGGACGCAGGAATACATTGCAAAATGTCATTTTTTTATTGTAGGACTATTGAATTTTAAAAGCTGCCCAGAGCAATAGAGAATCTGTCAAAGGAAGGAGCGCTGCATTCTGGCATGCAAGCAATACGCAGGGCGGCAGAGATTCAGAGCCCTGAGCAAAACAGAAAGCTGACAGGGAAGTGCGCAGATGCAAGGACTCCTTTTGACACAGAGCCTTGAGCAATACAGAATCAGACAGGAAGTGCGCAGATGCGTTTCTTTCTAGCGTCCCAGCATTGCTGCACAGGATTAAAACGGCACAAGGACGTGATGACCTGTGCCCTGAAGAACAAACCTTGCAAACCTTCCAGCTTTTAGCGCTAACGCTCAGAAGATTAAACCTTTTAATATAAACCTTTTAAGAATAATCGTTTGAACCGCTAACGGAGGATTGAAATGAGCCACGAGCACATGACAGTCTGTACACTGAGAGGTTTCCTTTTACACACTGAACTTACCTAAAGAGATAAAGAGATGGTGCGGCCGACCCTACACACACACACACATTCACATTCACAAGTGGCCCTATGGCATGCGTCTGTTTGTCATGCCTGCCTTTGCTTTTGACGAGTAAACGTGTTGGCAGGGGGAGGATGTCCCCAGCCTCACAGCAGCATCAAAACCCATGTGTGATCTAGACTTTTTTTTATCAAAACCATGTTATCAAAACCCATATGTGATCTAGACTTTTTTTTTATCAAAACCCATGTTATCAAAGCCCATGTGATTTAGACTTTGTTATCAAAACCCATGTTATCAAGACCCATGTTATCAAAACCCATATGTGATCTAGACTTTGTCATTCCGACTTTGGAATGCATGAAACCAAGTTCCTCTCTCCTTTCATTGTCACCGCTCACACTGTCTATCCACGCTTATCGATGCAATCATTTTTGAGCTGACCCCACTTTTTTAAAACCTTCTTAAGCCAAGTTGCTTGTTTCTAAACCAAAGCGAAGTTGTTCTTCGCACTTAATAGCTTGTTTTATGTTTTTCTTGCTTGTTGTTTCTAAACCAAAGCGAAGTTGTTCTTCGCACTTAATAGCTTGTTTTATGTTTTTCTTTTGCCAGTGGTGAGTTTCAGGTGGGACGCGTCACAGCGTCAGAACTTTATAATTGTAATTGCGCGCATCTTGAAACACAACGGTCACAGTATAACACACACCCACCCATGTGCGGACGTCCTGAGACAATTCTGCACATCCTGAAAAACAACGGTCACAGTATAACACCCACACACCCACATACACATACAAGCACACACACACACGCTCCCAGATACGCAAGCACACACACAGACACACACACACATGCACGCTCCCAGGTACGCACACACAAAACACAATCGCACACACACACACACACACACTCACCGCACACACACAGCACACGCGCACGTACCTTCACAAACTGAGGCACGAATTTTGTTGCCTCCGCTCTCAAATGCGGGGTAGAGCCAAACTCATGTGAATGATCGGACGCACGTCTCTGCCTCTGTTGAACCCCCATTTTCTCGATCAGTGCTGCAATTGCAGATCACGACACGACATGTAACCAGCCAAGATGCCTCGTAGCATGCATAGCAGTGCTGCCTGTTGAGGGCTGGTGCTGCTCATCCTAAAAGATGGCAAGTAAGAAGATACGACGCCTTGAGCCACCTTGCAGCTTTGTTTGAGCAGTGCTTCAATTGAACACCATAATGCAGCTTTGTTTGAGCTGAAACACCATAACGCAGCTTTGTTTGAGCTGAAACACCATGATGCACCTTTGTTTGAGCTTCAACACCATAATGCAGCTTTGTTTGAGCAGTGCCTCAAATAAACACCATAATGCAGCTTTGTTTGAGCTTAAACACCATAACGCAGCTTTGTTTGAGCAGTGCCTCAATTAAACACCATTAAACACCATTAAACACCATAATGTCGATGCATGAGGACGAAGTGCCTCACAGCTCACACACATCATAATGTTGATACATGAGGCTATGTTTGAGCAGTGCTTCAATTGAACACCATAATGTTGATGCATGAGGACAAAGTGCCTCACAGCTCAAGTCCTTCTCATTGGCTAGATACAGCTGGGCTCAGCGTACACGTGCGCACACACATACTCACATGCACACACACAAACAAACACCCCACCCACCTACACCCACACCCACACCCACACACATACACACACGCACACACACAAATACCCCACCCACCCACCTACACCCACACCCACACCCACACCCACACCCACATCACACCCACACCCACACCCACACCCACACCCACACCCACACACCCACACACCAACACACCGCCCTGCACTTGGGCTTTGCTGGAACCTCAGAAAAATGTCCACCATATTGGGTCGATGACCAACATGGGACTGCTCCCTCTCGTTAGGGTTTCAGCACACACAACACACACACACTTGTCTTAGACAGGGAAGAACTAGTATGATCTCTGAGCATGTGAAGCTCACAGGCTACTCTGCTCTAGCTTGGAGCACTTCATTATTTCTATGGTGATCTTTCCGAGTGTCGTTATTTTTCCAGTACACATGTCAGAGATGTCCATCCTAATTTTTTAGTCTTCATCTCTACTCAAATTCATCATGGAGTGTGTGATCAACACAACAACTGCAACTGCAACATTTCCTTCTAGTCAGGGCTCTGATCAACACACACACTTGCCTTAAACAGGGAGGACTTTCAGGCCACAACAAAATACTGCAACACCTACGTTCTGAGCGAGGCCCAATGGGGTCCAGGACCCCAACGGGTTCTATTGGGCGCGTTTGGGGACCGGGCGTCAAGATCAGAGGGGCGGACGGGTTCTGTCCGCGTGAAAGAAAGGCAATTTGCAGGTATCAGGTTGCGTGCACGCGGTTGTGTGTGTGTGTGTTTGTGCGTATGTGTGTGTACGCAAGCATCCACCAATGACAACAAGCGCCACCAAGAAAGCAAAGCAAGTCATACCGTCTGAATGAGCAAAATATAATTTGGCGTGTTTGGTAGTCATGACAATTTCTGCTAGCGCCTTCTTTTTCATGTACTATCGTAAAAAGAATTATTGAGCTATGCCCAGTATTAAAGTGGCGTGCTGTCCCTGAATGGCTGTGGTAAAGGAATTGTCAATTCTGTGTACGGTGACAACAAAATCATGTGCCATTCTCAAAACATAGTTCATGTGCCATTTTCAGACAAAAAAAGATGAAATTATTTAACATCTAGTCAGTATTTACGATGCCCAGTATGCAGTATCACAGTGTCTTCCTTTCTCTGAATTAACATCTAGTCTAGTCCTTTCTCTGAATTAACATCTAGTCAGTAGTCCTTTCTCTGAATTAACATCTAGTCAGTAGTTACGATGCCCAGTATGCAGTATCACAGTGGCTTCTTTTCTCTGAATGCATCTGGGGACTGGCGCCATTTTCAAACAAAAAAGATGAAATTATTTAACATCTAGTCAGTAGTTACGATGCCCAGTATGCAGTATCACAGTGGCTTCTTTTCTCTGAATGCATCTGGGGACTGGCGCCATTTTCAAACAAAAAAGAAAATTATTTAACATCTAGTCAGTAGTTACGATGCCCAGTATGCAGTATCACAGTGCCTTCCTTTCTCTGAATGCATCTGGGGATTGGCTACCACTGCAGTATCACAGTGCCTTCCTTTCTCTGAATGCATCTGGGGACTGGCTACCACTGCAGTATCACAGTGCCTTCCTTTCTCTGAATGCATCTGGGGACTGGCTACCACTGCAGTATCACAGTGCCTTGCTTTCTCTGAATGCATCTGGGGACTGGCTACCACTGCAGTATCAGTGGCTTCCTTTCTCTGAATGCATCTGAGGATTGGCTACCACTGCTTTCGCATTATTTCTTTTCGGGTTTCCTGCATAACCATCCAATTCACTGATACGGTTGGGGTTCCTTGCAAATCACAAACAGCACTTGCTGTCCTGCCAAGGGTGCTGCCCGACTGAATTGACACAGCTCCATGGTTGGCCTAAGCTTGCACAGATACACTTTCTCACGGAAGCAAAATCTAATCACACAAGTGCACATGTGCGCCCCCTCATAGACATGCGTCAGGCAAACGATGCGCAGTTTGGTTTTGCAGGTTTTTTTTTCAGGTAGGTCTGAGCCCATGCATGCTGCTTGCCGTATGCAAAGCATCTCCACGTCAGGTTCAAAAACACTGGCATAGTGTACTTGTTATGCACCACACCTGCAAGGCCTCATCACCAAGCAGTAACACGCGTGTACACTTACCTGGACAAATTCGTGCTCGTTGCGTGTGACATGGCTCACCTAAAATTGTGGTGTGTGTAGTGTGTATATATACGTGAGTGTTTGCACGTTAATTACCAAATGTCTAGGGTTGGCCAGAACCATTGGTGATTCCCCTGCCCTAAACAACGTATACGCACCGTATATAAATAGTTCTTGATGATGCATATACAGTATATTAGGCAGGGAAATCACCAAATAAGGACTTGCGCTACCAAAGTATGCGGATGCTCACTAAGATTGTGCGTGTTTGCGTATATGTGCGTGTGTGTGAGTGCGTGCTTGTGTATGTGTGTGCATGTGTGCTTGTGTATGTGTGTGTGTTTGTGTGTGTGTGTGTATGTGTGTGTGTGCATGTGTGTGTGTGTGCTTGTATGTATGCGTGTGCGAGACTCACTAGGTTGCGGACCCTGGCTTCCCCGCTAATTTTCTCCAAGTACAGCTTGGCGTTTAGTTGCATGCTATGCTCTGCTTTCGCCTGCCTTGCTCTCTGCGTACACAGTAAAAACATGGATGGCTGCGTGTGTGGTTTGTTTTTGATGGACCATGTGACCATGTGTTCACAGACAGACATACAGACACACAGGCATACACACATGCACACAGACACACACCCAAACCTGCAAAACCTGCACACGCACACGCACATACACACAAACACACACACACATACACACACAAGCACAATAGTTCTCTAGCACACAAACACGCATGCGCACAAACACACATGTACACAAACAGACGCAATGATCACGCACCTCTTCACCAAATGTGCAGTGCATAGCATAGGAGGAGGCCACAAGCCCAGCATCTATTGTGTCCGTGTTGTCATGTGATTTCTGATGTGGTAAAGCCTGTTGTTGCTGTTCCTCCCTCTTCATATACAAGATGTCCTCTGCAATGAGAGGACGTGAACAGTGTCGTAGTTGCGTGTGCTAGATCTTAGAAATGCTCACAACATTACATAATTTGGTACAGGCGAACTCGAGGATTGTTTGTCCGCATCGGTAAATGTGTGTGCTTTCTGTTTGTGATACTGATGCTTGATGCTTGATATACCAGTTGAGCGTATGGGTATCGTTTGTTGTGCACGTGTTTATGTATTTGTGTGTATGTGTGTGTGTGTGTTTACATGCGCGTATGTGAATGCGTAATTGTGTGGCATGTCTGCGTGTACGTGTGTATGTGTGTATGTGTGTGTGTGTGTGCGCGTGCGAGTGCGTGCGTACGTACGTGCCTGCGTGTGTGTTTTGAGTGTGTATGTGTGTATGCAAAAATGCATGGGTGTAATTTAAAGGAGGGGGGGGGGGGGCGTGTGCAAACACGTGTGTCTGTGCGTACGAGTGTGTAATGAATGTGCATATATATGCATTTGTGTATGTGCGTGTGTGTGTGTATGTGCGTGTGTGTGCGTGTGTGTGTGCATGTGTGTGTGTATGTGTGTGTGTGTGTGCACGCGCACGTGTGCATACCCTGTGCAACGAGGGACGAGGGTGCATGCACATACCACTAGCAGCTTTAGAACAAACGATGTATACTTGTGCTATTTGTTTCGACTGTGTACAAAAAGTAGTTGTACGATGCGCTGTATTCTAAGGCTACTCGTTGCGCCACGTGCAGTAGCTACACGGATTCGTTAAGCTGAACTCGGCTTCTTGGCCAGCCTCTCTATCAATGCCGTTAGTACTACTTACGTACTACTTAGAACGCACCCGGATGAAAAAATGTCTGTTGCCCCTCCCACTTGTGCTGACCATCCCAAATCTGCTGCTCTTTCTCTTCTCTTTTTGGACTCTGCTGAGAAGAAGACGTCTTCGCAGGGCTCTGAACAGGTTCTTCACTGGTTTCTGGAGTTTGGGCAGGCTCCTCGTCTGCTTTATTTGCGCGTCTGTTTGTGTGCCTGTGTTACGTGTGCGTGCAAGGCGTGTGACTATGGACTCGTACTGTCAACAACAGCACCTGCCTGCCTGCTGTATTTACCTGAGGCTCCATCCCTGGACAGGGACATTTTCTTCGGGGGGGGGATCATTTTCTTCAGGGGGGGGGACTTCTTCTTGTACCTGCTCTGGAGGCTCCTCCTTCACAGCCTCCTGGATATTCCAGTTCACCATGACATCGCTGGTTCGATTAGTCGAAGCCTACGTTTTTTCATATTAAACCTAATAAATACATTAAGCTGTTAATTACAACGGCAAGCTGTTAGTTACAACGGCAACAGACAAGTCCTGCCGATTGGGGACAGGGGCCTAAGCTGCGCAGAGGGTGAGCTATAGGTTATTCCATTCCAGACACATCCTGGAACTGCTTCTTCGGTTAGTGGAATACGTACAGGCTCTCCTTTCCATTTCCCTACCTGCTGCCCTGAAATCCTCCCAATAAGCTTCTCAAGTTGCCTGGAAATTTACGTGTAAACCTGAGCATCACAGAAGCAAGGAAGCCTTGCACCTGACTGCTTGCAAGCAGCAGTGCTGGTTCACTACTGCAGGAAATGGCTCATGCGGTTTCTGTCTCTACCACCACCTGCACAAACAACAATATTGTGTATGTATAACTTTAGTGAATGGCTCACGCACGTGCTTATCTCGCCTTGCCACCACTGCACTCGCTTCGCAAGTAAGCCTACTGACACTTTCAATCACCTGCCTGCACCGTGCTCCTTTTGTAAAGTGCAGGCTCCTAAACAAATACCTAGCAGAGGAGAGGAAGCACAGTCTCCTGGATTGATCTGCTGCAGGTGTTCCACCCCTCAGCACCCAGCACCGCCTGCGCAGTGTGTGCGTATAACCCAGCGATGGATAGCGCGAAACACCTCACCCCCTCCACAGCCGCAACTGAACTTGCACTCCAGCCCACAAAGATTCCATACACATTGGCAGATCCCGGTGCCCAGCAGCAGGATAAGCTTAATGCATCTTCTCCCACACCCGTCCCTTGCTCACCCTCTCGTGCACGTGCGAGCCACGTGCATTTCGGCAGCGACGTCGGCCTAGGCAGAGAAGCAGGGAAAAGCGATGGGATCAAGAAGGTCAGTCGCAAGTCCTCCGTCCACGTACAGCAGGCTGGCCGCGTCAGCAACGTACGGCGGCCCTCAATTCATCGCAAGCTGCGCAGGCCATCAGGGTACCAAGTCCTCCCCAATTCTTTGCGAGTGGTTTTCCTGTAGAATGATCACCTCACCAAGTCATTGGATCCTCTTAGCAAATTGTCAGAACCATGACACAGGTGCTGCTGCCACGTGGGGTAGCAAAGAAGGAGGCACAATCGAGCGTTCTGTTTCCCCCCACCAACACACACACACACACACAATACACACGCACACGCACACGCACAAAAACACACACAAACACAAACACGAACATACAAACCCATTGGTTGTGACAGGGAAACAAAGGGTTTTCCTAGCAGCAAGCCTCACTGCAGGCCTTGCGGGTGTGTGTTACGATCCTATGAAACAAACAACTCTGGTCATACACCTGCAAGTGCTGGACCACCTTATTATCTTTTTAGATTGGCCAGAACCACATATATGTACACAGTATACAGTGTATATATATGGTGTTTTTGCCAGGGATATCACCAAATATACAATCATACACGGTGCATATACGTACGGTTCTGGCCAACCCTAGTTACTAAGGCTGAAGCGTGTCAGACTTAGGCCCTGGGTTGTTTGTGCAAGTCACTGTCTCGTTGCTCATGCAGGGCTGGTTGGGAGAAGTCAAAGCAGGAGGTCACTAGCACGTTCACTGCCAGTCTATCTGCCGGACTGGAGCCGACAAAGGAAGATGGTTCTTGGGACATGCACCAAAGGCACGTGGCTGCCCACATACAGGTCAGTGAATATGTCATCCACACAAACACACACAGGACAGCACATAGTATACAACATGCACTCACACAGCACACACCTAAAACACAAACACACAGCACACGTATGCAAGCACACAAGGTCATAGTGTTAGACGGACTAGAGTCAGGCTTTCTTCCTGGCCTTTTTACCATTCGATCTCAATTTTGATTGTCGTTTCTCGTCTGTTGTGAGGCACAGCCTTGCAATCTTCTGTTGTGATGCTGTTGTTATGTTGCTGTTGTGATGCTGTTGTGTCGTTTCTTGTCTGTTGTGATGCTGTTGTTATGTTGCTGTTGTGATGCTGTTGTGATGCTGTTGTGTCGTTTCTCGTCTGTTGTGAGGCACAGCCTTGCAATCTTGACCTGCAATGCCCTGGTTAGCCCTCTGTTAGCTTCTGATTAGCCCTCTGTTAGCTTCTGATTAGCCCTCTGTTAGCTTCTGATTAGCCCTCTGTTAGCTTCTGATTAGCCCTCTGTTAGCTTCTGATTAGCTCTCTGCTAGCTTTTGATTAGCCCTCTGTAAGCTTCTTATTAGCCCTCTGTTAGCTTCTGATTAGCCCTCTGTTAGCTTCTGATTAGCTCTCTGCTAGCTTTTGATTAGCCCTCTGTAAGCTTCTTATTAGCCCTCTGTTAGCTTCTGATAAGCCCTCTGTTAGCTTCTGATTAGCCCTCCGTTAGCTTCTGAATGCTGGCTGCACAACCTTAGACCTCTCCAGATGGCCATCATAAAGCTAGACACTTGCGTTTTTTTGTGTGCAACAAAGATGTTAAGATTGTCATGCTCAATACTTTTGTAATGAACGGATGCATTGTTCGCAGCAGAGTAGCCAGCCGACTGCAAGATATATCATCTTACTATACCCTTTTCACTTACAGACACATACAGAAAGATGACATAACATAAAAGGCCACTTGCACTTCACAGCGCATTCATCAACTAACATCTATACACTTTGTGCATACGGTCAGGCACGTGAAAAAGCAAGCGAGGAGGTTGTAGAAAAGATACTGAAAGAGGTGAGGGGGAATTGGTTTGGTGTGTGTGTGCGTTTGTTTTTGCATGTAAGGAGAGATATGAAAGCTGTACGTTGTGTGTAAGATGTGCTCAGTGAATAGTCCTCTACCTGAAGTGATTTGAGCACGACAGCAGCTTACACTTACACCTGGTTGCACCCCCCACTTTCTTTTATTTCTTCCAGCCTGTCTCTCTTGCTCCCTTTTTATTTGTCAACTTTCAGTTCGTTTCAACCTCGTAGTAGGGAGTTTGCTTTTGCTATCTCCCCTTGACCTACGTAATACGTAGGGTTGGCCAGAACCATATATATACGGTTTAGATACGGTGTTTTTGGCAGGGAAAGCACCAAATATATGGTCATATACGGTGTATATATACGGTTCTGGCCAACCCTAGTAATACGCCAACAACCAACAACCCTTTATGGCATGGCATCACCATCAATAATTCTGTCAGTCCTGTCTAGACCTAAACATGATGTGATGTGACAAGGGGTATTTATAGGCACATGCAAAAACATATTAATATCCCAGCTAACCAACGTGATCCTGGAATTTGATGATCACGAAGTCAAATTGATCTCCTTTTTTGATGATTTCAGGAACCAACTTGATCATGGGATTTGATGATCACAAAGTCAAATCAGTCCTTTTTAAATGATCTCAGGAACCACTTGATCCAGACTCGGAGTTTGAGGATCCTGTAACTCGACCCCACCCATTTTTGATGATCCCATAACAACCTGATCCCAGGGTTTGATGATTTCAAAAAGCAACCTTGCTTGTACTTTCCTTGGGTATCGCAGAGGCCGGTTTATTTTTGTCGCTTTTGTTCTTACTCAAGCTCGCATTGCCCACCTCAAATTGCAGCGACGTGCACGCAAGTCTTCTGTGTTCAGGCGTGTGGAGATGGTGACAGCTGGAGAATCTGACTGGCGCTGCAACTTGGTGAGTGAGGCATGTGTGTGTATGTGTGTGTGTGTGTGAAAGAGAGAGAGAGAGAGAGAGAGAGAGAGAGAGAGAGAGAGAGAGAGAGAGAGAGAGAGAGAGAGATTGAGAGAGAGAGAGAGAGAGAGAGAGAGAGAGAGAGAGAGAGAGAGAGAGAGAGAGAGAGAGAGAGAGAGAGAGAGAGAGAGAGAGAGAGAGAGTGAGAGAGA
>Ga0307947_1002535_pt1 | contig 14644 bp, 16 predicted proteins | sample OrgLakmetagen232_FD_201840 | JGI IMG/M metagenome (GOLD analysis project Ga0307947, IMG submission 201840) | Saline water microbial communities from Organic Lake, Antarctica - #232 | ecosystem: Environmental > Aquatic > Non-marine Saline and Alkaline > Saline | place: Antarctica: Organic Lake...
AGAGAGAGAGAGAGAGAGAGAGAGAGAGAGAGAGAGAGAGAAGAGAGAGAGAGAGAGAGAGAGAGAAGAGAGAGAGAAGAGAGAGAGAGAGAGAGAGAGAGGAGTAAGAGAGGGAAACGAGTGTGTTTGTATGTGCATGTTTACGCACGTCTGCATGCAATGTAACGGTTCTGGCCAACCCCACACATGCGTCTCCTTGTTAAGGTCTAACCCATGTTCCCCACTACCAGAATCAAATTCACACACCCTCTGCACACATGGGTTATGATGATGTGCTTACCTGTTGGTTGAAGGTCTCTCCCACATTTTCCACAGCCAAAATGCGCAGGCTGCCCTTTGCCACAGCCACAAAGCCCTCTGGGCACTGATCAGAGGCGAACCCTGAGTGTGTGAGAGTGGACACGGCAAAAGCATGATTTCACAGTAACACATCAATTTATGCGCAGGCTGAACTTTGCTTCCAGTTCCAAGCTCTAAACCACTGATCAAGCTCTAAACCACTAATTAATGGCAGGCCGTGTTGGTGCAATTCACACATAGACAAACGCACACATACATACCTGATGCGTAGTCCAAAGGTATATGCGCACACACAATCATGAATTCACACATACACTCTCACACATACATACCTGATGCGTAGTCCAAAGCCTCATACGACAGCGGGTTGATGGATAATTGACACACACTCTCACACACACACACTCACACACACCCACCTGATGCGTAGTCCAAAGCCTCATACGACACTCTCACACCCACACCCACACACACACACACACACACTCACACACACATACCTGATGCGTAGTCCAAAGCCTCATATGACAGCGGGTTGATGGAGAACCTGCCGTGGTCACTGAAGCCCAGCCACGGCCGACTGGACAACGCGAGCATTGAGCGATGGCCACGCACAGACACAGGAAACAGACGAGGGGGGCGTGTGCCGAGGAAGCGGGAGCGGGGGTCAGTGAGTTGCCCACTGATGCGATCCACCTGTTTGTGTTTGTGTGTGCGTGTGTGTGTGTGTGTGTGTGTGTGCGTGTGTGTGTGTGCGAGCGTGTGTGTGTGTGTGTGCGTGTGCGTGTGTGTTTGTGGGAGGGTGAGGTATGCTTGTGTGTGTGTGATTGTAAGTGTGCGTTGGCGTGCATCTTATTCAATGTGTGTAATGACATGTTCCACTGTTTTGCCACACCCACCACACCGACATTGCATGGAGCACACACACGCACACGCTGGCAATGATGTCACTTCCCCCATACACACACACACGCATGTCAAATTCAGCTCTTGTGTGCATCAGCACCCTGCTCTACACAGCACCCTTCAAAACATACACACACAACTCACCGCTGTGCGCATCAGCATGCCATTTTTTTAAAGGGCCACCCGCATGAACATACGCACAGCGCACACACACACACTCAGCTCACCTCTGTGCGCATCAGCACGCCGTTCTAGAGAGCCACCTGCAGGAACATACGCACAACACACACACATACACACGAAGACAAACACACACACGCAACTCACCTCTGTGCACATCAGCACGCCGTTCTGGAGAGCCACCTGCAGGAACATACGCACAACACACACATACACACGAAGACAAACACGCACGCAACTCACCTCTGTGCGCATCAGCACGCCGTTCTGGAGAGCCACCTGCAGGAACAGGCCACTGTCAGCCCCTCCCTCATTGGATCCGCCGTACAGCATGAGCAGGCTCTCTGGCACAGCTGGTAGAGCCTGCACAGCACAGGGAATCGGTGATCTGCATCTGACAGGCTGTCATGTCCGCACAGCATGAGCTGGCTCTCCGGCACAGCTGTCAGGGCCTGAACAACACACAAAATTGGTGATCTGCATTTCACAGGCTGTCATGTCCGCACAGCATGAGCAGGCTCTCCGGCACAGCTGGCAGGGCCTGAACAACACACAAAGTTGGTGATCTGCATCTCACAAGCTGTGATGTCTGCACAGCATGAGCAGGCTCTCCAGCACAGCTGGCAGGGCCTGCACAGCACAGGGAATCGGTGATCTGCATTTCACGGGCTGTCATGTCCGCACAGCATGAGCAGGCTCTCCGGCACAGCTGGTAGAGCCTGCACAGCACAGGGAATCGGTGATCTGCATCTCACAGGCTGTCATGTCCGCACAGCATGAGCAGGCTCTCCAGCACAGCTGGCAGGGCCTGAACAGCACAGGGAATCGGTGATCTGCATTACACGGGCTGTCATGTCTGCACAGCATGAGCAGGCTCTCCGGCACAGCTGGTAGAGCCTGCACAGCACAGGGAATTGGTGATCTGCATCTCACAGGCTGTCATGTCCGCACAGCATGAGCACGCTTTCCGGTACAGCTGGCAGAGCCTGAACACCACATCGGATTGGGCATCTGCATTTCACAGGCTGTCATGTCTGGACAGCATGAGCAGGCTCTCCAGCACAGCGGGCAGGGCCTGAACAACACATCGGATTGGTGATCTGCATCTCACAAGCTGTCATGTCCGCACAGCATGAGCAGGCTCTCCGGCACAGCTGGCAGGGCCTGAACGACACATCGGATTGGGGATCTGCATTTCACAAGCTGTCATGTCCGCACAGCATGAGCAGGCTCTCCGGCACAGCTGGCAGGGCCTGAACAACACACAAAGTTGGTGATCTGCATCTCACAAGCTGTCATGTCTGCACAGCATGAGCAGGCTCTCTGGCACAGCTGGTAGGGCCTGCACAGCACAGGGAATCGGTGATCTGCATTTCACGGGCTGTCATGTCCGCACAGCATGAGCAGGCTCTCCAGCACAGCTGGCAGGGACTGGAGGAGAACACATAAAAATTACAAGTTTGCGCGTACAGTACGCTGGTGGGATTTTAGTTCCCTTCAACATTAGACCATATAATGTATGCACCCATACACACTTTCAGGTCACTCCAAGTACACACACACACACCTGCAGCGTCAGGCCCCTGGGACAATTCTCCAGTCCAGACCCAGCAACACACATGTGCACATGCACGCACACACACAAACGCACGCACACACATACACACACCTGCAGCGCCAGGCCCTTGAGACCATCCTCTGGGTCCATACCCAGCACACGCACGGTGCTGTCAAAGCACCCCACGGCCAAGAAACGGCATCGAGCTCGACCCTCAGGCACGGGAGCGATGTCCAGGCAAGCCACGTCGTCGCCCATCTACGTGTGTGTGTATGTGTTTGTTTTTGTGTGTGTGCGCTTGCCCTCAGGCACGGGGGCAATGTCCAGGCAAGCCACGTCGTCGCCCATCTACGTGTGTGTGTGCGTGTGTGTATGTGTTTGTGTGTGCGTGTGTTTATGTGTGTGCGCTTGCACTCAGGCACGGGGGCAATGTCCAGGCAAGCCACGTCGTTGCCAATCTACGAACGTGTGTGTATGTGTTTGTGTTTGTTTGTGTGTGTGTGTTTGTGTGTGTGCGCTTGTCCTCAGGCACAGGGGCGATGTCCAGGCAAGCCACGTCGTTGCACATCTACGCGCGTGTGTGTGTGCATGTGTGTGTGCGTGCGTGTATGCGTTTGTGTGTGCGTGTGTTTATGTGTGTGCGCTTGCCCTCAGGCACGGGGGCGATGTCCAGGCATGCCAGGTGGTCGCCCATTTACGTGTGTGTATGTGTTTGTGTGTGTTTGTGTGTGCGTGCGTGTTTCTTCTCAGGCATGGGGCACTTCCCAGGCACGCCACGTCTGTGTCCATCTACGTGTGTGTGCGTATGTATTTGTGTGTGAGAGTGTGCGTATGTGCGTATGTATATATGTATGTGCGTGTGTGTTTATTTGTTCTCAGCCATGGGGCAATGCCCAGGCATGCCACATCCTCGCCCACCGATGCACATGCACATGCACGTCAACAAAAATTCTGCTGGTCTTCCGAAAAGTTTTTGATTTGGCTTTATACACAGATGTTTTCATTTCAAAGAATATCGTGGATAGTATTACTCCGTTATTCATTGTAAGGAGTAATAATATGGAAAAACTGGGGAGCCGATACAAAACCTTACACAGACCTGCACTGCTACTCCTGTGTAAGCCATATTTGAAGGCCCCCTTTGTGTCTGCAGCTATTCTCATACAAACAGCAGGCATGAATGGCCTAAGCTACATGTAGGCCTGAAACCTGAGCCCAGATCTAACCCTAAAACCTTGCCCCTACCCCTAAAGCCTACGAGCTTTCTAGCTAAGAGTCAGAGCCTATAAAGGCCCAGCCAAAAATACGCACGGTTTAGGCTCAGGTCTCATTGCTGCAAAAAAAGAGGCACAGCCAAACGCACACACGGTTCAGGCGTGTCCCTCCTGACTGCTGCAGAGTAAGCAGCCTACCGTCACTCAGTTCAACACCCACGTTTTGAGTATCCACAATTCGCCTCCCCCTCAAATCCTAGCAGCTAGTCTGCCTCATGGCTGCACTGAAAGCGGCTTGCCATAAAAAAAATCACCACCCTAACCGTTCACAGCTATCACCACAGCTATCACCACAGCTATCACCACCCTAACCCCTGTTCAAAGCTTCAGCATCAGCTGGTCACCACATCCTGAATTCCTGGCGCCTAGCAACGCACGCTCACCAGATGCACCCCACTGGTCCCAGCATCCACAACTGGGTGCGTTTCATCCACACCCCCTCAACTACTTGCACCCAGCCTGCCTCACTGCTGCAAAGCAAGGCGCACACCTTTCTTCCTTTCTCAGCATTTAAACTTGCACCTTCTCCGTTCTCAGCATCCACATCTCCTCAAAAGTCTTAGCACCTAGCCTGCCTCACTGCTGCAAAGCAAGGCGCACACCTTTGTGGAGTGCACCTCCTCCGTTCTCAGCATCCACACCTCCTCAATTCCTAGCACCTAGCCTGTCTCATCGCTGCAACGCAAGCAGCACACCTTTGTAGGTGCAGCCCCTGTGTGCCCAGCGTCAATCATCATCAGCTGTCGCTCCTAAAACCGTGCTGCTTCTAAAGGCAAAAAAGAAAAAACAGCTCACCTCCTTCTTCTCTGCCTCCAGCAATTGGCCCATGGGGTCTAGCTCAAAGTAGATGACGTCCCCTCCCAGGGCAATGGCCACCTGCACGCGCAAAGTCACAGCAACAAAAACACGACCAGTTATGAATTAAGTGGCTGACAAGGTATGCTCAAAGTAAACGACGTCCCCTCATAGAGTGATGGAGCGACGGCCGCCTGCACGCGCAAAGCCATACGCGCAAAAGTACCCAACCAGCAACCAGCCATGAGTTGAGTGGCTCACTGGTTCAGCGCAAAGTAGATGACGCCCCCTATGCACCCTCGCCCTCACCCTTATCCACACCCACACCTGCACCCATACCCACCTGGTGCTCATTTGACGTGGCTTTGTTGATCTGACGCCTGCCGGGCACCTTCCACTCGTTGATGCGGCGGTCAGGTCTGATGTGGCGCAAGCCCCCTGGATGGATCTGCAAGCAAACGCGCAAATAAAGCGGGAAAGTTTGATTGAGGGTGCGTTGACGACTCACGAGCGCCTTGCGTGTGATGATGCAACGAACGGTCAGGTCTGATGTGGCGCAAGCCCCCTGGATGGATATGTAAATAAACACACACACACATACGTAATAACAAATTTGATAATGGGTGCATCTCCGCGCACAGATCCAAGGTCAGATTGCATTGAAAGACCACAGTTGATGATACATAGACGTTGATGAACACATGTTGATACACATGCTGTTACATACATAGGGTTGGCCAGAACCATATATACACACCGTATTCGGCTGTATATTTGGTAATTTCTATGCCAAAAAACGTCTACACACTGCATATATATGGTTCTGGCCAACCCTATAAATAAACACATGTTGATACATACATGTTGACCCTGAGGTCTAGCCTCTCAGGAGGCTTGAAGAGGCACCAAAACCTCCTGGGTGGGCCTGCACACACACTACTACATAACACCTTGCGCGACAGCACCTAACCAATTGCGCGCGTACTGCATCAGGGGCATTGGCTAACGAGAGGCACAACATGTCACTAGAATTGGCCAAAACCGTATATATACGGTGTAAATACGGCATTTTTGGCAGGGAAATTACCAGATATACGGTCAAATGCGGTGTGTATACACGGTTCTGGCCAACCCTACACATCACAGTCACAGGCTGCCACTGCGAATGCAGCCGCGGACCATTATTTGATGGTCAATTCATCTAGCGGGTGCATTCTAAGGTGCGCCAGAGTCAAACAAGAACAGATCACAGTTACAAGCTGATGAGACCATGGGTCACTCCAAACCTAAAATGCTGCAGCAGCAACCAACTGCTGCAGCAACGCTTCAACGTGCGCAGTGTGCGAGAAATGAATGAGGCGTGCAAGTTGTCAAGTTGTCTTGGCTAATGGGAGGCAAAACAAAAGGGGTGGGTCTGTACACGCGACAGATAAACAAACAAGCAGGAAAATGTGTACGCAACAAACAACTTAATTGAAACAAGCAGAAACATATGCACGCAAAGCACACAAGCACACTACGCCCACACCTGCAGCAAGGAGTTGTCTGCCAGCAGCTGGGTGTGCAGCGTGGGCGTGCATAATGCCTTTCTCATAAAAATGCATGCGCAGACAGACACACACACACCTGCAGCAGGGAGTTGTCTGCCAGCAGCTGGGTGTGCAGTGTGGGCGTGCATAATGCATGCACAGACACACACACACAATGCACGCACAGACACACACACAAACTATGCCCATACCTGCAGCAGGGAGTTGTCTGCCAGCAGCTGGGTGTGCAGTGTGTGCGTGCATAATGCCTTTCTCATAAAAATGCATGCACAAACACACACACACACACACACACGCACACAACGCCCACACCTGCAGCAGGGAGTTGTCTGCCAGCAGCTGGGTGTGCAGTGTGGGCGATCGTTACTTTTTTCATAAAATTGCATGCAAACACACACACATGCACACTACGCCCACACCTGCAGCAGGGAGTTGTCTGCCAGCAGCTGGGTGTGCAGCGTGGGCACGGTGCCGAGGAACCCGCTGTCGTTGGTCTCCTTGACCTCCTCGCCGATGGAGAACACCTGTTGATTGTGTGAGGGTTGCACGGTTGGAGAACACCTGTCAATATGATGAGAGGGCTGCATCGTTGGAGAACACCTGTTGATTGTGTGAGGGGTGCACGATTGGAGGACACCTGTTAATATGATGAGAGGGCTGCATCGTTGGAGGACACCTGTCAACATGGTGAGAGGGCTGCACGATTGGAGGACACCTGTCAATATGGTGAGAGGGCTGCATTGTTGGAAAACACCTGTCAGTATGGTGAGAGGGCTGCACGGTTGGAGAACACCTGTCAGTATGGTGAGAGGGTTGCACGATTGGAGGACACCTGTCAACATGGTGAGAGGGCTGCACGGTTGGAGGACACCTGTCAAAATGGTGAGAGGGCTGTACGGTTGGAGGACACCTGTCAATATGGTGAGAGGGCTGCATCGTTGGAGAACACCTGTCAGTATGGTGAGAGGGTTGCACGATTGGAGGACACCTGTCAGTATGGTGAGAGGGTTGCACGATTGGAGGACACCTGTCAACATGGTGAGAGGGCTGCACGGTTGGAGGACACCTGTTGATTGTGTGGGGGGTGCACGGTTGGAGGAAACCTGTCAATACAGCGCCTAAAACTTGACAAATACAAAAGAAGTAAGCGAATAAAGAATGAACAGCGAATTAGGATAATAAGCATGAAACTTCAGCACTCGATGATAACTTTCTTTAAAAATGAGCGCTCTGCAAAGCGCTCAGCTCTGCTGACGCTTTGAACTTGTCAGTATGGTGGAATTGCACTTGTCAGTATGGTGGGAGTGCTGCACAGTTGAAGATCACTTGTCAGTATGGTGAGAGGGGGCTGCACGATTGGAGGACACCTGTCAAAATGGCGAGAGGGCTGCATTGTTGGAGAACACCTGTCTACATGGTGAGAGGGGGTTGCACGATTGGAGGACACCTGTCAGTTTGGTGAGAGGGGGCTGCACGATTGGAGGACGCATGTTGATAAGGTGAAGAGAGGGAACGAGCACGGCACACACATGCCTGGGGGCATGCATCAAGCAACGCACACGCTCCGTAAGCTTAACGAGTGCTCGCTACAATCAGCACGAGCACTTGATGATGGCGCACTGTGAGCCACGTCAATCTCTTGCTGCAAGTGGGCGTAGTGTATGGGTGTGGGTTTCAAGCTCCCATTTGCTGGGTCAGGAAAACAGACTGATGATAGAAAGCCCAGGCTGCTAGCAACCCCCTTCCTGCCTGACCCGCACCAAGCTTATATTACACAGCTTTACGCAAAAAGCTTTTCTCACACAAAAATGAGGTTACACGCACCACCCACACCCACACCCACCCACCCACACAAGAAGACACAAACAAAAACACCCACCCTCTCACTCACACTCGTAACACACATACACACATGATACTCACACCCACACACCCACAGACCCACTCACCAGCGTGGCGTTGGTGAAGGACACCACGATGTACGCATCAAACTCGTCGCCCACCGCATGCTTGACTGTGAACACAGCGGTGGGGTTCCCAGGCAGGGGACTGGCTGCCAGCTCTGTGACAGCTAGGCCCGGACGGAGCACAGCAAGGGCAGAGCGAGGGCCTCTGCCGGTGAGCGCGTAGATCTGGGGGATCTCTTCATTTAGGAGGTTGGCCACCTGTAAGGGGTACAGAAGAAAGTGAGAAGGTGTGTGATAAGTGAGAAAAGAGGGATCTCCTCGTTTGTTAAGATGGCCACCTGGGAGGCGTGCAGAAGAAAGTGCAAAAGTGTGTGATAAGTGAGATCTGAGGGATCTCTTCGTTAATTAAGTTGGCCACCTGGGAGGCGTGCAGAAGAAAGTGTAATTGGAAGGGCTTCGCCGCCCCAAATTTCAATCCTTTGTGTGTGTGTGTGTGTGTGTGTGTGTGTGTGTATGTGTGTGTGTGTGTGCGTGTGCGCGTGTATGTGTGTGTGCGCGTGTATGCGTGCGTGCGTGTGTGTGAGCAGCGCATTGCCATAAGAATTATGCAGGAAATTGTACGCATACTGCAGATGCCAATGCAGCAGCGTTGCCTCCGAATGCTCACTCTAGACCTTGCAACCCCATTGACGCCGGACCCGTGTGCGCTGCGATGAGATGCACAAGTTTCAATTATCCAAGTAAATCTTATGCCGAGCATGCGCTCTGTGACTCAGCGATTTGGCAGCTCCTCTCAGTGCTGAGTCCGGAGCACAGGAGCAGCGCATCGCAATAAAATTATGCAGGAAATTTGAATGCATACTGCAGATGCCAATGCAGCTGCGTTGCCTCCGAATGCTCACTCCGGACCTAGCAACCCCATTGGCACTGGATCAGCGTGCGCTGCGATTTCCCATTAAAGTCTTATTTATCCAGGTAAATCTTATGCAGAACACCGCAGCAATTTAGGATCAAAAAATCCCTAACCGAATTCCAAACCTCCAGCAATCTCAAATTTTAGAAAATTGGGTAAAGTGTGTGATAAGTGAGATCTGAGGGATCCTGTTTGTTAGGTTGGCCACCTGGGAGGCGTGAGGCGTGCAAAGAGTGAGTGTGTGGTGTGTGGGTGTGGGAGTGCGGGTGTGTGGTTTGCTCGTCACTGCGTGTGTGTGTGTGTGTGTGTGTGTGTGTGTGTGTACATTCGTGTTTAGTTAATTGCCTGTCATGCGTTGGTGTAATGAGCAGAGCTTCCTGCAAGCCAGTCACTTCACTGTCCAAACGGTTGTTAACAGGACATTGTAGTTTCATCTGTTAGGCATTGTCTGATGCTTTCAAATCCATCATCTGTCTGAACTTTTGAAGGCTAGAAAGAGGCGATCATCTTGCCACCTGCCCTGTTCCGAATGTTGTCAAAAATACAGAGGGTGCGTGCACACACACACAAACACACACACTCACACGCATATGCCTAGGGTTGGCCAAACCGTATAAATACACCGTATAGGACCGTATATTTGGTCATTTACCTGCCAAACATACCGTGTATACACCGTATATATATGGCTCTGGCCAACTCTACATGTGCCCAAACACAAGCACACACACCCACCTTGATGTCCAGGAGGGGCATCAGGGATGGTAGCTCGTCTACAAGCAGCAGGTTTTTGAGGGGGCGGGGGTCGAAGAACACAGGCTGGAAGCCCTCCTCAGTTTGGACGAGAGTGGCACTGCTGCTCTCCACATCTTCCTCGTCCTCTCCTGTACCCTGTGAATGTAAGCAAGAAACAAAGATATGGGTAAGTGATGCTCTCCACATCTTCCTCGTCCCCTCCCGTACACTGTGAATGTAAGCAAAAGCAAGAAACAAACATATGGGTAACTGCTGCTCTCCACATCTTCCTCGTCCCCTCCCGTACCCTGTGAATGTAAGCAAAAGCAACAAATAAACACATGGGTACATATAAGCAAACAAGGAGGATGCGTGGTGGCACTGTACTGCGCTCCACATCCTCCTCGTCCCCTTATTAATACGTAGGGTTGGCCAGAGCTGTATATACACGCTGTATGGTTGTATATTTGATGAATTCCCTGCAGAGAACACCGTAGATATACCGTATATATACATACATGGTCCTGGCCAACCCTGTTATTAAGTCCTGCAGGTGTAGGCAATAAACGCATGCACACGCATGATTACAGGTGGAAACACATGAGCTCAAAGACGTTTTGGGGGCGCTGCTGCCCTCCACATCCTTATTAGTGCCCTATAAGCGCAAGCAACAGAGATACACCACTTGATTACGCATGGGCAGAGAATACGCGACAGAGCAAGACATGTACGATTGTACTTTTGGGCAAAGACATTATGTGTAGGGTTGGCCAGAACCGTAGATATGCACCATAGATGACCGTACGTTTGGTGGTTTCCCTGCCCAAAATATCGCACATACACCGTATATACATGGTTCTGGCCAACCCTAGTTATGTGGCCCTGCTGCTTCCCTTCTCTGTCCTAGAGATGCACAAGATGCAAAAGAGCAAGAGGTGTGTGTGGTGTGTGATGTGTGTGTGATGTGTATGTGATGTGTGTGTGTGTGTCACTGCTACTCTTTGCTGAAGTCTGATGAAAGAGGCTGCAGGAAGTTCTGAAATACTGTTGTTCGCATACAGGGTTGGTCAGATGATAATCTGGAACCCAGTCAAGGAGCCTGATCAAGGAGTCTGGCTGCAGCTCAGCAACTGGGTTAAGAGCGCCGTTGGAGCACAAACCACAAAGGGCATTTTTGATAGGATTCATAAAAAACATGATGGGATTCATAAAGAACTTGATAGAATTCATAACCGCAAATGGGATTTTTGATAGGATTCATAAAGGACTTGGTAGGATTCATAAAGAACCACAAATGGCATTTTTAATAGGATCCATACAGAATTTGATAGGACCCATAAAGAAATTGATAGGAATCATAACCGCGAATGACATTTTTTATAGGATTCATAAAGAACTGGTAACAGTGCAGCTCCAAAAGCAAGGCATTCAAGGTGAAGTGGCACAAGGCATGGCTGCCTCAGATGCTATGTATATGAGGTCGACCATCTGCAGCATCATGCCACACCACTCTATGGAGGCAATGCACTCACAATGAATTGGTACAGGGCGTGGTTGCCGTACTCGGACGCTGCAAACAGGAAGCCGGTCTTCAGCACCGCAATGGATGCGCAGGGGGGGACGGTGTCAAAGTACTTGACCTGCGATGTAGTCAATTGAGTGAGTGAGAGAGTGAGTGAGTGAGTGAGTGAGTGAGTGAGTGAGTGAGTGCGTAAGTGAGTGCATGAGTGAGTTATTTACTAAGTCATGAGAGAGGGGAATTGAGGGAGGGAGCAAACGAAAAGAGGGAAGAAGGAAGAAAAGGCGCAAGGAAAAGTGTGAGTGTGTGCACCCGTGAACAGCAGGGAGTAAGCCTCCTACATTTAACAGCACGCCAGATTCAGTCTCTCTTGCTGCACCTCGATGATTGCTGGCGCCATAGATATCACGCAAATGTCCCCCACTAGTGTACCACTACTGATGATAGGGTTGGCCAGAACCGTGTACACACACCGTAAAAAGAAATGGAGTGTGACGGCCAACATATGTGACTTTCCTGCTAAAAACACAGTGTGCACGTGTTCACACGGTAAAAACAGAAATGCGAAGAACTGCGTACGCACCATAAAAACACCGAAAACGCACCATGCACACGTGTGTGTATAGTTGTGGCTAGCCCCTTTTAAAAACCATGCACTATTGCCACCGCACCTTAACGGCGCTGACAGTCTCTTGCTGCGCCTCAAGTGTGACTTTGTAGATGTCACCATACTCACTCTGCAATACGCGCGCATGTGTGTACGTGTGTGTGCGTGTGTGTGTGTGTGTGTGTGAGAGAGAGAGAGAGAGAGAGAGAGAGAGGGAGGGAGGGAGGGAGGGAGGGAGGGAGGGAGGGAGTAGGACAGCATTAGCAACTAAGCGGGTCAGCAACCAGCTCATGCGAAAAAAAAGTGTGCAAACCAAGTGTTCTGGTATTGGATCTCATGTGCCATCTCCATATTACAGCTGTTGTGTACCAAAAACCTCAGACAGACCATCAAGCTGACCCTTTTTCACGTCATTCAATGGCCTATGCCGCAATCTCAGCAGTGAGGGGCTTTCAGGTGCTGGCGCCAAAGTACACCTTCCCCCTTACACACGCTGGATGTATTTACACACACACGCACATGCACACACACGCACACACACACGCACACATACGCACATGCACACACGCACACACAGCACCCTCCCTTTCTTTGTTCAAGCCCATCCAAATTTGATTCCCTTTGCAAGCTCCCACCTGAACCAGGAAAAACGAGTACGCCTTCTTCTTGTGTGACGCGTAGCTTATAATGAGCACTCCACGGTCGCCGGGCAGGTCGTTGCGGCGGGGAATGACCGCTCGCACCTGCAAGTGTGTGTGCAGGTGGTGTGCAGGTGTGTGCAGGTGGTGTGTGCAGTGGTCGTTGCGGCGGGGGATGACCGCTCGCACCTGGAGCAGCACATGTGTCCGCGCAAAGAGATGAATGTAGCAACTCTACAGATGTGGAATGACCCCCTTCAGATGTGGTACCGCTCCTCCTGGTCTTGTTCAAGAAAACATTGTACACACAAACATCAGAGAGCCACTGCATCACCACCACCAGGGTGCAAACACTGGTCATACGCACCTCCTCATGGTCAACACTGGTCATACGCACCTCCTCATGGTCAACACTGGTCATACGCACCTCCTCATGGTCAACACTGGTCATACGCACCTCCTCATGGTCAACACTGGTCACACGCACCTCCTCATGGTCTTGTTTTAATGAACTTATTGTACACATCCACACACTAAAAAGTATTAGCGTTAAAGAGCCAATGCAGCACCACCAAGAGGGTCCACAACTTTCTGGTCACACGCACCTCCTCATGATCTTGGTTCTTGTAGATGATGAAGTTCTCTGCACACACGAGCACTCCACCTGGGCCATCTGCACCCCCAGGCACAGGGATCAGCATGTTTGCTCCGTTGTCGACAGGGTCGGACCACTTGCGCGCCTGCATGCGTGTGTGAGTGAGTGTGTGTGTATGTGTGTGTATGTGTGTGTGTGTATGTGTGTGAATGTGTGTGTGAATGTGTGCGTGTACGTGTGCGTGTGTGCATGTGTTTATGTGATTGTGCGTGCGTGTGCGTGTGCGTGTGTGCATGTGTTTGTGTAATTGTGCGTGCGTGCATTCCATTTTACTGCAATTGCACGCGCACGTGTCTGTCTGCGCCTCATGTGCGTGTGAGCGTGTTTATTTCCCGTGTGTCAGCTTGGCAATAAGAAGACACTACACACACACTCATACACGTGTCAGCTTGGCAATAAGAAGACACTACACACACACTCATACACACATACACACACTCAGTACACACATACACACACTCAATACATTCACACTCATACACACACACTCAATACACATACACTCATACACACACACGCACACACTCAATCCACACATACACACACGCACCACGTGGTTCAGCCCCAAGTCCAGCTCGTAGAAGGTGAGCTGCTTTTGAGCCACTGACGCGGCCTCACCCGTCCAGTCCTGCGCGCACATGACCAAAGCAAGAAGTTGGGAGTGTGTATGTGTGAATGTGTGTGTGTATGCGTGTGTGTGTATGTGTGTGATGCAGGCGTGTGTTGGCTTCGACACTACTGGTTGCAAGTCTAAGTGGCCTTTGAACGCGTGTGAGGCAGCACACGACAATAATGGCTACATAACCTGGTGTGAGGCCTCTTTGCAGACTTGCAAAAACACAGGCAGTGGCATGTGAGCACAGGATGCGCATGTACGTGTGTGCTCACGGCACGTAGCCTCTAAAATCACTGCAACACATATGATGAATGCAGCCATAAGCGAAGCACGAGTCCTAAAGTTGTACACAGGAGGAGGTATGGCAAATGTAGTACACAATCATGAAAGCTGGAAATATGTACGGAAGGCCTCAAGGCCCATCCACACTGTTACCCCCCCCACCCCCACCCACACACAACTGCACCCACACCCACAGACCCACCTGTCCC
>Ga0307947_1002536_pt1 | contig 14640 bp, 12 predicted proteins | sample OrgLakmetagen232_FD_201840 | JGI IMG/M metagenome (GOLD analysis project Ga0307947, IMG submission 201840) | Saline water microbial communities from Organic Lake, Antarctica - #232 | ecosystem: Environmental > Aquatic > Non-marine Saline and Alkaline > Saline | place: Antarctica: Organic Lake...
AACGACTCCTACGACTACTTGCTGGACGATGAGAATTCTTTGACGCTTTCCCCACTATCACTGCTGCGGCAATCAATTTTGTTCATGGCAGGGAAGAGTGGTCGTGGTGGTCATGGTCGTGGTGGTGCACAACCTGGTGGCAATGTGGTTGTTATCGATGCTCTCCCCCCTCCTCCCCCACGATGCAAGCGAAATAGAACTAAATGAATGTATCCGTTTGTCCAGCACTTTTCTGATAAAGAGTTCATTCACTTTCTGTTTTTGAAAAGCATGGAAAAAAAGTTGGTACGGTGATAAACCGGATTCAAAAAGGCAAGGGAGGAATATTCTTAACTGCATCAAGGTTGCTTACATTGCACAACGCGTGCAACACTCAAAAATGTTGCTACATTAAATGCATATGGCTTGTACTTGCAATCGTGCTTGAGCTGGTACCATGATTCGTCGTGACAGGTCCGTTCTACATCATTGCAGCACTCATAAAATGTTGCTCCATGTATGCGCAGGTCCGTTCTACATTATTGCAGCGAACAGATTTCTCTAGGGAAGCGGTCAAGGCTCTCTCATTACAATGACGCCCTGAAGAAAGCTTAAAGGGACCTCGTTTACACTTATAACTTCTATGCATGAAGCTCCGGAACACTCACTCGCTCTCTGTACTATATTTATATTAAATCAAAACAGAACGAGCAACTTTCAATGTACAACCCTCTGCTTTTTTTGGTGTGTGTGTACGGTTGCAATGTGCCACGCTACGCTTGGGCATAAATTAAGAGCATTAAATTATGAATCCATGCCACTCCTCATCTTGTACTGTGTCAGTTAAACTCAGTCATCCTTGTCGACAGGCCTCCCACAGAAGTTGCAAGGAGGGTGCTGTGGGTCTTTACCTGTAATCGTTGTTAGGAACTATTGAATTCATCATTGATAAAAAAAATGCCTTGTATTGTTTGGAAGATGGATAATAGAAAGATAGAATCACAGACTGTGCTACGTTTTGCAGCGTGATGTGAGTCACGCAAACTCACCTGCTTTTTTTGAATAAAAGCAGTACCAGATATACAATGCTCCCCACACAGCTGCAAACACGGGGCCAAATATTTTGAATGCCAAGCGAGCCCTGCGATGTGGGCAGAGATGCTAGAACCTCGTTTGACAGAGGCCGGCCATCAGGATGCAGGATAAATAGGTGCAAGGCACACTCAGAACCATAAATGATATAGATCGACTCACTTTCTAATTTTCCTCAGCTCGATTGGGCTTGGTTGGAGTCGGCAAGAGTGATTCATTTTTTCTTGTCTTCTCGAATTTCTTGTCTACTCGAAGCTGTTTTGAAATTCTGTCAATGTACACAAAAGTGGCATTTTCGGCACTTATAGCAGATTTCTTTGCCAGCAAATTTATTAAATTATTATTACGGTTTTGCCAAAGCCTACGTCATGGTCTCCCTCTTTTCTTTCCTCGCCCTTTCGTTTGCATCAGTCGCCTTCTGCGCACACGGTCCATACAGACACGCACCTGTGGTGAAGGACGACGAGTCATTTCACCCCCCAAAATGGTACGCTCTTTCTTTCTGATGATCTGGCGCAGTGACCTCATCATTAAGCGTACGTACATTCTACTGATTAGGCGACAACTTGGGTTTTTCAAATTCAAAGCAGCTTCATCCAGACAACATCCTCATTCGCGTGCAAGAAAAATTGCATATGCTGATTTTGGCTAGCAGTAATGTACATGGTGCATGCACTGACCATCAGACGCGGGGCATTCATTCCTTAGATACGTTTTTCCCATCTCTTGTGCATTGCCACTCGATTTCGTAATGTACAGGTACCACGGCAACGATGGGCCAATTTTTGGGGTAATGGAAAGCAGGGACAACATGGAGAGGCGCTCCTACCATCCGACAGTATGGGCGTCCACAAACTTCAGGCGTGTGACGAAACGCAGAGTAGTTTGCATTCAAAAGCCAAAGTCAACTTAAAAGGCCTGTGCTTGTTTTTGCTTTGTATGGCATGATGTCGTGTGCGTGCTTATACGCCATGTAATAATGCCCTTATTGCTCCTAGTCATAACAATTCCCTCCTCCTCGCTTTACATGCAGCGATGTTTCCTTTGACGAAGCCTACAACCAGGTAAATTTGCTTGTTTAGCTAGCTCCCTGCACTCGGTTGCTTAAATAGATAGATAGATGTTTGGTTGCTTTGCACCTGAACCAATAGTTTAATGAGCATCTTGTGAGTGGCTCTGATCTTTGTGCTTGTGTGCATCCTCCCTCTTTGCAGGGTGTGAAGAGGCTGGACAGGTGTGACGTTGAACCCGCAAGTAGACGCGTGGTGATCTGAACATTTAGTTGACAGCTGTAAATTTTTGTTACGATCAAAACTGCAATTAGAGTAGAATTTACCGGTTGACTCAAACGGCAATGTTTCTAAGCACATACACACGTGGTAAACCCTGCTTTTTAACACAGCTACTGGAGCGGCAAGAACGTCCCAGAGCGCAAGATTGCAGACACTGTCCCGCTTTTCATGCAGGTCTACCCTTCTCCAAGTGAGTCGGGAAGTAGGCTTTTCTGCATGCGCCCCAATATCCTTTTATCGTAGTACGAGAGGGTTTGCTCATCCACGGCTAGGTCACTAATGCCCTTTTCCCCCAAAAAAAACTCAAGCCACCTGGCTGTTTGGCTTCTACAAGCTGAGCTTAAACCTTCGTCTCCGCATTCTTATCTGTGCACGCAGAGGGCAACAGGACCCTGAAGGACAAATGGACTGTGGAGTACTTTGTTCCCCACGAGCTCCACGTGAGTGGCACCAGACGCAAGCTAGGCAATGACATCTCTGAGGAATCATAGAAGCAGCCTCAGAAAAGCTGATGTTTCTCAGGGATCATAGAAGCAGCTGCAGAAAAGCAACTTTCCTCAAGATTTTTCATTTTCTCCGGGCTTGTCCCGGGGGAGATGAGCTTGTCGGACATGTTTTTTTTTGGAGCGCTTGCGCTTCATGATCCAAAGAGGCAGGAACAGGTCTCCCTCAGCTTGTGTCCGCAGTACTCTTTTGAGCTTACGCCTTAACCTGTGAAGCATCCACGTGTTTGCAATGTAGTACACATGGATGCAAAGTAGTACACATGGATGCAATGAGTACACATGGATGCAATGCGTACACATGGATGCAATGTAGTACACATGCTTGCAATGTAGTACACATGCTTGCAATGTAGTACACATGGATGCAATGTAGTACACATGCTTGCAATGTAGTACACATGGATGCAATGTAGTACACATGGATGCAATGTAGTACACATGCTTGCAATGTAGTACACATGGATGCAATGTAGTACACATGGACTGTGACTTCACCTGTGAAGCATTAACACGCTCGCATTTCATGTGTTCCTCTTGCATCCATGCCAGGCTGAGCCTCCCGCCCCCTCTGCTGAGTCAGTCAACGTGATCAGGTTCCCTCAACTGGAAGTTTGGGTGAGTTTAATACATTGAAGTTCCCAACAAAGAGAGCAGCCATCGTTAACGCATGCACATCCATCCTTACAGATCCTTAAAAAATCCGAATTTGGAAGGCAGGCACACTGCAAAGGAACTGAAGTAAGACTTGTACCAATCACGCAACCCACAATTTCGAAACTGCAGGTCAAGGTATTTGGAGGCTATGCCAAGGAGGAGGAGGTGACAAACCAGGTACTTACATACCCATCTTTATTTCTGTCTTCTTCATTCCTTGTCTGTCGTTTTAGCTATGTAAGGTAGTGAAAACCTTGACACAAATAAGTCAAGGATAAGGAAATCATTTTCATTTTGGTACCAAGTACCAGCAGACCAAAAAGGCCCCCTCAACATCATTGATAAGCGTAAGGTTGCTTCTGAGTTCATGCATGATATTGTTTAAAAAGGATCATCTGGTCTGGGACTCAGGTTTTCCATTTCTTAATACACATCGGCGAGGAGGGGGGGGGGGGGGGGCAGTAAGCATTTTCATCCAGGCGGTGCTTTCATCCAGAGTATAGTAATTTGTGAACATGCTGCAGATTTTTGACTTTTTGGAGGACCTGGACAAGTCTGGAATCAAGGTCAGGACGGACATGGTGGGCGTGGCCTTTTACGACAAGCCATACCACGTGCTGGGCAGGCATAACGAGGTGCGTGTTGGTTGAGATGGCGTGAGATGGTGTTCATGTTGTTCACACTCACGTTTGGCTAGGGTCCTCCACGAGAGAAGAAAGCAAGATTTGATTAAATTAAGCCTTAATAACATGTAAGCTAAGGAAGTAGAGAATGTCTGCAAGGGCTAAGTTATTCAAGAATGGAGAAACATGAGAAAAGCTCGGATGAAACACAAGTGGTTGACATCACTTAGCTGGAACATTGAACTTTGCAGAGTTCAGCTCTCCACCTCAGGAGATGCGTTGTGCTTCATACCCTTCCTTTTGTGCAGGTCTGGGCATGGCCAAAAGAAATGAGCATCGATGACATTCATAAGGCCCGTGCCAAGCTGCAAGAGAACATGGAGGTAGGCGCTGTACGCCTTGATACCTGTGATACCATGTTCCATTCAGTGAGGCTTATGTCAAGTTGCTTGAAGCATACGTGCCAGGCTGCAAGAGAACATGGAGGTAGGCGCTGTACGTCTTAATACCTGTGATACCATGTGTTCCATCCAGTATGAGGCTTATGTCAAGTTGCTTGAATCATACACATTTCTGCTACACATCTCACATTCTAGGGGCTTGGTTGCTTTTTGTTGAACAGCACTAAGTTGTGCAGCTTTGTTTCCTAACACCGCCTTGCAGGAGCTTCTGGCAAAGAACATTAGGGGCTTTTGAGGTCGACCTATTTTTGATGGAGATTCGGATTTTGTAGAAGTGAACTCAGGATAAACAGGTGTTGTTTCCAAATGTTGTTACAGTAAAACAGTTGCGCATCTTTGGACTTGTTGACATGGTATAAGGACAAATCATTACATAAATGTATATGAAGCGCCTTTGCCTTGCATCAGAACTATTTTGGGTTAGTCAATGCGAGGAGTGAGATATTCAACAAATAGAATTTTGTAACTGAGCAGCGTGAAACTTCTCCACCATCAAAATGTTCAATAAGAATGAGCTCAGACGGGTTGAGCCCATAATCAATCCACAGAAAGGAAATTCAAGACTACACAATGCAGGCACGTGCACATTGGTGATAGTGTTGACGCTGAAGGTGCAGGATTACAGCAAAAGTATCTGTAAGGGCAACTGCTCGAGAAAGAAAATGGATATGGTGTACTACTCTGAGCAGCAAAGCTTGGTGCTGCGCATTCCTGTCACAGCAAAATGACTGTGACTGGTGCAAAGGTTGCAGCATTGAGATTAAAGGAGGGGATACATACCTTTGTAAAATAAGATGTGCCTTATAGCTACAGCATAATTGATACAACACAAATTTTTACACACCTGCATTGACAAGCATATTCATTGGCAGCCACTTATCGTGTGACAAGCAGTTTAACGAAACTGTTACAAATTCTAGAAAAACTAGCCTCAGGCCTTACAATCAAATACGCCATTCATCATGGCTGCATGTCCCCTCTGCCCACAATCAAATGGTAGTATCATGCACATTTCCTCTGCTTACATAAACATAAAATGTCATGCACGTGCTCTCTGGGTTCTAGCACACACACTTCAGGAATATTAACACTATTAACACAAGCGCATTACCTGCTCATTAAAGTCAGTAGCAAAATTGGATCCTACGGGCCAGGCAGAAGTTCAACTACTGGCGATATAACATGCAACCCTACAATCAAAGATAAAAAGTGTAAAAACTATGCAGGAGCAAAATACATCCCTCACACTACTCAAGGATAAGAAGCCACTTTAGTACCAGGTGGTATAAACTCCTCCACCAAAGGAACAAGGAAAAGATTGATGGGATCCAGGAGGGTTGCGGACTTCACCTGAAACCTGCTCCCAACGAGAGTTGATGACAGTGCTGGAAAGGGCAAGTCTGGTATGGACAAGTTTGGCAGCATAATTGACAAAATGAACATGAAACTTGGAAGCAAGTTTCTTATTCTTTGAAAATCAAGACCCAGATCCTTAAAGGCTTCAGCTTGTGATTGTTGTAGGTAGTGCAACCCACTCCTAAAAGGATGGTGTGGAGGGTTATGGAGGCTCTTTGAAGGATGGTGCAGAGGCCTTTGTGCTGTTCCTGCACTCGTCTGGTTATGAGTCTAGTGTCCTCATCTTGATCTCTATGAGGTGGATGTCACGTTGAAGAATGCTGAGATCTTAAGGGTAAGTGTTGTCTGGAGAAGGTGGATCTGCTGACGGCTGGTATCTGCTGACGGAAGTTTTCAGGGTGTTAGTTTTACTACTGTCTGAGTTTCGCGTCGAATTGCTCTTCTGGTGCTATAAGTCTGGTGCTGCGAGTTCGTGATACAACAAACACCCCACAATATTTACATGTTTTATTTACTTTTTGCAGCCTAGCAGTCGCTTTTAATTTACTGGTGGCTTATCTGTAACATCTGTAACATCTGAATGTGATTTCCTTTCGCAGGAATTGTGCATCTCTGTTTCCCCCAACAGGATCCCACGATGTGTCTAGTTTCCTAAGCCAGAACAATTACAAGCTTTATTTTTTCCTCCATGAACTAATCGCTCTTCATGAGCAGGCTAGCAGTCGCACTTCTTGACTGAAGGCCTTTTTTGCAAACCTTGTAAACCATTTAAACCCTGTAACATCTGGATCTCCCTTCTGTAATCTGATTCTGTGCTTGCGTTTGAAGGTCAATCAGGGCCCGCAATTCAAGACTCACACCTGAGGTGAGTAACGTTAAGCAAGAGAGCAAGGATAAGAGACTAGCAAAGCAAGAAAGAACGCAGACCGCACCAGGCCCTGTCAGCTTCAAACACAAGCACAAACATCCATGTACACGAATAGCTTGAGCAACACAAAGCGACAGAGCTTCAGGAGAGCAGCATTGTAGAAGGCGCAGCAATTCTCACTCACATCCATTAAGGAGTACACTGATGCAACTAACATCCTTCCTACTTTATGTGCGTATTAATCTACCTGCTTAATTTCAACGCAACAGAGCATAAGCTGGGGAAGTCAGTTTATTGGACGAGACTAGGCAAAATGTATTATAAATGTACTATATAACCTCAACTGATAACCAACTAACCAAACCTGCTACGTGGATCATGGTAGATCTAGAACCGTGTTGGTGGCCAGTGCAAGTGTACATGAGCAAAGGGCTGCTCTGTGGATCATGGTAGATCTAGAACCATGTGAGTGGCTAGTGCATGTATGTGTACATGAGCAAAGGGCACAGTGATCGAATTGCGCACAGAGAGGAGCGGCTCCGCTAGCATGGCTTTGGCTACTATGGAGGATTGGTAATGATGTAGGGAGCAAGTGTAGCATGGCTTTGGCTAGCGTGGAGTAGTGTAGGGAGTTTGCTAGCATGGCTTTGGCTACTGTGGAGGATTGATAGTGGTGTAGGGAGCAAGTGTAGCATGGCTTTGGCTAGCGTGGAGTAGTGTAGGGAGTGCTAGCATGGCTTTGGCTAGTTAAGAAAGCTTTCTTAGACGGACGGACGTTCACCTTTTTTTAGCTAGGTGTAGTTTCAGGCTTCTTCCAAGCTTCAGCTCAGATGGCCCCTGAGGCATTTATCGCGATGCAACCTTACCTTCCCTTCCTTTTCCTTAGCTACAGCACACAGGAAACGCCTAGTAGTATGCCCCCATAATTTTAAGGCTTGTTTCAAGTCAGGCCCTAGAGCAAGTAATTAATGCGCAAGTGATGAAAACACCGTGATGGTAACTCCTCATTAGCATTATTCAAGAGAAACTGAAACTGTGCTGTCAGAAAGCAAATAACATAACATGTAAGTGCACGTACGTTAAGTGCGGTACATACACCCACAAACACGTACAAATTGACATCAGATCAAATCACCGTCACTGCTAAGTAAACCACGTCAACGAACAGGGAACTGGTAGAAGCAATATGGACCACAGCTGTGCAAACCCACTCCTCTGCTGGATGGTTTTTCCACCTTGGAGGCCTTTCTTGGTCCAAAGATGAACTAGTTATCAGCAAGGCTAGCACATCCGACTTATTGAACTAGACATACATTAACTCTCAACTGTCAACCAGCTAACTGATTGTCACACGATTTGTCGCTGCCAACGATTGGGCGTGACGCATTATTTAACCCTTTCACCACGTCACAAGATGACACATCACAAGATGACGTCACCACGTCAAAAAATGACACCGTACCCCTGTCAAGCCTGGCCTGATCCTGTGACACTAGGCCTTTTGTCTGACTTTCAGTTGCCCCACTGGTGGCGCCTCTCAACCTACTGCATCGTGTCAACACATGGGCACATAACATTGGCTTTGAAGTGTACGTGTGCGTACATGGGTATACTCGTCCCTATTTGTCATCCCTCATGTTATCCTGACACCCCAGCTCTCCCCAAGGGTTCACAGGCCACCTCTTGAGATCACTCCGCTTTTGTCTGCCTCCGTGAAAACTCTATCTGTGCCGTTGCCCCAGCGTGTGCCTTGGATAAATCCAGCCCTCCCTTCCTCACCACCATCTCAAAGGCGAGAATGCAAATGGACCATGTAACCATGCTCGCAGCCACATATGACCGGAGCTTGTTTTCCTCACTTACGAGCTTCCAGTCCAGTCCAGTAGCCAAGAGTGCAAGTGATGCAGAACCTGGTTGTAAGTTGTAAGTGATGTAGAACAGCTTTGCTTGCATTGAGATACCAATGGAAACAGTGCTAGAGTTTTATTTGCTCTGCTTTGTTTGGCACAGGCACAAAATGCAATAGCATGTAAGAATTCAAAGGCAGTTGGAAATCCCCTGGATCCACCAAATAACCTAAATATCTGCTTAACCAAAAACAGCATTGGAACAGCGTTACCTACCAAGCAAGAGACGTTGGACGGCCACCCATAGGCCAGATACAAGGTGCCGTGCCATCCAAACTCGGTGCTGGAGATAAGAAGATGTGCATGTACATTATCTTGTGAAATAATAATAAAAAAGACGTGCTTTGGGGAATTACTCACGAGCACAACTCACACAGCCCAAGCCCCACCAAAGCCATAGCCCCACCAGAAGGTGCAGTTGTACAGAGGAAATCGAACATACTACATTGGTGATGAGGTTTATGGAAGGCTTCTCAAGGGAAGGGACCACTTTGTTTGTGCTGCTACTCTAGCTGTACAGAAATCCAACTCCTGGATTTGTAGGCATCCGAAGTCACTTAGATCCACCTCAATCAGATCAAGTACTTTGAAGACAAAAACCTCTAGTTGAACACCACTGAGGAACAGCACAAGGTCCTCTGCACCATTCTTTAATGAGCTCCCACTACTCTCCGCACCCTCTTAAATGTGACTTGCAGCATTTACAACGCTGAAATTCTATAGACATTCAAGGAGCAGGATATTGATATTTAACAAGTTAAGAAACTTGCTTCCAAGCACCTCGCGCACTCTGTCCACTACCCTGCTTTACTTGTGCAAAATAGACGTGCCCTTTCCGGTATTAGTACAAACTCTCATCAGGAGCGGATCAGGCTTGCAGCAATCCTAATCACCATAAATCTCCCTCTTGTTCTTTCCTGTGATGGAGGAGCTATTCGATGTCTAAGCAACTCCTTCTCCAATCAATAAGGGAGAGCAATTTTTCTACCTGTGTTGCTGAATCGTCTTCTTATGAGTCATTTGATGCTACCATGTCGGTCTTTTGCTAAAACAAAATGTACATGCAATAAATTGCATACTTCATACTTCATACACTGAAATCAATGCATGAATGGTACTGGTATAAATATATGATCCACCCCATGTAAAGCTGGGCAGCTACATGTACGATTTCTACTTGACCTAAACACTGCTTGTTGCAAGCACACAAAATTGGTCTGATGACTTTGCAGAACTGCTATTGCAAGTCCATGAACAGAGGGCTGACTTGACCACCGATCGTCCGTATGTTGGCAGTTCAAACCATTTCATATTAAAAATAAACAAGGCCACCAGCATTGTGACATGTTTGTGTGGCAGATGCTTTCATCATGTATTTCCTGGTAGTGCCAAGTGATTTGCGTCGCATCCCTCACCAAAGAAGGTCAGCGCACGCCCTTAATTGTAAACAGCAAACTCAGTGTTTGCTCTCCCTATACACCTACCTTTTCATACTGCTTGGCTCGTGCCATGGCCACTGCAATGCACAAGCTGGACAGGAACCATGCAGCTGCACCTGTGATCATCAAGTGTTATATATAACAATGTCTCCATATGGTACATTGTGGGTAGCTGATCTAGAGATCATGCTATTTTCTAAGCTGCATTATTACTGGCTGATCAGGTACCAAAGTATCTCCTGTTTTCACTGCCTGCATCCTTTTCTCTTGTTTGATAGGTGGTTTATGTGTGTAAATGTGTTGACTGGTTGAGTACAATAACATGGAAATAATGGATATATGCAGGCTTATTCGACCCATGCGAGCATGCGCAAAAGTGCACGAGTTATAAAATTTGCATATAAGATCACTTGAGTTTGTGAAGTGTTTGAATATGTCTTGATGAACAGCTGTACACCGCACAAGCTACAAGCTACAAAAGAAAAAGTACGCAAGGAATCTCCCCACATTTGTTTAGGAAGTCACTTTTTAGTTACAAATTTGAACTTTGTGTTACAAGCTTGCATTCAAAGTCCAGACAAAACTGTGTAGCACCGTATCTTAACAACTACCTGCCAAGCAAATAGAAAAGACGCACCTGTGTTAAAGGCCATGTAAGCAAAGTGCAGAATTGGGCCTTCCTGAGGCTTTGTAGCTATGGCTGAAGTGGTGTAAGTCAGGAAGACACCACCCATTAATAAAACGCCCAGGCTTGCAAACAGCCTCCCTGCACATTGAATGTAGTACATAACAATGATGGGACGCTTGTAACCAAGTCGGCAGGGAAAGGCAAAGCCTTGTGATTGGCTGCAAGGCAACTGACAGCTTGAATTGCATCTGAGTATGAGCACTGGGTGATCACTGCATTTGTATGTGGTGTGACTAAGTGGCCTCAAAACGACCTCCCTGACACCCCTGTCCTTCTTTTCCTTTTTTGAATGCCTTTTCCTACCAATTTGTTTTCTGAGTCCCCACTCGAAAGCGATCAAGTTATTCCCTACTATCTGCTGTGAGTAACAGGATAACTTTATCATCTTTAGCCAGGCCTACAAAGGAACTTTCATGAGCGTTACAAACTATAAATCTGAGTCAGAGCCCTCGTCTTTGGTCATTGGTATCAGACGAAGCACAGGTTTGCTTGGTTCACACAAGAAAGGCATTGAAAAAGGAAGCCGCAGACATTGCCATTGGGCTAAACGAGATTTGTGCTCCATGCAAGCCCAAAAACAATGTTGTGGCTCAGATCTTAGAAAGGTACGTCCTTGCAGGCGAATAAGTTGGCTGGCAGACAATTGATGCAAATTCTAAAATTCCAAGTGGTGTCCATACAGAAGCAACAGTGACCTTCATAGGGTGGCATGACAGGATGAGTGCTCAAATTTGCCTCAGCAGCCCCACTGCGTCAAAATTTTGCCTAATCCCTATTACCCTCTAGTTCCCCCTGAACTCATTCGGCTGCTCTCTGGATCTCTTTAAATTGCCAAATAATCCTTACATAATGGATCGAATAAATGACAGCAGAGAGCTGCAACAGAAGAAGCCAGGAGTCATGGCAGAGCCGGCAAACACTCTAGCCACACTTGCCTCCACACTTACCTCCAAGTCGGTGCAAGACGGGGTGCCTTGTTCGTATCTGAGGTGACAGTTGCAAGGGTATTAGAAGAGCCCAGATGCCACAGGGAGCGTTGTGGGCAAGCACGACCCATTTGAAGTTGGCATACTGTAATACGTGCATGTGCGTGTGCGCATGTGTGTGTGTGCAGATGTTTGTGTGTTTATTTTTATGTTTGAAAATTTTCAGGCCTCCTGGAGAATCATAACAATCTACAGCATATTTATAATTAAAACTGCTCTGCGTGTTGCATTAGGTAAAGAGAGTTGGGCAAGCAAATGCCACCATCAGCTTAAAGGTATGCATGTTAAATGTATGCTATCAATGTCGCCGCACCATTATCCAGGAGAGAGGGGGGGTTGTAATTGGGGAAAGTAATCTAAGTCAGGCTGATTATACTCTAACATGCCACAAGGAAATCAAGTCTGGGATTTGGCCAGGATGTGCCAAAAATGACACAGACGCCTTAATGCCACTTTTAACTTGAGCAGCGCAATACAACATTTTTTCTGCATGTCAGGAGGTGGGCTTAAACAAAGGTCTGTTCTTTCAGTTTATTCTGCAGTCTCAGCATCTCCATGGCTTATCAGTTCCCTTCGGCGCCTAAGGTCCATATACTTTGTACTACAACGTACTGGGCTACCTACCTACAAGCTGGTGAATCCATGGGCCTACTACCTACAAGTTGGTGGGTGCATGCCAGTTTCCATATGTGGGACCCCAGGAACCTCAGCGTGAAAAACTCGATCTGACAACATCTCTGGAGTAGGTACACGCATCCAAGAATGAAAAAAGTTTTGAGTTAATCAGGTTCTGAACCTGTATCCCTCACAGAGCATCATTCCTGGCTCCAGTGTATCTGTAAGGTAGAGGCTGTATCTGTAAGGTAGCTGTGTATCTGTTAGGTAGTGGTGTGTATCTGTAAGGTAGTGGTGTGTATCTGTAAGGTAGCTGTGTATCTGTAAGGTAGAGGTATCTGTAAGGTAGAGCCTGTCAAGACGTTTGGCCAGGCAGGACTCCTCCTTGGCTGTCACCTTTTGTGTATCTGTAAGGTAGAGCCTTTCAAGACGTTTGGCCAGGCAGGACTCCTCCTTGGCTGTCACCTTTTTGTTACCTTGGTTATGACATCTCCTGGTGCAGCAGATATTGCAGCAATGAACGCCTCCTTGGCTGTCACCTTTTTGTTACCTTGGTTATGACATCTCCTGGTGTAGCAGATATTCCAGCAATGAACGCCTCCTTGGCTGTCACCTCTTTCTTACCTTGGTTATGACATCTCCTGGTGTAGCAGATATTCCAGCAATGAGCGCGTGGAAAGGAGCTAGCCTCAGGGCTTGGGCAGTCCAAACCGCGAATGTCCAGCTTGCAGGAAATACCAGCACCCTGAACAAGCGATTCGTGACTTGCTCTTTAGCTCGAAATCTATGCCTTAAGTCACTTGGGTCAAGAGGTAAGAACAAAAAATGGACAAGCCGTGGATAGTGTTCTCTATGGGTTGAGTTGTATCTGGCAATTTTAATCCATGATAGGACGTGCTGCTGTCATGTTAATATTACAATGACTGTGTAGGTGCTATCTAAAGCAGCAACACCCTCCACATTATCAAACTTCAGAGCAATAGGCACTATCTACTGCAACTGCACAGACATACCCAGTCCAAGCCCTGGAGACAGCTAGCCTGAATGCCAGGCCGCTCCACAAATAAACGCTCAGCTTATAACATTCCACCGAGTCCACAACAAAAGTCATTCTAACCAAATTTAAAATTTTACCTAAGCACTGCTACCCTTGGTACGTGCTAGATCTATAACAATTTGACAAGCTGGGACAGTGGGACAGTGGAAAAGTACGCAGGATGATGATTTTAAGCCAAGGTGCTTTTAAGTAGGTACGTGCTTTTTTGTATGCAGGATGACTGATCTACTTTTTCAAAGCAGGATCTGGCAGGATGCTAAATGCATTAACACGGGAGACGGCAAAACAGTAGGGGGTTGAGCCCAGTATTCACCCTTGGTGACATTTCGTCGTGTAGGTTAGGGTGCATGATTCACAACAGCGTTTGAAACCTTGCCACTATCTTCTTTGTGGAATTTCACACTCACGTGACCAGAGACAAGAGCTCTTAGTCCCTAAGCTAATAAAATTATCTTGCATGAAGCTGATGCCACGTTATCCATCCCACCCATCCCCCCGCAGCTTGAAGTAAGGAGATGAGATGCGTGCCATAACAAGCATATGTGTGGATTTTGTGTGTGTGAAGACAGGCAGAAAATGTGCTTACCATAATACCATCATCCAGGAAAGGAAAACGATGCCTGTGTCACGAGGAGGCCGCAAAAAGGCCGAAAAATTGAATGGCACTGAATGAATCGTACATCAAGGGTTTTGGACCAACCATTCCCCCGCTTGTCTACTGTGCAAGGCATCAATGGCACGAATGGTGCCAGGGTAGAAGGAACTTTTGTCATGCATCCCCATGTCCAGATTGGTCAGGATTCAGGACCAGCTTGCTGGAACCGTGAGCGCGCGAGTGCAAGCATGTGCAAGCATCTGAGACATGTGCAACCACACATACTCACATGTATGCAACCATTTGGGAAGACGCAGTGCTTCTAGAGAATCGTGCGATTGCATGGCAGGGAGCAGAGTACCCTCCTTGGAGCAGACGTGGAAAACCTGCAAACGCTTGAAGGATTTATTTTATATTATTATTGCAAACGCGAAGTAATTTGCGAGGTGAGATGCATTAACACATACGCGCACACACACACACACACACACACACACACACACACACACACGCACACACACA
>Ga0307947_1002537_pt1 | contig 14637 bp, 13 predicted proteins | sample OrgLakmetagen232_FD_201840 | JGI IMG/M metagenome (GOLD analysis project Ga0307947, IMG submission 201840) | Saline water microbial communities from Organic Lake, Antarctica - #232 | ecosystem: Environmental > Aquatic > Non-marine Saline and Alkaline > Saline | place: Antarctica: Organic Lake...
TCAGAAATTGCGTCGACCAAATCTGACTGGCATACATGCCAGCTGACAATGCATATGTCTTGAAAAGCCACAACATCGCATGAGGCCTGTCAGAAATCCTCTTTTCAATACCAAACTCTTTCACTCAACAACAAGTACAAAGAAACTCAGATGCAAAGATGGACTACCAGTAAAAATTGAGTAGAAATTACATTAATTGAGGAAAAGGACCCACTTTGGTACTGGGTAGTACCGTAATACTCCTCCACCGTACAGAATAAGAAGAAAATTAATGGGGGTCAGGAGCGGCGCAGACCTGACCTGGAACCGGCTCCTGAGTTGATACGATTGAAAATTGCGCATCTGGTATGGTCAAGTTTTGCAACGTACCGGTAGTTTACAAAATGTACACAAAGAAGCAAGTTATTTAGCTTTTTGAGAGTCAAGGGCTCCTTAAAAGGCTCCTGTTTGTGATTGTTGTGGCCCCCACCAAAGTGCCACCCACTCCCAAAGGGATGGTGTGGAGGGTAATGGAGGCTCTTTGGAGGATGGTGCAGAGGCCTTTTGCTGTTCCTGCGCGGCGCTCAGCTGGTTCTGAGGTCTAGTGTCCTCACAGGGTTTTCAAGGTTTACAAAAGAAGGCCTTCAGTCAAGAAGTGCAATTGCTAGCCTGCTCATTAAAAGCGATTAGTTCATAGGAAAAAATTAAGCTTGTTATTGTTCTGGCTAATGTCCTCACAGTACTTGATCTGAGGTGGATGCCACGTTGAAGGATGCTGAGATCTTGGGTCGGTGCTGTCTGGGGAAGATAGATCTGTCGATGGCTGGCGGTGCTTAGAGGTGCTCCCGGTTGTCTCCCCCATTTGCCCCCTGCCACTCTTCGGAGTATCCACCCCCCTCATTACTAGCAAGCTGTCATAGCAAATCACTCAAAAGAAACGGTTGCGCCTTCGGACCAAGAAAGGCCTCCAAGGTGGAAAAGCCATCCAGCAGTGGAGTGAGTTCTTTGCATCGCTGGTCCCTAATGCTTCTACCAGTTCTCTGGCTCATGCCCTTGTGCGCTCTCTGCACACATGTATGTGTGTCTACTACTCTGTGTCTACTCAGCTTTGCGTCGCTGCCACACTGCTGCTTCTTCCCGGAGCTGGGACCCATGACTCAAATAGCTCCTCTCGGCCTCATTGTTGTTATACCTTGATAATATAAACGAACGAACAAATAGAGTCGGAGACCTTACACGGTACAGGGTCTCTTGAGGATCCCCTTTTAATGGTACCTCTTAGAGTTCACACGTTTGGCATGTTTGGCAATCGCTTCCCTACTCATATCATCTGAAAATGATGCTCTAAGTCTCTTAGGGTAGGGCATGATGGTTAATACAATCATCCCGTTATTCGTTGGTTGATCAATGGACTACTCTCATCTGTATGCATGCTATGAACACTACTGGTGGGCATTCAATCAGACTAGTCAATTAAGGCACGCAGTAGTAGCAGTGTTGGTAGTTGTAGTGGCAGGAACAAGTAGACGCCGCGGAAATACATTAACAAGGGCAAGATGCAGGTAGACAGTGAAAGAGGTTAGACAAGTTCCTTTATATGGCTTTCTTTTCCATAGTTAATGTGAGAAGCGGTTTTCACTGCCTGCTTGATTTTTCTTTCCTCATGTGCTCATTATCAATCAGCTTAACCTTTTTATGATGAACATGATGCTCTTCTAGGCTTAGTGTCCTCCTGATAATAATATGACGGGTTGCCATGCTTGTAGTTTCTAGATGGTCTTGGTTGCTGTTTTTTTTTATCGTACTAGAACATTCCCTGTCGGTGCTTCAACAACAGTTTTTAGTGACGATAAGCCAGGTGAAGTAGCATCGGAGAAAGTAACAGCAGCCGGTTTTCTCCACGCCAAAGTCAAATGACCGATGCACCCCAAACAGTGCCAATAAGCTATTCACCCAATTCGAAGCCCCTTCTACCTCATCTGAATGCAAGATACCTGATTTTAAATCTTAACCATTGACATTTGCTGGAAATTTGGCATTCTGGGGTGCTGTGTAGGGCCCGGTGTGTATTTTGCACCCACTTTGGCAGGGAAATCGTGCATTTCTGAAGTTGCCCCGATCGAACTCTGCTTCAGGATATAAGCATGGTCAATGTTGTATAAATTGCTGCATTGTCGAATTTGGGGCAGGGGTACTGGGAATGCCGGCGAGTGGGAGGCACTCACACAAGGGACGCAGGGGAAACAGACAGAAAATCCTGTCCCTCCATATTTTCTGCAAGTTTCATAGAGGGGCTTATCTGGGCACAAGATTAAACATGCTCCTTTTCGCATTAAAGGGGCAACTACTCACACGTTATTTCATCAAATTGGACATAATCTAGCTTCAAACTGGTGCTGGCTTTACAAGCTGCCAGAGCAATTGCTCAGGTCTAGACAAGTCGCCCTGCATACAAAACGAAAGGGCTAAATGTAGAAGTTGTGCACCTGTACCCTAAATGGGTGCTTTCCAGGGGGAATGGCACATTAATTTGCATATCTTGCCAACCACTTAGTCTTTTTGCCCCATTTCTCTTGCAATGACCTTTATTTACTCTAAAGATTCCAAAACATTAAATATGAGGCAGGTGGCCATGATTTTCCCTTTAACTTCTTTGAAATCTGCATATCAGGGCGTTTTTTACTCTCAGAGTTGCGGGGTTTAATGGGTTAATAAATATTTAGTATAAAATGTAAGGGGGGAAATCAACGATCTGGCTGAATTTTGGTTCAAACTTGTGTAGCGTTACATGCAAGCAATTTGGCTGGATGTTTTTCGGTCCCATTTCACACCTCAATTTTACACCAGAGCTCGGACCAAATCATCAAGGATATCAAAATTTAGAGGGCAGGATTGATGCAGTTTGTGAGCAATGACGTCTGTTTTTCCAAAATTCCAGATTAGATCCGCTGCCACCCACAATGCAAGAGTGTCCTATTCATCACTGGCCCCTTTATTTGCCTCAAAGTCGTTTGGCTCGGCACTTCCAGGGTCGATCTGCGTTCTTTCCCTGGCCTGCTGGTGCTGCCGTTCCACGGAACGACCATGTGTTCTCGAGCAATGGACTGGCACACAAGGAAGAGGTGGGGGTTCCAGGGGCGGGGGAGCACAGGTTTGTTGAGAAGAGCTTCACTGACACAAGAATGTCGGGTTTCACAATGTGGTAAAATCTGTATGTACCTATTCCTTTTTTTGTTGTGGATATATTTTAATCGATGAGTACTTTTCTGGCACCTACGCTTTGTGCTTAAATGTACCAAATGTGCGCTCAACGCTTTGAGAGACCCAAAGCACGCTTGCGGACGCTTGGCTAAAGCGCTTGCGGACACTTGACTAAAGCGCTGGCGCAACCAAAATGTCTTTCAAAGTGTGATCAAAGTGCAAATTTGGTGCTGCAGTACCAAAACCGGTAAATACCGGTATTGGCATTGAACTTATATAAGTAAAATGCGCTGATATGATTTGTTTTCAAATTTTGCGTGCTTGCACACGCCTTGAACGCATTTTGTACGCATTTTACTCACATTTTTAGTATTCAAAAGCGCACAATGCAGTCTGCCTTCCAAAGTGCCAAGAATTTGGGACGGCGGGCCGGGCTTGTGTCGACGAGGCCACCTGCAAATTTACAAGTCAAATATTTAACTAAAAACTGAAAGCAAGCAAAGACAAACAAAAAATCCGATCTGTCACCACGCAGCTTCGGATGTGTACTACTTGCAAATTTGCATTGTTGTGCCCTAGTAGCTTCTCTTTTTTAACGAGGCGTCTGTCTTCCGAATGAGTTGAGATCATTTTGATTTATTGAAACTCATTTTATGGTTGGAGATGGCTGGCTTGGAATGAGAGGAATATCGTATTTGTTAGCCTTGTTACACATCCTGCACAGCGTGCAACATGCACAAGCAGCTTCATGTGACTTTGTAAGTGCCAACACCAACAGCAGGGCACCTGTGGATCTTTGCAAAGCAACTGGTGTGAAGTGGGACCAGCACGAGGCTGCTTCGTACGGCCAACATTTTGCACCTGTTCTGCATTTCCATCCTGAGGTGTGTTGTGACTCTCGTTAATAACACACACACACACACACACACACACACAAATACACACTCACTACACACACATACACACACACTCACACTCACACACACTCACATAGACACACACACACTCACATAGACACACACAAACACTCACATAGACACACACATACACACAGACACACACACTCACACACACTCACATAGACACACACGCGCACACATACACACACAGACACACACACGAATGCACACAAATACACACACAAATACACACACACTCACACTTACACACATAGTCACACACACATACACACACGCGCACACGCACACATACAAACACAGACACACACACACACGAATGCACACAAATACACACACAAATACACACACACTCACACTTACACACATAGTCACACACACATACACACACGCGCACACGCACACATACATACACACATATGCACACACACACGCACACACACACGCACACACACACACACACACACACACAAACACACACACACTCACGCACACAAATACACACGCAGGAGAGGTATCGTCTGACTGGTGAGTGCGTTCTGCATCTGCGTTGGATGGATGGATGAAGCTACCTCAGTGATTTTGTGTATGCATGCAGGAATGATTGTTTTTGCTGCACATGCGGGCACAAAGATACAAAGATGCATGAGGCAATGTCGTCCCCCTCTCATTTGCACTCGTGCAGACCCTGCCTATTATTATAAAGAGGCAGCCATTTATTCGGCAACCCACAGACATGTCAGCAAGAACGACAGAGCGGCCTCCTCGCCTCTCAGCTTCCTCACCGTCCTGGGGACGCCAAACCAGGATGCAATCCTTGCTGGTGAGTGTGTGCACCTCTTCGCTCCAAACGACTCCTCTTTCTGACTCCACGCTTCTGAGCACTCTGTGTGCATACTGAGCCCAGCCGCTGCAGGCACACAAATTGCAATTGGCTGCAGAAACAGTTTTTGGTCTGTATAACATGTTGGATGTTCCATATTTTGTTAAGAGTTAGGCCAGGTGCGCCTTACCAAGAACTGCTGTCTAGTGACGACGCAACATTTTGGCTAGCAAAAACCCAGTTATTGCACGCGTGTCATCCTGTAAGCCTGAGTGCCTACTCAGATCTGTTTTTATCAAGACTTTTAACACGTTAAGTTGCCAGAGGATCGCGTGCACCTTGCACAGATACCTGTTGTACGTGCATGTCAATCTCAAACTGCAGGATGCCGTCCTATATGGTTTTTTTGTGACAGCCACCTGTACTCCATGTGCCAGCAGTGTATGGTTTTGGCATTTGCTGCTTTTTGCAGGCGCTCCACTGAACGCACAGGGCCACTCAACCTCACGCGTGTTCTTCAACGCCTACCCTCTAGGGAGTGCCTGGGTGTTTAACTACAACTTGTATTACGCGTGAGTGCGTGCGTGGCTAGTGCGACAGGGTTGATGAGTGATGAGTTACTGGCTTGTCTCTTGCTCCTGCAGTATTAATTATGATAGAACAGGCCAGTCAGTTCCAGTCTGATTCAACAGAGCAGTAGATGCAATTGACAGTTGGCAAGGGCTCATTATAACGAGTCCGATTCACAACAGGTGCAGAGCATGTCATAGGTCAGCGGCGCTCTTTGCTCATGAGTTACGAGCAATCAAACTGGATTTTCCATGGCTGCTGGTGTGTGCACCAGAGGCAGGCAACCCAACGCCTGCCTGCCAAGTCTAATGTTCTCTACTCAGCATAAAAGCCTACCCTATGGACAAGGCGTCCATGCTGGCTGAAGTAGACCAGGCACCATCGTCGTGCACACGCAGGTGGAATGGGTGCGCCAACATGGCAGTCAGCACCTCAGGCTCAGGAGGCATGCAATCCACCCTGGAGTTCATAGCTTGCCCTTTCAGCACACATGAGGGTGGGTTCATTTCTGGCACAACTATTGGATCTTGTTCCAACTGTGTATGGATGCCTCACGCACGTAACCATACGTCACAGCATTCAACATACACAGGCAGTCGTATTTGTCTCTCTACCCTTGCTAGGTCTTATGAATTGTTAATAACTGCTTAAGTTACATACAGATCCGTGCTATGTCCTTTTACCAATTATAATGTCCTTGAAGTTATAACTCACGTGCACGCATGCATGCATCGTGTTGCAAACATTACAGCAATTACCAAAGGACAGCGCACCTGGTGTGCTCCTGCTCTTCTGGATGCCGGCATCTAAACTACCTGTCCTGCTGTCTGCCTAAATTCCCTGCTATTGGCTTCCTTTTTTTGTTTTGCATTCATCCAAAACACTGAATGACATAACAATACTGCAGCTGACTGGGAGCGAATCAGCGTAGTTGTCTGTCCTGGGGACCAGTCAGCTAGCAACAATTCTGCTAGCAAGTCCCCTGGGAAGGTAGCCGCTGCAGTTTTCAGCCAGGTATGGATCACTTACGCTCACGATATGTATCAATCATGTTGCTGCAACATGTATGTAATGTAACAATGCACCGCGTACGTTTGGCTGAAACAGACAGCAAATTCCTCTCATCTTCAAAAGAAGGGTTTTGCGCAATTTTTACAGCAAGGCGCTCTTTTTGTCCGACCTTGGCCACCGCAGCACACTCACAACTTGCTTACACACAATATATTACTCATTGCCTATTACTCTTTGTTTGACCTTGGCAACCGCAGCACAATCACGACGTGCTTGTAGAATGTGAGGGGGGAGCCAATGGCAAAGGGGACTGCGAGTTTGAAGCAGTGGTAAGTCAATGCGAGATCCCTCTGACCTGTTGTGACCAGTTCTATTTCATCTTTCATAATTGCTTTGGCCTTCAGGTGTACTAAACAGGTTGGCTTTGCTTTTTAAGTGCACCGTAAATAGTCTTTACTTCATGCACGCTGACTGCTACCAGCGTAGGCATTCATTTTTTACTACTGCTTAAAAGACTCTTTTAGCGTGCTATGGGTATTAGGTTGCGACTTTCCAGCTGGGGTTTACAGACCTTGAGGCTGTCATGACATGTTGATCAAAATTGTGCTGCTTTTTGTGCTCACCCAGGCGTGAGGACGATGAGTGTCTTTAGCAATCTGCTGGTTTCTGTGATTGAGTGCCGAGTCACGAATAATGTGTGTACAGAAGGCATGAGTTTAATTGTTTATTTTTGCAGTCAACCAGCTTATGAACGCAGACCTTTCTGGGCAATAGGTAGTGCTCGGAGGTAGAAGGATCCCTTGCTGTCCTGTTGTGTTCGTCACAGGGAAAGCCTGGGAAGCCCAAGGAGCATCTGTCTGTTTTTGTAGGCCTGAGCAGCCACGCAAACTTCCCGCACCCCACAAATGGAACGGTGTACGGCGCTCTTCGAAACGACCAAAGGCACAGCCCAGCGTGCAGCAGGGTTTCTGATGGTAATTGCAGAGGCACGGATGGGGATGTGGAGCCGATGGAGGGTATGCTTCTGCTAGATAGATCGGCACGTGGTGGGCCTTCTTGGTACCCTACCGACAAAAACGTGGTACAGCTGGAGGGGGTGCAGCAAATCAGCGATCAAGCGGAAGAAGGAGGGAAAGCAGGAGGAAGAAGAAAAGGGACGGGAGGGCAACAGACAGGCAGAGGGCTAAGTAGTAAGGGGGAGGGGATGTCAGGGGTTTCCGAGGGGGAGAGCAGGGGAGACGTAGGCGGCACAGCAGTGGGCACAGGAGATCAAGCCTGGGCCCGATACTCAGGGTTTTGGTGGGTTTGGTTCAAGGCAGAATGGTTTGCATGCCAGAGTCCGCGCGCACATAAGTTTCCTTTGTTGGTCAAGCCGCGTCAAAAAAAGGTATCATCAGAGGCTGCATCAGGCTCTTGCCAATCCTGTGTTCGAGCAATGCGTTACCAGAAAACAGGGATTTGCTGCACATAATAAGCTCTGGGTGGCAACGTCTCCACTAAAATAATGGTCAAGCATGTGCTTTGCATCTCTGCATCTTATTGCTACCTGACGAAGGTGGACCAACCTGGCTCCTGCTCTCCTCTTTCAATAGGGCACATGTATGGTCACTTGCAATGATCGCCAATGTTGATTGCAGCACTGGAAATGTGCGGAGCTAATAATCAATGTCCTACACCAAACGATGTCATGGGCAAGCATGTCAACTTGTGAGTTGTGTCATGCTGCAGGGGCACTCGAGCGTGGAAGCTGTCTCCATCAGTTACCTGCTTTGCTAGTGGACGTGAGTAGAAGCTGTTGGCTTTGTTGTGAATGTACGTAATACAAACCGTGTCACAATCAGCATGTCATCGCAGCAGATGGCCAAATATGTGCCTTTTGGGTCGGCTGAACTGCCTCCATGTTAGAGGCACCAACGTGAATGCAGTAAACAGTGGAACACAGTGCACATCAATACGAATAGTTCACTATTGGAGGAAGGAGGAGAATGAGTGCCTGTGCAGCTTCTCTCCTGATGCCCCTTTAAATTGAATGTAGCATTATCCAAATGCTTAAACGCCGACCCTTGTCACATCACCATTTAAATGCTATATGTATTTTATCTGCATGTCCTGTAATTTCTGCACCTCAAGTGAGGATTGCTCTACTGGCTGTGCATTTTTCGCTTTTTGTGCTCTCTCTCTCTCTCTCTCTCTCTCTCTCTCTCTCTCTCTCTCTCTCTCACACACACACACACACTCACACACACACACACTCTTTCTCTCTTTCTCTCTCTATCTCATCATCATCATCATCATCATCCAACGCCATCTTGGATGCAGTGCTTCAATTTGCGCCATGCCCTCATACCAACCCCACCTGGCAGCTGCTTGCAAATACCCTGGGAGTGCCAAACACTGAAGACAAATTTGAAAGCCTGTCCAGGCCCATGCTTGCTTTGCCCCCTGAAGGAGCACCGCCAGTCACGCATTCCTACCATTCTAAAGGTGGGTTAATACACCAGCTCATGTTATATTACAAAACCAGCTCATGTTATATCATGGTAGGTTAAAACAAACACCAGCTCATGTTACATTTGCGGCTGCAATACCCTACCCCACAAAATACTGACAAAGACCAAATCTCCACGTGGCTCAGTAGACCCTCTGAGAACTGCATACCTTATTACCGTATAGGCGCATAACCAATGCGAGTTTTGAAATAACGAAATAACCCAATTATTAAACCCCCAATGCAAGCTCATACAATCCTAATTAATTACCCCAATGTGGCTCATGCGAGAACCATTGGCCCTCTGAGCTGCACGTGCACGCCTATGCACACGTGTGTTTGTGCGCGTGCGCATATAGAAAGATTGAAGGCAACCTCTGTGAGGGTTTTGGTTACCTTACATTGCTGCTTCCTTAATTTCAGAGTCTGGCATTTGAAGGGAAAACGTCAGTTGGGAGTTTTTTTTTCTTTTAACTTTTAGCTTCTTCCTCTTGGTGTCCTTCCTCCCTAAGAGAAGGCCCCCTGCTGCTTGTGCCTGTAGCCTGCTTAGGAGGCCTACCTGATTTCCTCTTTTTTGCTGCTGCCGCTGCTGCATCCCACTCTGCCTGTGCTGCCCTGTCCCTTGCAACAAGTTCTGCATGCGCCTTTGCTGCCTCCCCCTCTGCTGCCTTATTCTCACCTAGTCCGATTACTAGGCTTGAAGAAGTTTGCAACCCCTAGCTGTTTGTCCCCCATGGGGGCCTTGAGGGGTGGTTTGGGAGGCTTTCCCGGCCTGTCCCCATTCATGCCTAAATCAATAAGTTAATTAACCCCAGTGCGAGCTTCGCAAAGCCCTTGTAACTTACTTATTAAACTGCTCCCGACACTCCGCAAGGGGTCAGAAACCTTTGCGGTGCGCGTTGATAAACCGCCTATATGGTACCTCACAAAGCAGGCCTGCCCTTACCACCTGTCTGTTCATTTCTTGGTCTCCGCTTTGAGCATTACTTAATCAACCACGGCCAGCTCCTTACCATATGCCTTAGATTCCTTGATCTTGACCACGTAGGTGGAGCCAAACAAGGCCCTCTTTTTCGGGTCTGGACCAGCCAGTGGTTTGCCCCGCGCCCCACCAATTTCTGGACCTTACCAGCCAACAACATATTTTTTAGGTAAGGCAGAGGGGACGCTATGCTGCAGCAAAGAACAACAACCGACAGCACTTTTTATGTCGTTGCACTCATATCATTGCACATTGCCCTGTGTGTGGAGCAGTATTTTTTTTTTTTACCTTTCATTCTTGCCATGTCTGACCTGACTTTCCAGCAATGCTACCGAGGCTTGCGACAATGATACCTAGCTCAGGTGGGCCTTGTACGACTGACAATAAAAAAATTTGAAAGCATCAACTCAATAATGCTCCTACTGACAGGCTGTTCATCAACGGCGGCTCCTCCCTGCCCACTTTAACCTGCCTGCCATATATGGGCACCAGCACAGGTATGCCTCCCTCTTCTAGACAGGGCAGCAAAGACTCCTCTGCAGCAGCAGCAGCAGCATTAGCAGCACCCCGAACAGCCCTGCCCTGGCAGCTGCGTGCTGTCGAGCCATTTTTGTGCTTAGCGGCAGTGCCGCTGGTGCTGCTGGTACTTCTGCCTCAGGCGCGTCTGATGTGCAAGTGTGCAGAAGACACAGATCTTAAGGACACCGAGGACGTGATGAACCTTCAAGGTCTGTAAATTGTGCGGGTTCGCTGCCGCACATGCAGACAGACTGCTTTTATGCAAATAAATGTACCGTGCATTCGAACATACACACACATGCACACGCTGCACAAAAGCACAATGCACATGCACATGCACATATGTTCAGATAGAAATGCAGACAAAGAATTTGACATGTAAACACCACCCAACTCACATGAACAACTCAGGCGCTGTTCATTCTGGAGCTGGTTCGTGGGGAACTAAGCTATGGGGGTCACAGTTCCAAAGGGGCAGTATGCACTCCTTCCCTCCTCCGTCAACCGCCAGCAGCTTCAGCTGTGGCGTGAACAGCAGCGGCAGCAGCAGCAGCAGCAACATTAGCAACAGCAACGGCATCAACAAAGCTGGTGCCGATCATGGTGCAGAAAAGCACTTTGCTCTGCTGTCAGGGCTGCTTTCCTTGTGCTGCGGCATTATTTTGCTTCATGGTGTCAGCCCTTACATTTCAATTATGCAGGACTCCCTCCCAGCTGCTAGCATGCTCGTGTCAGTGATGCATCTGCTACTGCTTTGCAGCGTGGTTGTCCAGGTAGCAGTTGATCTGGCAGCTGCGTTCCAGGCAGTCAGGATTGCGCTCAAGCCAACGCCGCATCGGGGCATCAAAGTGGCACCAGGCAATAGGGAGGGAGGCATGTTTGCGTATTGCTCTGCCTCAGTCTCTAACACTTGGTGGAGGGCAAAGGATCCCATCAAGCAGTTTGCACCGGTCACTCTGCTGTGTATGGGGGTGTTTTTGGTGGGGGTGTCAGCTGGTGTTCATTTTGTGAATGGGTGCTTGCGCTTATCCTTGCCCCTATATAATGAATCATATGCATTCTCGTTTGTTAAGGGGTCAAAGGGCCAGAGCAACTCCGCCACTCTAGGTGTGTTGCTGTATCTGAGGGCTTTTTTCAACAAATGGGAGAGGGAGGAGCTACCTAGCACAGTCATGATCCCATGTTTGTATTTTGTCGTCAAGCAGCGATGGCAAAAAAGGGTTTAAAGGTATTTGTTTGCTTGTTATGTTTCCTCGCCCGTGCTTCTTACCGGTAGTGTACAATTTGTATTGTATTTTTGTGCAGGCTTGTTTTGTTGGCTAGATTAAGTACTTGAACGGAACTGAAAACTGTGCGTATCTATTAGCTTTGCCTTTATGAGTTTTTGAGTGCTCTAGTACTTACATTGTGTGCAGTGATGCAATGTCTGAGTGTGTTCTTTTCAGGGTTTTTGATGACTTCTTCTGCTAAAGCGACTCTAACAAATAAAGCTGCCGTAAGCAAGTGACGACAGGTTGTTTTCATGCACAGCCCATAATTTGCTTCTGAGAGCATTTGTTTTACAGATCAGATTTTGTTCATCTTTTTACCCACTCAAGTTCTTTAATTTCAACGGTTTTTGCCACCGTGCATTTTTGTGGACAGTTTCTGGAATGGGTTCTACAACAAATGTGGAGAATTTTAAGAAAAACTACGCAGACAGCAGGCAGTGAAATTCACTTCCACCTTCCCACATAAATTCAGGAAAAGGAGCCAGTTTGGTATTGGGTATTGTAGATTTCCTACCACAAGAATAAGAAAAGAATCAATGGGGATCAGGAGGGTTGCAGACTTGACCTGAAACCGGCTCCTGAATGACAGTTGAGCGATGATGGTACTGGAAAATGCAAAAATGTCGAATAAAGACCAAGCTTTGCGGACACTTTGTCACGATATCTCCTCACTAATCCAGGAAGACACGCTTTGTTTACAGCCCCGCTGCTTCTGCACACAACAACCCCACGTACCCTCAATAAGTGGCCCACGTTTGAACTTTGGGTCAGCTCTTTTACAGAACTAAAGGTAAGGTAAGGTAATAAGGTTACATCGCTATGTATGCCTCTGGTGGGCATCTGAGCGGAAGCTTGGAAAAAAGCCTGTAACTAAACCAAAAACGCTAGAAAAATCAAGGGAACAGGGCTAGGCACTTAGCTATAAAAAAGGCAACACCAAAAATATCAGGTTGGTTCATAATGGTCCTCAAACGAGCTGGGCCATCCTCAAACTGAGGTGGGAAGATTAACTGTTGCTGTGTGCGAAGTCTGACCAGATGTTCATGCGGACAGTCCAACAAAATGTGTTCCTCATCCTGAATAGTGTGCCACTGGCAGTCACACCTGTCACAGATCCTGAGCTCATAATGCCTTCTATTCCTGTAATGACGCATTCTTTGGACCAGAAAGTTGTGGCCAGAAAGGCGAAGGCAAGAAAGTGCACGGCTGAGGTTGCTGGGAATGTCCAAGCGATGGTAGAGAGGCAACACAGGCTTATGATTTCTTTTTCTGTCATCCCACCATCCAGGAGTATTCCCCAAAGGTACACCAAAATGTGTGTGATATGTCCTCATAATTCTGCTGGAATGGTGAGCTTCATGTGCGTGGTGTCAAAATGTCAAGATCTCTCCAGCCCCCAATGATATGTTCACGTAGAGTGAGTTCAAACTGTCCTAGATTGATAGTCTGACGAGATCGTATGGCATCCAAAAGCTGTTAAGCTGTAGGTAAATCTTGGAGCGCATGCAGAACCTGGTAAGTCCATGTAACACTTCTGTTTGCAAGAAGTAAATCAGCCGCACAATTTTCTCAAGAAGAGGGTTGTTTGAAGAGAGTCAACTGTTTCAGAGTCTTATGGTGCATCTGAACCAGTAAAAAAAAGATGGGCATCTGGCCTGTTTCGTGGAGCACGCAGTGAGTATCAGTACCTTTATGACACCCAGGAGCTTTTTCAGGAAGCCAAGGTGAAGGTCGTGTGCACGGGTGGTTACTCATATGTCAGTGAAAAAGTAGCCCATACTTGACATCCGTACAGGCCAGCTGTCAAAGCGAAGACCTGGAAAAGCCACAACATGGCATGTTTTCTGTGTGCTAGAACCGGTTCTGTAAACTCTAGCTATCGCGAGCCTCAAGTTGTCTGCCATCTTCTCAGCTGCTGTGTGCATACTTCCATCACGAGTGAGTGAATCCAAGGTATTTGAAATGAGTGACAAGTTCTAGAGGTTTGCCATCGTACGTGAAGGTGGGAATCGCAGAAGTATCTTTGCTGAAGAAGACCATGATTTTTGTTTTGTCAGTGTTGAGCTTGAGCCCCTTAAACGTGTGTAGCTGTGGAATTTGTTTAGCTGGAACTGTAGACATTCAGCTGTGTTTGAAGTGAGAGCAATGTCATCAGCATAATCACAATGAGGGACCTGAACTGAATCCAAGGCAGTGGCAGCACCTGTAACATGCATAGTAAAGTACAATTTACTTATCGCTCATTCATCCGGTTAACCATATTTGGCCACTACGCTACATTTGGTTTGAAGCCGAGGTTCTTGGTTCAAATCCTCAGGCCCGCAAAAACACGTTTTACACTTCGCCGCATAATCTCCAAGTGGACCCCGTCTAAAATCGAAAGCCACTATCATGTTAAAACCGTACAGGTTTAGGGAGTTGTGATGCTTATATGCTTACGAGGACGCAAGCACTTGAGGGTGGGGCGAATGTAACATGCATAAGTAAAGTACAATTTACTTATCGCTCATTCATCCGGTTAACCATATTTGGCCACTATACATTTGGTATCGAAGCCACTACGCTACAGCACCTCTCTGCACGGTCAAGAATCTGTCAATGTCATTGGTATAACAAAGGGAATACAGAAGGGGACTCAGAGGGCAGCCCTGTTTCAAGCCTTTGTTGGGCGCAACCTCCCCGGAAATTTTGTCGCCATCAATAAGAAGGTAGAGGCATCCTGTGTACATGGTTTGGATGATATCTCTCAAATATTGTGGAGTCTTAATTTTTTGCAAGTGTCTCCAAAGTTTCTCTCTTGGAATACTGTCGTAGGCAGCAAGGAGGTCCAGAAAAGCAGTGAACACCTTCATTTTTTTCTTTTTTGCAGTAGCGAG
>Ga0307947_1002541_pt1 | contig 14624 bp, 15 predicted proteins | sample OrgLakmetagen232_FD_201840 | JGI IMG/M metagenome (GOLD analysis project Ga0307947, IMG submission 201840) | Saline water microbial communities from Organic Lake, Antarctica - #232 | ecosystem: Environmental > Aquatic > Non-marine Saline and Alkaline > Saline | place: Antarctica: Organic Lake...
TGCCACCCACCTTCACCCACCTTGCCTCCCACCTTGCCACCCACCTTGCCACTCACCTTGCCACTCACCTTGCCACCCACCTTGCCACCCACCTTGCCTCCCACCTTGCCACCCACCTTGCCACTCACCTTCCCACTCACTTTGCCACCCACCTCGCCTCTGTGCTTTTGTCAACCCCACAGATCGACTCGACATCCATTTCGCAGCAGCCCCCACTGATTTACCTCAACCCTTATGCCCCCATCTCCACTTACCTGTCCAAGTACAAGGTGCGCTGAAAGGGTGCATGGAGCTCGCGATTTTGTCTATGTACTGGTTTAGCGTTTGTCTATGTACTATTTTAGCGTTACATGGCGTTTGTCTAAGTAATATTTTAGCGTTTGTCTATGTACTATTTCAGCGTTACATGCTGCGTGCGCCGGATATGCATCTTGACGGCATAGATCTGGCCTGAGTCACACACACCTGAGCTACGAGCGCAGATACAAAAAGTCAAGCTACGTGCCTGACGTGCAATCTTCTACAAGACCTGACAAGCTGTTCTTGTGACTCTGGTGCTGCCATCCAGTGCATTAGATATAATATTTGGTCGAGCCAGATTCTTCGTCACCGCTGCTCAAAAACAGCAGCGATGACGAGCACAAGCAAACGCGCTGAAATGTCACTTGCACCCAACAAGGCATTCGTACACATCAGGTCGCACACCAGTTGCTGTTGCTGCACGCACTAGCTGCCTCACACTGCATGCAGTGAGTGCTCCTCATTTTCCACACACGCGTTGATGTTTGGACTGTGCAGGTTGCGTTGGCTTCCTCGGAGGCGACCATAACTCAAGAGAACATAACCCCTTGCATCGACTTCATCACCGCATTCGTGTCGGTGAGTTTCCGACGCAAAGCTCGATTTATCTACATTTCCCATCGTTTTTGGGCTGTACTTCTCAGCCATGCTTTTACACATGCCTGTTCGTATTATGAATGTCCCTTGGCATGTATGTGGGCGTGTGTTTGTGTTAAATTGAGTGGCCGTGTGTGTGTATGCGTGTGCATGTGTGTCTATGTGTGCGTGTGTATATGTGTGTGCATGTGTGTATGTGTGTGTAACTTTTATGTGTGTGTGTGTATGTGTGTGTGTGTGTGTTTGTGCGTGCGTGCGTGCGTGCGTGCGTGCGTGCGTGCGTGCGTGTGTGCGTGCGTGCGTGTGTGTGTGCGTGCGTGCGTGCGTGCGTGCGTGTGTGTGTGTTTGTGTGTGTGAATCTCCTTCAGCAGGAGGTTTTGAAATGGGAAATGAAAATTGTTGTGCTGCACCACAGGAGGACTCACAAAAAAGCTCACACGTGTTTTGCCGTTGCAGCTGTTATCTTTTAAGCTTGTGCGATCCCTTCTTTGTGTTCTTCAAGGACCCTAGAAACATCCTCGACCCTAGGACTCCAGGGAGCGAACGCACTTCAGTACTCACTCTGTGCAGTTAACTCACCGCTGGTGTATTTTTATGACCCTTTAAGCATGACCCTTTAAGCATGACCTTTTAAGCATGGCCCTGTAAGCAAAAACCAGCAAGGGGTCAGCAAAGCCTTGCAAGAGGTATGAGCAGCCTTGTCCTTGTGCTGATATGTTGGTGTTCGGCACGTTGAGAAATTCAGCGAGAATTGTAGCCACCTGTCCCCCTCCCATGCACATCTTGATTCACGTCTGCAAGAATGACGTCCAGGCCCATTGCTACACATGCCTCTGCCTAAGAAACACACGTATAAAAAATAATGTTTTAGCCTCATCACAGGCCTCTGCCTCACACATAGCGTTTCCTGAATGTCGGCAGCAAGTGTGCATTAAAGCGCACACACGTACACACGTACACACGTACACTTGTACGCACACATCATAAGCTGCCACCGTTGCACCAATGTTTGGCAGCTCCTGCAAGCCAGCAAGATCTCAGGGCAGCACAGCGTGACACATCCCTGTGCATATGCTGCGATGCATTGATACCAGTGTCGCGCTTTTCACACCCCATCAGGCCCTTCAAGCCAGCAAGAACTCTGGGCAGCACAGCCAGATCAAGGTCCTGTCCAGTGAGGGCAAGCACCATCTGCATGCCCTCGTGGTGGAGAGTTACATACGCAACAAGACCGCCGTGCCCTCCTCCTTCTCCACCTTCCTGCCAAAGATCCACTTGCTGTGCCCCCAGGTACGTTTATTAGTGTGTGTGTGTGCGTGTGTGTGTGTGTGTGTGCGTGTGTGTGTGCGTGTGTGTGTGTGTGTGTAAGTACTTGCTGTGCCCCCAGGTACGTTTATTTGTGTGCGCGCGTGGTTGTGTTGGGGGGCGAGAGGGTGTGTGCGTGTGTGTGTATGTGTGTTGTATGTGTGTTGTGTGTTGTGTGTGGTGTTTGTGTGTTGAGTTTGTGTGTGTGTAGGTGTGTGGTGTGTGGTGTGTCAATGTGTATGTGTGTGTGCACGTGTGTGTACATGTGCTCTTGGGTGTGTGTATGTATGTGTGTGTGTACGTGTGCGTGTGCGTGTGAGCTCACACAAGAACGAATCAAACTCTTTCTTTTTGGAAAATTTCACTTTGGACAACTGCGCAAACTGAAGGGCCTGAAAAAGGCGGCTCACACACTCCGCTAGAAACTGTGGTAGCCTGCTTTTGTGTGTGTTTACGCATACCCGGGCGCTATCGTCTGCACTCTGGGTAGCTGTGCGAGCTGGGGGACCTGAACTTAAGTGGCACATGCACAGCTCGACGCTAATTGTGATTATTTGTGTTAACGCATTCTCAGGCAGTGTTGCGCTACCGTCTGCACTCTGGGCAGCCACGCGAGCTGGGGGGCCTAAAATTAGACGGCACAGCCACAGACTTTGTGGTGGATCTGTCCAACCTGCACTGTTTTGTGCGTTACGTGAGCACCAGCTACGGCGCTCTGTGCCAACACAACACAGTGCATGTGGACTTGGAGTCGATGTTCCAGGTGCGTTTGTTGCACTTGCGCATGTGTATGTCTGTCTGTGTGTGTTTGTATGTGAGTGTATGTGTATGTATGTGTGTGTTAGCTGCACCTACAAAGGTACCAGTTGTGCCAACACAAGTGCAGTGCAGTCTAGATGTTTGTATGTGTGTGTGTGTGTGTGTGTGTGTGTGTGTGTGTGTGTGTGTGTGTGTGTGTGTGTGTGTGTGTGTGTGTGTGTGTGTGTGTGTGTGTGTGTGTGTGTGTGTGTGTGTGTGTGTGTGTGTGTGTGCAGGAAAAAACGCGCTGGTTGAGCCTTGCGTCCCGAGACCCCAAGAACATTCTTAAACCGTTTTTCCGTTGATATTCCGTTGATGTTCCGTTGGTGTTCAGTTGATGTTCGACGCACAAATTTAATTAATTTAGGGTCTCCTCCCAATTTTCAGGTGAGTGCCTGCGCCCGCCGAGCTGTCTGTGCCACCACGTTTATACAGACCGGTGTAAGTAAGGTTGCTGAATAACGTGGAATTGCTGCACGCCTGCACTAATTGTTTTGCAACGTTACCTGTGCCGACGACGACCCGAAGCCCCTTCTCAAATCTGCGCGCAGGCGCCGATCATCTTGAAGTACGCCGCGGGCTCCTACACGCGTGCACAAAAAGGTAGGGGAAGTGGGGGTCAGGTACTACTACGGGGGTCGGGGGGAGGCAGTGGGAGATAGAGGCTCCGATCCATTTTCGAAGACCCGCGGGACGGATGCTTCGCGAATGCCGGTATGCAGCTTCCAATCCCACTAGATGGTTTACTGCTATACTTTTGTTCATTTGTTTGGGTGGAGCAAGTCTCGTCTGGGTGCGTGACGCCTGCCATTTTCCAGCTCATGTTAAAACAATAAAAACTTTGATATCTCACGCACATACACACATTTACACACATTTACACACATTTACACACACATACACACACACACACACATTTACACACACACACTCACACACTCACTCACACACACACACACACACATACACACACACACACACACTCACACACACATACACACACACACACACACGCTACTTATGCACATGACATGCCCAGCATGCACACCGCCTGAGTAATACACATATACATACCATGGTTGCTGCCTCATACATGCTTCTATCTTATTACTGTCTTTCAGGCTGTAAAACATTCTCCGTAAAACCACTAAGATGCTACAAGCTGCCAAGGCTAAGCAGGTGAGAAGTGCGGCACTTTTGCAAGGATAACAATAAGCAGGGGTCTAGAGCCTGAAACTAGCACGGAAGTGTCTGTGCAGGCTCTTTTGGTGATCTGAGAGTCATCAGAGGCGTCCTTCGTCCTATTACTTGCACAGTGGCATTAGGCTCTTGGAACAAGCGTCTCAGCTTTGCTGCATACGTACTGAGTTAGAAACTAAAGAATAAACGCCCCGATCGTCATTGATGGCAATTAATGATCAGTGTGTAAATTGCTATGAACTGATCTTTCAATTACGCTGCCAAACTTGTCCATACCAGACGTGCCCTTTATTCCAGCACTATAATCGACTCTCATCAGGAACCGGTTTCAGGTCAAGCCTGCAACCCTCCTGATCCCCATTGATCCTTTTCTTTTTTCTTTGGTGGAGTTTTACGGTAACCGGTACCAAAGTGGCTTATTTTCCTTAAATAATGTAGGGAGTGGTTTTTCGCTGCCTGCGTAGCTTTTTCCTTTTCACATTTATCGTAGCCAGAGCCCCACCAAATAAAGCGCTTTCCTTTCAGAATGCACTCTAGTGTGATTAGCTCCAGTCTCAAAGTAAGCCGTGATGTCTACAGAGGGTATGTGACGCTTCTCTTTCAATCCGACGCTGGCATTATGATGCTCACATTCTGCGTGCAGGCTGGTTTCTTCCTCCTCCTGGCGTGCTTCAGCGGCTCCCAGGCTGCCAGCAGCTTTCCCCATGGAACATCTTACGGCGATACAGTGCTGGGAGCCAATGACGATGGCTTTTCATCTGCAGTGACCCTCCCGGCTGCCATGAAGTTCTTTGGTGGGACTGCTTCTCAGATATTTTTCAACAACAACGGCTTGCTGTCCTTTGACGGTCCTGTGTCGTCCTTCACGCCCTCTGCTTTCCCTGGGAACATCCGAATGCTGGCTCCCTACTTTGCTGACGTTGACACCAGAGCCAGTGCCAGTGGCAAGCTACACTACCGAGTCTCCACTTCAACCGCCGACAAGAACCTCGCAACCTCCCAGCTACAAACTTACTTCGATAAGGCAGACTACGTCCCTGACTACGTGGTTGTGGCTACCTGGTGTGTGTTGCCGTTGCTGTTCTTTTTTGGTGGTGATGATGACTTCTTGCGTTGTGCACGTATATCCCTATCGCACAGAAACTGAGTGCCCTCTGAGGAAGGCACTCACGCTAGCCGATGCTCTGCATCTGTGTGCTGCTAATCTGTGCGCTAGCCGATGCTCTGCATCTGTGTGCTGCTAAGTGTCTGTCATAAAAATTTCAAACAGGGCACTCAAGCACCCTATCTCAGTGCTTATTCTACCTTACTGCTATTGCAGGCCTACAGTAGGCTACTATTCCTACGGAGTCAACAAGCTCAACACCTTCCAGGCCATGATCTCAGTGAAGGGTGATGAGACGCTGTCATGTTTCTACTATGACCGCCTGGAGTGGACCACAGGCGCCGCATCAGGCGGCGTTGACGGCTTGGGAGGAACCCGTGCGCGGGTAATCTTTTGTTGTGTGCTAAGTCGGCAGTCTGTTGGAAACGCTGGCAAGATTGTTCTGAGCACTGCCAACCACTTCATTGTTGCCCATAGCTGATCGTACTTACAATGCCAGTTGCTCATACCTACTTATCTAGCTTATTCTCAATCTTTGTGGTACGCATTACAGCGTACTTCTTTCTACTGCACAACTACATTCTATTGTGTGCGTTGCAACAACACACACAAATTCCACCAGGCATCACATGATGGTTGTTGTTTGCCCCATCCATTGCAGGGCGGTTTCGATGCGGGTGACAACACGAATTTCCTCACCCTCCCTGGCTCTGGGTATGATGCCGTCCTGAACCTTGCAACCACCAGCCAGGGTAACCGACCCGCTGGGACTTGGTGCTTCAACATTGGAGGTGTTAATATCATGGAGGCCCCTCAGGTGTGGATACAAAGACCGTGGCAATGCCAATTCAAGCCTTTTCCTCTGCTGCAGCTCACGAGGCCCCCAGGAAGCTAGTAGGGTGTTGCTGTTTTTATGCGGTAGGTAACACTGCCGGTACTCAGTACTAAAGAGGCTCCTGCGCTTCAAATCATGCAAAGAGTCTTTGTAAAATAACATGATTTGGGGACTTTACAGTATCGGGAGGAGGAACAACTGTGATTTTTTATTGGCAATGCCGGCATGCTTGTTTTGAAGGAAAATGCGATCCAGACCATCTTAGTTGGCCCCTTTCCTTTCCGCTCAGCAATTGGCACCCTCATGCTGCTGCAGTGCAGACGCGTACTCAGTAAACTCCACCGGAAGCATCCGTGCTCATTATAGCTCCCAGGCAGCAACGGCCTCCGTTTTCCTAAATTTCCTTAAACAATACTCAAGTGTGATCACCACTTACGTACAACTCCTCTTTCCAGGAGGCAGACACCGCGGCACCTGTGATCACAGTGCCCGGCAACATCCAAACTGAAGCAACAGGACCCACCGGTGCTGCAGTCACTTTTACAGCCAGCGCTCTTGATGTGGAGGATGGCCCTCTGCGCGTCGATTGCCCCCCGGCCAGCCAGCAGTCTGAGACATCCTTCACGGGCACTTATGCTCTGGGGACAACTTCTGTCACTTGCAGCAGCACAGACGCTGCCGGGAACGCTGCATCTCAGACATTCAGCATAACTGTGCAGGTGTGTGTGTGTGTGTGTCTACGCGTGTGTGTGCGCGTGTGTGTGTCTGTGTGTAGGCTACATGTGTGGCCAAGGTAATTAAGGTGCTTATAAGCTGCTGAAAGTTGAGTCACCACAAGAGAAGCAGAGGCTCTTAGCCTTAGTGATACCTTACATCTGCTGATCTTTATGGGATTCTTTACAATGCTGTCAATTTACTGCCTGGTGAGGTAACAGAATGGCGCTGCGCACCCCTCACAATTGATGATGATGACAATGTCAGAGAATGGTAGCAACACGCACGATTGAACCAGGTCTTCACTGTCACCGGTATCCGTGTGCTGACGTGCCGACCAACCATATGTGTGCTGACCAACTACTACTGTCATGCTCCACCGCCGCCCTTGCTTGCAGGACACCATCCCACCCACAATCAGTGTTCCAGCTGACCAGGTCCTTGAAGCCACAGGACCCACTGGTTCAACGGCCACCCTCCCTGTCTCAGCACAAGACACCGTTGATCCAGCACCAACGTTGAGCTGCACCCCAGCTCTGGATGCCACTTTTGCCCTTGGAACCAGCACCGTGACATGCACAGCGACAGATGCATCCAGCAACACCGCGACCTCTACGTTTCGAGTGACAGTACAGGTAATATAGGTTTGATTGCTATGAGGGGCGAATCTGTATGCTATGTTGTGCCCTCCCTGAAGCCAGTACCGTGTCCTGTGACTTGTGAGCAGCAAAGCCTGCCTTTTGCTGTTTGTCAATGGACTCATCTAGTCAAAGACCTGGCTCTGAACCTTGATACACGCCGTTTTGACCGAGCATCAACTCTTACTCCTACCAGAAAACACTCAGACTGGCTGATCTATGTGTCATTGTAGCCTCACTGCAATTGATTTGTAGAGGTCAATGACTAGCACCGGTCCCAATGCTGCCAACCCCACCCGCAGGACACCATCGCCCCAACACTGACCGTACCACCCTCAAAGACGGCGGAAGCAACGTCCATGGCGGGGGCTCAAGTTGACTTTGTCGTCAGGGCTTCTGACGTCGCAGACCCCAACCCAACAGTTTCTTGCGTTCCAGCTGTTGGATCTGTCTTCCCCATTGGCACCAATGCTGTTGCATGCACTGCCACGGATGCTGCAGGAAATGCAGCGTCGGCTAATTTCCACATCACCATCGAGGTCAGTAAGCATCGTATCTACAAACCGGCAGAGAGAGTATGAGTTTGAAGGCAGGCCAGGCTCTTAGGGGCTGCAAATCCTGCGTAGATATACCCCTAAAGCCATGCTTGCTTATACAGACCAGTTGTCAAATGAGGGTTGGCAAAAGAGCAGAGCAGTCTAGGTCGAAAAACCTAGTCACTGCGTCGAAGTGCTTTAGACTTGAAAGAAGGCGTCAGTCCATTTATTTACGTCCAGGCTTGAAGTAGCATTCAAGCCCTGCACTTTGAAGCATTCCAGCAGCAGAAGTACATCAGTATTAATCATACAGCATAAGAAACATGCGCCTTTGGTGTGGCTTTCATTGCAGGACTCGGTACCTCCTACACTGACTGTTCCCCAGCCCATTACCCTGGAAGCCAGTAGTCCAAGTGGTGCGGTTGCTACTTACACAGTCACCGCCTTGGACGTTGTTGCCAGTAGTCCTACCATCTCCTGCACGCCCGCATCAGGCTCTACGTTTCCAGTCGGCAGTACGCAAATCAGTTGCACCGCAACAGACGATTACGAGAACTCTGAAACCTCCGAGTTCCATGTCAACATCTTGGTGCGTGTGGCTCCTGCATTGTGGATGCTATCCTTGGGAAGGCAGAGAAATAGGGGGAAACATTAGATGCTGCTAGTAAGACTGCACGATTGCAGCAAATTAGTGGGCAACAACGTGCTGCTAGTAAGACTGCACGATTGCAGCAAATTAGTAGGGCTACCCAGGGCATAAAACACCGTGCCAAACCTGGCTTACATTTGACAACGCATTTGCTGTTTAAGAGGAAGCTGTACATTTAACCGTGTTGAGCGCCTACCTCTTTTGTACATGCTCGTTGATCAATTCAGCAAGGACAAATGTGTTTGGATCCCCTGCTTAAAAAAAGTGCATGAGTAAACAGCGCATTATACGTGTTGCGGCACGTGCGTGCAGTCTGTATTACAACCTCGGCAAAGAGCTGGTTTGGACAATGCCTCAATGCCTATTGCCTTGCTGCATGTAGGACACCACCCCACCCACACTCAGCCTGCCTTTGTCCCCTGTGGTGGTGGAGGCCTCAAGCCCGGCTGGTGGCATCGTGACCTACACTGCAACCGCCAGCGACATAGTGGATGTCAGCGTGGCTGTGACTTGCAGCACCGTGTCTGGTTCAAGCTTGGCCCTTGGCACACTCACTGTATCTTGCTCAGCGACAGACGCCGCCGGCAACACTGCCACTGGCTCATTTGAGATCAATGTTGGTGAGTGAAAATGGGTCGCATTTTGCATCAACAGAATCCCAGGGCGACGCTTGTTTTAGATCAATCCTGGTGAGTGACAATGGGTCACGTTTTGGCATCAACAACATTTCAGGACATTGCTTACGGGTTGGTCTGGTATGTGTGCATATGTCTGCGCGCCTGCTGTGTATCTGTCTGGTATGTGTGTGCATGAGTGTGTGTTCATGTGTGCATGTCTGTGTGCTTGAGAGGCAACCATGTGCAGGAGGCAAAAAAGGGTTGTCACTCCAGTTCTCTGGCCTCAGAATTGGCATTGGATCACAGGGAGGGGGGTTAGGGAACGTGGTGTGAGAGGGTCCAGATTGTTTATAACTAAAGCTGAAGTTCACAGCGTGAAAGCGTACCCACCCACCAGTAATGAAGTGCTTTTGCCTTCTCACTGCGTGTTGTCATACATCTACCACTATCGCTCAATGCACAGAGCTCCTCTGCTTGCAAAAGGCACATCCCACCCACCAGTGCACTTCAAAGCTTCAAATTTTCTTTGCATGCGTTTACCTTTCAGTGTAAACAGTCTTATTCCTCCCTTCCCGTGCTGCACAGTGCGCTGCACTTTTGAGGGGTTCCTGCGCCCGGTCAACAATTTCCATGGACCCAACACAGTTTCCTCAAAGCAGACTGTGCCCCTCAAGTTCAGTCTGCTCGGAAACTACGGCACCGACATCATTGCGTCCACCTCTTTGAATCGAGTGAGTTGCAACTCTATTGGAAGTGGCGATACGGACGAGGATGCTATTGCAGAAGACTATGATTCCCGTTCCTTGGTCTATGACAGCGGTGACGATCAATACACATACCATCTTCAAGTCAAAAACTATGTCATGAAGGGTTACTGCTACATTTTTGAGCTGAAGCTTTCTGTTTGCCCGGACCCTCGTTTGCTGGAGTTGATTGTTAAGTAATCGCATGTTATTAAGAAGGGGTTGTATTAATTTAAGAAGACCAAGGTTATTTGTTAATTTAGTTGTAGTGGTTGTTGCAGTTGTGGTGGGCGTGCGTTGTGGTTTGTTGTTGCAGTTGTGGTGGGTGTTGTGGTTTGTTGTTGCAGTTGTGGTGGGCGTGTGTTGTGGTTTGTTGTTGCAGTTGTGGTGGGCGTTGTGGTTGTTGCAGTGACCTTTGAGGTGGCTGAGGGTTGCTGTGGTGGTGGTGAAGGTGGTTTATTTTAGGAGTCATGTTGTTGCGATTGTTGTGGTGTATCGGGATTATTTTTCGTATTTTTTCCTCCTCCAAGCCGTTTTATGGCTGATAGTGTAAAGGACCTCCCTATGTAGGCGGATCCTTACATATCACGTATATTGATGTATTTGCAACTCAGTGATACGGTGGTTTTGGGAGTCATGATATTGCGATTGGTGTGATGGTATCATAGGTTGGTTTAATTTACGATGTTTGTTAAGCCTCTTCCAAGTTGTTTTATGGTTGATAGCGTAAAGGATCTCCCTATGTAGGCGAATCCTTACATACCACGTATCTTACATATCTCACGTATCACGTATTTGCAACTGAGCGATAGGAGGAGGTTGATAAGGTGGCAATGAGATGCGGACTATGTTGTGTTGTTAAAGCATGACACACTATAGCTTGAACTCTGCGAACTCATTTTTTGTTTGGTATTTTAGAGTAAAGTTTATGCTGTGTTAACAAAGCATGATACACAATATAGACTTTGCGAACTCACTTTTTGTTCGGCATTAATTTACAGCTACTCATTTAGATTCGGGGTTTTAGATGGTTTTCAATAGTTCATGTGCGAAGGCGATGGGGTTGTTGTGGTGGTACTCAGGCAGTCATTGCACAGTTCTGGATGTTGTGATGGAGGTTCTGATCCACTGACAGGCGTAAGGATTACCTGCTCTTTACAATTGTTAGCATGCAGGTCTCTTGGTTTTTTCCCCTGGGTGGGAGGGTTTTCCAAGCAGACCTTAATTAATTTTAATTCGGTGACAGAATTGTGTTTTTTCTTTAAGCTAGGATATTGACTGTTTTCTTGGCATGTCAACGCTGTAAAGACAAGCATAAGCAGCGACTAAAAAAGGGCATACAAGGGGTTACGATGGGTTACAAGGATGGCCTACAGCCCGAGACACTGGCTGATGGCAATTGGCTGGTGAAACAAAATCAACCAGTGTCGAAAATTGAAACTACATCTGACACAAACTTGAGGAGTCTGTATGAGTCTTGAAAAGGGAATACAGCTGACAAACCTCTGATTCTGCCAGCTGCCAGAAAGTGCTTTCAATATATGTCTCGGCCAGCGCAGTCTTATTGCCAAGGTTTTCTACAGACTGGTATCAGCCAGTGAACTTTAGTCTAGGTATTTTTGACAAAGGTGATATTTAGGAAAATGTAAGGCAAAGGCAAAGTCAGATGAAAGAAAGAGTGTAAGAAAGGGAATGTTGCAAGTTCAGGCATGCTCACTTAACCCAGAGTAAGGCAGTTTTTATGGTTACAATGGGGGGTGACCTTCAGCCAGGTTGTTTGGCTGATCGGTTGCTGACTGGTCTCAGTTAGCCGCAAATAAATTGATAAGCTCAGAAATAAAGAAGAAAAATTCAGTCCAGGAAGGTTTTTATGAATAAGGTGGTTGTTGACTTGTTGCAGCAAAAAGGGTTGGGCCGCTGAGAAGTCCTCAAAAAAAGGGGCAAAAGAACAGGAGTAATGTTTCTTCAGCTCGCAAATTTGATGATCTTGGCAGAAAAAAAGAGCGTGCACCTCGTTCTGGACGTGTTCATCTTCCTAGGCAGGATACTGCCATATACACGAGAACTACCTTTAAGCCACGCTGCTGCCTTGTCACACCCAATCGTTGGCAGCGACGAATCGTGTGACAGAGCAATTAAGTTGGTTGGCATTTGAGAGTTTCTTTATGTCTTGTTCAATAAGCTGGATGGCCAGTCTTATTGATAACCTTTATCTCCTGGATTTGATAGTTTTGGTAATCAATTGACAACATGTGAACTCTAAGAGGTACCATTAGAGGGGTTCCTCTAGAGACCCTGCCTGTACCGCGTAAGGTCTCCGATTCTATTTGTTTGTTCGTTTAGCGATATTAACGGTTAACCAGAATGAGGCCTAGAGGTCTGTCTGAGTCATTGGTCCCAGCTCCGGGAAGGAGCAACAGTGTGGCAGCCACGCGAAGATGAGTGGCACTAGTAGACACACATACGTGTGTGCAGAGAGCGCAATGGGCTTGAGCCAGAGAACTGGTAGAAGCATTAGGGACCATGCGATGCAAATAAATCACTCCTCTGCTGGATGATTTTTCCACCTTGGAGGCCTTTCTTGGTCCGAAGGCGCTATCATTGGTCTTTGCGCTGAATCTTATACTTTGCAGTGACAGCACTTTGATATGACAGCCTCCACTATTAAAGCATGCGCACGCAAACGGAGCCTATTGATGATGAAGGCGTATTATTACATAGGTCCAGGGGAAATAGCAAACTCCCTACTACGAGGTTGAAATGAAACTGAAAGTTGATAAATAAAAGAAAAGCAAGAGAGGCATGCTGGAAGCGAGGGGGGCCAAACAAGGTGATGAGAAGAAGGGCAAAACGTGTACGACAAGGTCAAGCACGGGAAAGAAAGAGGGAAGGAAAGCCTGCGTACTTTGGTGCCCACGTATAAAAAATTAGGTTTAGGAGGACACAGCTAGTAAAGAGTGATTCGGCAACGGGCCGATCTAGCTATACCACTACCGCGAGGCACTCAACAGGCACTCAACAAGAATTAAGCCAGCTAAGTGCCATTGTAAATCTAGATATGAAATGTGGAAACGGCATGAATATGCCTCTGTGCTTATTAATATGATGGTCATGCTCTTACTATTTGCTTTAGGATGATCTCCAACCCAGCGCGATCCTCTGTCCAGGGAGGCTGTGAATGCCGCTCCAGAAGTTGGGTTATGAAAATATTCAATTTAAGGTTATGAAAATAATAATTTACCTGCAGGGTATTACCTTGGTTATGCTTATTTGATATGACAATGCAAAGATGTGTAAAAAAACGAAATGGGACAGAGCGGATTGAGTGCAATTTCTTAGGCTGCTTATAATCCAGGCTGTACATAATCCACTTCACTTTTCTAACAACTTCTTCAGCACAACACGGGCACCGCACCTCTCAATTGCACAGTCGAATCCAGCTACGAATTCCTCTGTACTCTGCACCTAGATCAGCCAGGTGATCTGAAATACGTGACGTATAATTCGGTCTATGGGCCCTGATTCACATGACTAGTCCACGACATATTTTAAACATACACCACAGCTCAGAACCTGCTGAACAGTCGGCACAAATCATCACACGCTCGCCCATGATAAGATACACATAAGCATCAAAGAGCAGCTTTCTGGATATGTTGTGAGAATCATGTGAAAATCATAGGTCAATACGAAATAAGAATGATGGCCTGCTAACAACACCAGGTAGAGGTGGCTAAATAGAAAAACAATTAACCTAAATGAATTAGCAACATGCACGCTGTCAATCGTCGGGTTGAGGAAAATAAGATTGAGGAAAATGGACCCCCCTGTGGAGCAATAGAACAAAAGAGAAATTGCGCATAGGAGCAGATAGGATATTAATTTCCTTTACCCACATCCAAGGAAGAGTGTGAAAAAATGATGCGCGTTTTGACCTTCCAGGCGATCTATTTATTGCAAATGAGTTAACCCTGCCCTGATTAACTCGAAAGTTTTACAAAGGGTAACGTCAGAAAATTCCTGTAATGATTGATCTTGATTGATTGTGATTGAAATTGATTGAAGTGGTATTTCAATCGAGAGCAATCACATCCTGATTGAAATCAATCAGGAGTATTTTAATCACGTTCAATCACATTTCAATCACATTCAACAAGGCACCCATTCCTTCTGTAAAAGAGGTACTTTAAATCAAGCTACAATCATTATAACAGGCGCAATGTTTTGCCTGGTAGATGCCATTGTACCTTGAAGGTTTTTTCCAACGGATCTGAGAGCTTCTAATGATAGTGCTAGGTATTTCAATCACATTCAATCACGTTCAACCACATTCAACAACGCATCCATTTCTTTTGTAAAAGAGTTACTTTAAATCTTTGTTAGGCTCTAAAAAGGCACAATGGCAGACCCACCTTTACAGTTTTCCTATGGAACTGAGAGGTCCACTAGCACTAGCATACGCGAGCAACAGAAAAGAAGCCTTTGAACAGCCTGAGGACCAGAAATATTACGTTTGACTGCAAAGAACAGCACGGCAGTTTGCGAGAAAGAGGAGCCAAGTTTCAAGGCAGCTACTTAAAGTGACTA
>Ga0307947_1002545_pt1 | contig 14619 bp, 19 predicted proteins | sample OrgLakmetagen232_FD_201840 | JGI IMG/M metagenome (GOLD analysis project Ga0307947, IMG submission 201840) | Saline water microbial communities from Organic Lake, Antarctica - #232 | ecosystem: Environmental > Aquatic > Non-marine Saline and Alkaline > Saline | place: Antarctica: Organic Lake...
CTGGTTTCTGTGCTCAACAAATGTACCCCCTCTGCTGCAGCTACAGTAGCTGCTTTCGTAGCTGGTTTCTGTGCTCAACAAATGTACCCCCTCTGCTGCAGCTACAGTAGCTGCTTTCGTAGCTGGTTTCTGTGCTCAACAAATGTACCCCCTCTGCTGCAGCTACAGTAGCTGCTTTCGTAGCTGGTCTCTGTGCTCAACAAATGTACCCCCTCTGCTGAAGCTACAGTAGCTGCTTTCGTAGCTGGTCTCTGTGCTCAACAAATGTACGCCCTCTGCTGCAGCTACAGTAGCTGCAGTAACACTTCTGTGTTTCACATTCCCTGTCGCCCTTTGACACTCGCAGGTGGTCTCTGTACTCAACAACTGTGCGGAGGGCACCTCTGCTGCTGCAGCGGTGCTGCTACGCCAACGAGGGCCAGGTATTCCGGGGACTCCAGGAGCTGCTCGGGCAGTGGGCTTCCAACCTGATGCTGCTCTTGTGCAGGTGCGTGTGGCGAGGGCTGTGCGTTAGCACCTTTGCACGACATGCGTGTCATGTGTGTGAGCATGCGTGTGCTCGTTTGTGTGTGTATGTGTGTGTGTGTGTATGTGTGTGTGTTTGTGTTTATGCTCATGTGAGATTTTGTGTGTGTTGGTTTGTTTGTTAGTGTGCGTTGCTTGTGTGTAAGGAGCGGTCAGGGCTGCATGCTTCCTGCTCAGTGCGCTGCACTCTAGGAGCGTGCTACGCGTTGTCTGAGCGTCTGCACCTTAACATTACGCACTTGTTCCTTGCGTGTGATAGGAGCAGCAAAAGGGGTTGGTCTCCAGCTTGGTGAATGTGTGTGTGTGTGTTTGTGTGTGTGTGTGTGTGTGTGTGTATGTGTGTGTGTGCGTGAGTGTGTGTGTGCGTTATGTGCTCCTTGTGTCTGCGCTTGTGCACTGCTTGTGGTTTGCATGGTCAGGAGCAGCAAGGGCGGTTGGACTCCAGCTTACTAAATGTGTGTATGTGTTATGTGCGCGGCGTGTCTGCGCTTGTGCACTGCTTTTGTTTTGCTTGGTCAGGAGCAGCAAGTGCAATGAGCTTCCTAGACGCTGCTATTGTGCAGGTGTATTGCCTTGATGGTTGTGGGCCCACACAGCATTATTAGACGCTGCTATTGTGCAAGGTGTATTGCCTTGATGGTTGTGGGCCCACACAGCATTATTAGACGCTGCTATTGTGCATTTGTATTGCCTTGATGCTTGTGAGCCTACACAGCATTATAAGACGCTGCTATTGTGCAGGTGTATTGCCTTGATGCTTGTGAGCCTACACAGCATTGTAAGACGCTGCTATTGTGCAGGTGTATTGCCTTGATGCTTGTAAGCCCACACAGCATTATAAGACGCTGCTATTGTGCAGGTGTATTGCCTTGATGCTTGTAAGCCCACACAGCATTGCCGCAACTCACCTGCACAGGAGACGAAGGGCAGCAAACTCTGCGCCTGACACATGGCATGTGCATGCTTGCACACACACACACACACACACACACACACACACACGTAAACACACACACACACGTAAACACACACACATAACAAAAGCCTATAGATACACGTTCTCCATCGCACACATGCGCACACACTTGTACACACACACACACGCACACACACATACACACATACAGGTTATGGTTGACATGGGCTTCCCTCGCAACCGAGTGGAGCTGGCCCTGCGGCGCGTGGGTGTGAACAGCATTGAGGTCGCCACAGAATGGTTGTTGGCACACCCAGCAGCAGAAGAGCCTCCTGCTGCTGCATCCGCTGCTGCAAGTGCAACTGCCCCAAGTGCGTCTGACTGTGTAATTTGTGTAAATGTGTGCATGTATGTATGTGTACGTGTGTGTGTGTTAATTACAACACGGCGAATTGTATGAATACGCTGTATGACACATCCCTTGTATTTTGTATTGTACGCGTGTACAATTGAACCATATTAGACGTCCCAAAAGTACGTACAACTTATCCTTGTTAGGAACGCAAGCAGTGTTCTCTATTTTGGTCTTTGAAGTCAAGCAATGGCTCCCCTCTTGTCAACCTCGTAGGGTTGGGCAGAACCATATGTATCCCGTACAGACCGTTGACCAAAACGAAGTCCGAAAAAAAACAAATAACAAACCCCAATGCAAGCTTCGCGAGGCCCTTGTCACTTGGTTTATTTAATTGCTCCCGACACACCGCGAGGGGGTCTGAAACGTTTGCGGACCGTGGTGATATATGGTATGTACGGTATATATATTACGGTGTACATACGGTATTTTTAGCATGGAAATCACCAAATATACGTTCATGTACGGTGTTCTCTGGCCAGCCCTACACTATCGGAATGCATACACCCTTGGTCCTGCCTACAATCGATAGTGAAAAGCGAGCAGAAATTTCTTGGGGCCAATGCCTGCGGAGACCTCTCCCAAATTCTGAGAAGCTGATCTCTAACATGCACTTATCCCTTGCGCATATAGGTGCAAGCTGCGTCATCTCCCGCAAAATATGACTTCACCTGACTCATCCTTGCAACACGTACCCTCACTTTTCGTGCAGGTGTCAAGCCTGCCGCCCGCTTACTTGCTCAAAGGACAAACACCTGATCACACACACACACGAACGCACACACACACACACACACACACACACACACACACCTGATCAAACGTTGCACACCTTCAAGATATTTTCAGTACCGATGGCACTGCCTGTCTTTGCACACTTGCTCGCCCAACGGACAGACACCTGATCACACACACACACACGCACACACACATACATTTATGCCTGTTGCGCATTTCCTTTTGCACAGGCGCCACGCCTGCGGCTCCACCTGCTCGCTCAGAAGACGAAGAGCTGGACCTTGCACTGAGTGCCCTGTTAGGTGCGGACACACACACGCACGCACATACATTTACACACACGCATACACACTCCAACACACACACTCCGACACACACACACATACATTCACACATACACACACACACGCACACACACATGCATTCACGCCAATTGTTGGGTCATGCTGATTTTCATTTCGACAGCGTCAGTAAGATTGTGAATGATGCATCTGTTGCAAGCAGAGACTCAGACACACTCGACCGTTTCAGAGGAAAAAGGGCTCGGTTCAGCTCTTCTGGTTCTGGACCGAGGTCCTGTGCTTGCTTCTAAACTTGCTCGGGCATTGTGCCCGGCACTGCATCCATGTTTTGCCATACTTTTTCTTCTCACCAACAGAGGTGCACACAGTATCTATATGAAATAAATACGGTCTTACATGTTTTTTTATATTTCTGCTGCATAGGTGCCATCGGTCTGGGACAAGAGCAGCTGCAGGAAGCTGTGTCCCAACCCACTTCTGTCGGCCCCGCTGCCTTGGCAACGACAGCTGGTACAGCTGGTGTGTGAGCGTGTGTGTGTCCGTGTGTGTGCGCGTGTGTGTGTGCGCGTGTTATGTGTGTGTGTGTCCGTGTGCGTGTGCGTGTGTGTGCGCGTGTGTGTTTGCGTGTGCGTGTGTGTGTGTGTGTTGTGTGCGTGTGTGTGTGAGTGTGTGTGCGTGTGTGTGTATGAGTGTGTGTGCGTGTGTGCGTGTTTGCGTGTGTGTGTGTGTGCATCCTAGGGAGGGGCATGCACTGCACTAGCCAGTGTTTATCGTATCTACGCATTCATAATCATGTTCGTCATGTGTATGTACAGACCTATTTTGTTTAGAAAGCACGCGCCTTGCAGAGAGTGCTTATTACCCACAGCTTATCTCGCCTCTGCAAGCAACAAGCAACGGATCAAGCTATATTGCCTGCGAGTCAAAGTTGTATCGCCAGCCTCTACACATTTGGTTACCGACTTGGCTTTTGTACTAACTCTCAGCAAACGTCGTTTTGCAGCAGATCCAGGGACAGCTAGAGCACCGGGGACAACGGAAGGGGGTGCGGCTGGCCCGTCTGCCTTGACCAGCCTCATGGGTGAGTTGTGTGTTATTGTGTGTGTATGTTTGTGTTTGTGTGGAAGTGATTGGTATACAAGGTCTTGATAGCAATCACAGCAGAAGAATGCTACCTTTATTTTTATACATTTAAATGTACATTTGAATGTTTTTCCGTTGACCAAGTTGTGCTTCAGTGTTTTAACTCTTCAGTGCTTTGCTCTTCAGACTTCATTTTTTTTGTCTAGACTCGGTTATAAGACGCTTGACCTTCTTCGGTGTCACATTCCACTTCCCACAACCTTGACCTCTCTACTCCTCATTTTCCTTGTTGCCTCATGTTTTGCCAGTCTTTGCACTGAGTTGCTTCAATTAACACCTCTTTCTTAGTGAAATTTGGAAATTTAACAGAGTAGAAAGTTTGTATGTTTGACCTACTGCCCTCTGCTGAAGCTGCCATCTCCAATGCCTTGTCATGCTCCACTTCAGCAGCCACCGTCTTCCAAGCACATTTGTGAAGGCGTCCATCGTCTTTTAAATCTTACCGCACACACATTAATGCATGCGCATGTATTTTGATCACACACACACACACACACACACACACACACACACACAAACACACACACACAGGGACCACTGCCACTGTGGAGGGTGCTGTCTCCATCATGTCGCGCTCCACTTCATCTGCCACCGCCTTTTCCATGGGCGACCTGCTGTTCACGCTGGCTGTGAAAGAGAAAGACGAGGGCCAGCAGGGGGGCACCGTGGTGGGCGAGCTGATGCGCCTGTACAGGTGTGTTTGTATGTGTGTGTGTGTGCGCGTGTGTGAATGTGTGTGAGTGTGTGTGAGTGTGTGAGTGTGTGTGCGTGTGTGTGTGTGTGGGTGTGTGTGTGTGTGTTTGTGGGTGTTTGTGTGTGTGTGTGTGTGTGTGTGAGAGAGAGAGAGAGAGAGAGAGAGAGAGAGAGAGAGAGAGAGAGAGATAAATAGATAGAGAGAGAGAATGTGTGTGTGTGTCAAGGTGGTACGGGGGGTATATGTATTTGCTACATATTTGTTATTGTATGCGGTTGTGACGAAACGGGTGAGTGAGTATTTTTTGCTGAAGGAGGTCCATTGAGCTGTATATGTGCAGGTGACGTATTGCCCAAGGCTGTGGGTGTAAGTAGTGAGCCTAGGCTACTATTTGCTTCTGCGGCGAGCCAGCACAGGGTTTTTGGGATCCAGGGACCTTTCAGATCCCTACACAAACTGTGTGAATTCTCTTATTGCCTCTCTCACTGCCCTGCATTCTTTTGTGTGTGCATGGGCACTGCTCGCAAGCCCCTGAGCAGGCCTTCCCACGCACGCAGTGATAGTTCACACACACAGTGATGGTTCACACACACAGTGATGGTTCATGCACGCAGTGATGGTTCACACACGCAGTGATGGTTCACACACGCAGTGATGGTTCACGCACACAGTGATGGTTCACGCACACAGTGATGGTTCACGCACGCAGTGATGGTTCACGCACGCAGTGATAGTTCACACACACAGTGATGGTTTACACACACAGTGATGGTTCACGCACACAGTGATGGTTCACGCACGCAGTGATGGTTCACGCACGCAGTGATGGTTCACGCACACAGTGATGGTTCACACACAGTGATGGTTCATGCACACAGTGATGGTGAGGTCAGTGCAGACGTGCGATCTCAGAGCCTCCTGAACCATTTAGTAACTCTGCTGATGATCCTTTAGTCATCCCACGCACACACTGATGACGGGTTTGTAGAAAGTAAAAGCACAGGCTTGAGCTTGAGATTGAGCATGCAGTGCAGTGCGTGTGGTGATGATGGGTTTGTGCGGAGAGTACGGACGTTTGTGTAAACATGACGCGCATGTTGCCATGATGGTCTTCCTCACAGACTTATCAGGACCACACATCTTGTATATACACACACTTTGTTCACACACACACACACACACACACACCTCCTCCTCGCTGACCTGCTGTCATTACAAGCACTACATGCTCTCTCGCACAGCCTTTCTTCCCTCATAAAACCATCGCTACTGCACTTCATGTCCACACAAGCACACCCAGATGCACACATACTCACACGCACACACACACACACATTGCATGTTACTTCTAGGGGCACTGGCAGCGCTGCTGAGCAGATCACCTCACACTCCTCCTTCATGCTCACTGCTGCACGCTTGATGCTCATCGTGCTCCACCGAGACTTGCCCTCCAGAGAGGCAGCAGCCGTTCAGGTCCGTGTGTCTGTGTGTGTGTGTGTGTATGCGTGTGTGTGTGTGTGTGCGGGTGTGTGCATACTTGCGTGTTTGCATGCGTGCGTGTCACTAGAGATGCTGCAAGCGTGTTGTAGGCAGTGCCTCACAACATTCCGTCACCGTAATAATAATAATTCTTGCCACAGGGGCTCGTCCCAAAAACGCTTGAGCTGCTGGAAGCGTGGCACGAGCAGTACAAAGTAGCAGCACGCGCAATCACTCCTGACACCCCGCAAGACCAAGCAGCACGCACACTGCAGGTATGTGTGTGTGCATGCGTGCTCGTGTGTGTTTGTTGGAATGTGTGTAAGCAAGAGGGGGGTACTCAGGCTGTGTGTGTATTAGGAGGGGGGGTATGCGTGTGTATGTGATTGATGGTGGTACTCAGGCTGTGTGTATTATGAGGAGAGGGGTATGCGTGTGTATGTGATTGATGGTGGTGATGGTGGTGGTGACGGGTTTGTGTGAGCACAATTGGTGTACTTGAGTGTGGCATTACAAACCAGAAGTAGGAATGGGTAACCTGTGAAATCAGTCAGAGTATTGCCCTCCTCTCCAACGGCCTTGTATGCCGAGACAATTGATGAACAGGGCAGTACTGACACTGATCTGACAGATCGACCATTCCTAGACTCTGCCTGGCACTTACCTGTGGCAACCCATATTGTAATGCAACTCCTTTGTATGCATGCACACACACATTCACAAACACCTACATACATACGTACATACATACATACACACACACATTCACACACACAGGTCACATCCACTCACACAATTACACTCACATTACCTGCACACACATTCACACACAATTACACACAAACACACACAATTACACACACACACACACATACAGGTGCCTGTTTGGGTGGAGGCTGCCCTGCTCCTCCTAGACTGCCTTGCCAGCACCATCCCCAAGCGGACACCCGACACCACCTCCACCGCTCCAGATCCAGGCACAGCTGCAACAACAACAACAGCACCAACATCACAGACACAAGCACCCCCACCACCAACAACCACAGCCGGCCAACCCACACCGTCCGCAGCTGCACCCCCCTCATCATCATCAGCAGCAGCACCCCCACCACCAGGTGCTCCCCCTGCCTCTGCAGCCGGAGCTGCTGGTGCAGCAGGCTCTGCTGCCCAGCCCAGCAGTGGCGGCGGCGGTGGTGATCTCTCCACCCCTGCGCAAGCAGCAGCAGCTCCAGCGGAAAATACAGCAGCCGCAGGCACAGCAGCAGCAACAGCTACACCAGCAGCAGCTGCAGGAGCAGCAGCAGCACCTGCAGACAAGACTGCGGCTGTGCTGCAGGCTGCGCTGGCGGAAGCTCACAAGCTGTGGCGTGCGTGTGGTATGCTGGACGATGCAGATCAGGTGTGTATAGCTCTACGAATGTGTTTGTGTGTGTGTGTGTGTGTGTGTGCGCGTGCTTACGGCTTTTGCTTTGTTTCATTTGTTCTGCGCAACAAAAACAGTTCTGCTTCATTCAAGCCCGTGCCATTTCGACCACCAATATCCTGCGCCGTACGTGTGCCTGTAATCGAGCCTATATTTAAAACCTCACACATACACACACATACACACACAGGCCCGTGCCCTGTCCATGTCCATCAGTCTGCTGCGCTCTCTGCATTTACATGCGGACCGTTGGGCGCCCAGCCCCTCCATCCCCCTCAAGGACCTCTTGGCGCAGGTGTGCTTTTATGCCTGTGTGGACCCGCTTCCGATTTGTGGTGCTGTATGTTTTAGACGCTCTTGCTGTGTTTAACGCGTGGGTTTGTGTATGTGTGTATGTGTGCATACTTACAACACATTTGAAAGTAATAATATTTTAGCAGGGGATCATTTTATGCCCTCACATTTGCAGACATGCTTGTTTGCCTTGGTCCTCTTTTCTCTCGCATTCCGCACTGGATAGAAAGAGAGGACACTTTGATGTGTGTGCGTGTGTGTATGTGTGTGTGTGTGTGTGTGTGTGTGTGTGTGTGTGTGCGTGTGTGCGCGCGTGCATGTGTGTGCGTACGTGCGTGCGTGTGTGTGTGTGTGCTTGTGTGTTTATGTTTGTGTGTGTGCGTGTGCGTGTGCCTGTGTGTGTATGTGTGTGTGTGTGCTTGTGTGTTTATGTTTGTGTGTGTGCGTGTGCGTGTGCCTGCGTGTGTGTGTTCGTGTGTAGTCGCAGACTTGAGCAAGTCCTTGCAATTTGTTTGGTCACAATTATATTATATGGGGTATTTATGTGAAGAGACGGACGCTTGGTGCGTGAATCCTGCTCATCACACAAATACACTCAAAAGCAAACGTACTATGCGTGCGGCATGCAGACACACACACACACAAACACACACACAAACAAACACACACACACACGCGCACACACACACACATCGCTTGCATGCACGCTTGTGTGCACACTTGTACTGCCGCAGGATGGCAATGCTGTCCCTAACCCAGCCTCCAGCACTCAAGCAGTGCTGCAGCTTCTGACTCGGCTGACCAAGAAGCATGCAAATGCACAGGTATGTGAGAGAAGGCTTACACATGCAGTTGTTTCAGGAGGCAGAACATCATCATCATCAGAGGTAAATTTTAATTAAATGTAGGGTGGCCCAAACGTACCATGGGAATTCCGTAGGCTACTTTAATGTTTTGGCAAACTTAAGATACTTGGGTGAAGGACCTACGTGATTATGTGTAGGAAGGTACTTGTTATTAGTGTGTAGGAAGATACTTGTCATTGTGTGTAGAAGATACTTGCTATTGTGTGTAGAAGAAACTTGTTATTATGTGCAGGAAGATACCTGCAATTGTATGTAGGAAGATAATTGTGTGAAGATACTCGTGTGATGGACTTGCGTGATAAGAGGGCAATGCGCGCAGTGGACTAAAGTGTACACGAGTGTGTTTAGCGCATGCATCGTTATATGCTGCAGCGAATGGCAAGCACGTCCACGTAAAGGTGTGCACAATGAATGAGGGTGTGCCAGAACAACACCAGGGTTCATGGTAAGCAGGTGGGGACCAAAGATGTGGCCGTTATTGCATGCTGCTCTCCCTCCCTGCCGCCTGCTGCATGCCCTCCTTTCTGCTCATTGCGCCCTCTCCGCATTCGCCGCTCAATACAATGTTTGACTGTTTGTTACTACTGCAACACAGGTGGCCCTGAACCGTGGCTGCCATCGTATGCTGCTCTCCCTCCCTGCTGCCTGCTGCATGCCCTCCTTCGTGCTCATCAAGCCTCACGTGTGTGCTGTGCTGTATATGCCATGTTGCTCAGTACAATGTGAACAATCATTTGCTACTGCAACACAGGTGGCCCTAAACCGTGGCTGCCATCGCATGCTGCTCTCCCTCCCTGCTGCCTGCTGCATGCCGTCCTTCGTGCTCATCGAGCCTCACGTGTGTGCTGTGCTGAGACACATGATGGAGGACCCTGCCACCCTGGAGGCCTGGATGGAGTCAGAGATACGCAACTTCTTTGCAAACAAGGCCAGGTTTGTGTGTGTACGTGTGTGCACGTGTGTACGTTTGTTTGTGTGTTAAGAGCACCTGGTTTCATTTAGTTGGCAAGCGACAAGCGTCTGCCTAAAGATGCCTGTATGGGTTGGCAGCGACTGCTACAGTTATTGCGCTGTAGGCAACAGACTGGTACTTTCTTAATCTGGGGTAAACATCAAGGGAACAATTTGATGTTCAGATGAAAGGATACCTGTTTGCACTTTGGTGGTTATTGTTTCAGCAAGCTAAGCCTGCACACAACAAGTGATTCCTTAACACGTACCTGTGCTGTGGCTGACATGCAATTAATCCTCAAACATGCATTATCCTCAGAAATGCATCAATCATCCTTGGTTGACTTGCAAAAAGTGTTTAAATTGTTGAAGTTGGGATGCGGAGGAAGCTTGTTAACCCGTTTTCAAGAACGTGCGCGGTAGGGACATGCTTTGATATCACATGACCCAACTAACCCAGCTGTTCAATTGCACATCAACTTTCCTTGAAGGCTGCGCTTCGGGGACGTGCGTGGCAGACATGGGTAAAACAAATTTTAATTTTACGTGCATCGCAACGCAACCCGCTCCTCAATTAATGCACCTACTTCCTTTGTAGGCCACGCTATTGGGATGTGTACGGTAAAGACAGGCATCGCATGCTTTGCTTGTCCATATTCCGCGGTGCAACTAACTGTTCAAAACACGCGCCTACTTCCTTTGTAGGCCACGCTGTTGGGATGTGTACGGTAGAGACACGCATCGCATGCTTTGCTTGTCCATAATCCGCGATGTAACTAACTGCTCAAAACACGCGCCTACTTCCTTTGTAGGCCACGCTCTTGGGACGTGTACAGCAGAGACAGGCACAACGCTAGCAGTCGCACCGCCAGCCTCCCTGCTTTTATTTCTGGCATGTCTCGCGTACTGGCCAGGGAGCCAGCCATTTTCGTGGAGGCAGTGGCGCACAGCTGCGCGCTGGAGGCAAGTGTCTGTGTTGTGTTTTGTACAGAGCTGCCCAAGTGTGCATGTGCATGTTTCATTGTGTGTATGTGCAAGTGTGTTGGTGTGGGTGCGTGCGTGCGCGTCTGTGAGGGTGTGTGTGTGTCACACACACACACACACACGCACACACACAGGGCAGCGGCATGGAGCGCACGCTGCGTCTGCGCCGCCCCAATGAGGCCATAGGCGGCAGCAGTCCAACCAACCGCCTGCAGCAACAACAACACACTGACAGGGATCAGCAGCAGCAGCAGCAGGGTGCATCTTGCCCTCAAGGTCAGGTCGAAGCCTCCAGAGGACCGGGTCCCAGCACCAGTACTGCTTCAGCAGCAGCAGCAGCTGCAGCCACCACGTCGCTCATGCCCCCCCCTCCCCCCCCAGGCACCTCATCTGACCCCGCCACAATCACTCATACCAACACGCAAGCCAATGCGGGCACCAACAGCAGGAGGGCAGAGGCGCGCAATCAGGCCCGTGCAGAACAGCAGCAGCAGCAACAGCAGCAGCAACAGCAGAACCAGCAGCAGCAAAACCAGCAGCAGAACCAGAACCAGCAGCACGGCAGCGGGCGTGTGCGCACGCGCGTGGTTCCCCCCAGCTTTGTGGATGTGGTGGACACGCTGATTGAGGTGGTAATGGCAGAGCCTAAGCAGCAGCAGCAGCAGCAGGCAGGCCTGTCAGGTGTGAGTGACATGGACGTGGAAGCTGCGCAGGTGCAAGGAGCCTCTGTGCAGCAGCGGCAGCAACAACAGCAGCAGCAGCAGCAGCAAAGCCAGCCGCAAGAACAGGGCCAGCAGCAGCAGCAGCAGCAGCAGCAGGCGCGTGTAATTTTATAACGTTGTGGATGAGTCTGGCTTCCTTCACAGCAGGACAATTGGCAGCAAGCGCTTAGCATGTGCATGCTTCTGTGCTAAATCCGAGCTTCCTCTGCTACGGCATAGCAGCCACAGCAGCCACACATCTTGACGAGCGCTGCCTAATAGAGCCCAACAGTTTTCCAAGTCAAACGTTGCTGAAATGTGTATCTGAAATGTGTGCCTGACCGACGCCAAGCCTGTCGTTTGTGCATGAAACATATCTCTGCTTAACACTCCACCCGCTGATATTAACACCAGTAGCACCTGCTTTGGGAAAACACCCCTAACCATCATATTACTCATCTCAGTTTCATTCTAAGCTCGATCCTTCGGCTTAAATGCAGCTTACTTGTCAGCTTAATTCTTCAGCTGAAACACAGCATTACCCTTGGCTCAATCCATCCTTTGGCTGAAACACGCAGGGGCAGGAGGGCAGGGGTCTTCCCCAGCAGCATGCCCTGCTAGAAGCCCTGAAGAGCTCTGACGCTCTGGTCAACTACCTGCGTGCGTACCCCCCTCAAGCAGCTGCACAGGTGCGCACTGTGACCAGAGTTCAAGTGTGTGTGTGTGTCTGTGTGTCTGTGTGTGTGTGTGTGTCATCGTCAAATGTTTTGGTTTAGTATTTATTATGCACGTGCTCATTCCAAAAAAGCACACGTACCCCCCTCAGGCAGCAGTGTGAATTGTAGCGTGTGTTGGTAGAGTTTAATTTTAAAGGGTCTGTTTGGGTTCAGAATGGAGTCTGCATATTATGCATGCCTCTGTGCGTGCCTTCCATGCTGATGGTGCTGCTGTTTGGCCGAAGCTGCTGTCGACGTGTAGTGCCTTGACTGGTCCGTACAGCATTGTGCTCTGAGGATCACCTCACACACACACATACACACACACACGCACGCACGCGCACACACACACATGCACACATACACACACACACACACACACACACACACACACGCACGCGCACACACACATGCACACATACACACACAAACAAACACAATCACACACACATACACATGCACACACACAAGCACACACGCGCGCACACACACACACTCTGTGCAATGCGAATGACTGGCCTGCTGATAGATGGCGTGCCACGGCTCCTGGTGAAGTGATGCCTGCCCACCGAAACATGCATGCTCATCACATCACACCCTTTGATGACTATCTGTGCAGGCCATGGCACTGCGGATGCTGACGGATGCAGTGCTGCTGTTTGGCTCCAGTGCGGGGCTGCTTATGAAACGGGACGTGGAGCTGTGGCTCAAGGAGCACGGTGGGTGTGGCTGTTGGGGTGTGAGGGTTGGGTGGGCATGTGTGTGTGTGTACGGTTGTGGGTGTGAGTGTGTGTATGTGTGTGTTTGTGCAGCAGGTGTGGGTGCGTGTGTGCAGGTGTAGGTGGGTGTGCAGGTGTGGGTGCAGGTACTGAGTCGGCATAAGTTTGCATGATCTTATGCGTGTGTATGCTCATGGGTGCATGCAAAATAAAAAATAAGCGCGCAACAATATGAATTGTAGATGCTGAAGATTGAAGACTCTTCATTGCCGCCGTAAACATATCCGCAATTCGCACTGTTGCGTCTTTTGCACACGTATGCACCACACATACACACAAGTATACACACACACGCGTATACACTCATACACACACACACACACACACACACACACACACACACACACACACACACACACACACACACACACACACACACACACACACACAATCCAATCACGCAGGCGCCGCCCCTGACACCACCTCAACAACCCCCGGCACAAGCGTGAAGGCCGCCAAAAACCACGCAGGCCAATCTCCCTCAGGACAACAACAACAGCACACACACCACCACCACCACGAACAACAACAACAACAGCCGCAGCAGCCGCAGCAACAGCAGCAGCACCACCACCACCAAGAGCGGCAACACGCGCGGGCAGGGGCGATTGTGAAGGCGCTGCTGCACAGGCATTTGGTGTCGTCTGATGCGCCCTTGGTGACCACCGGCATAGCAGAGCGCGCGGCTCACCTGTTGCAGGTGGGAGCTGTGCGTGTGTGTGTGTGTGTGTGTTTGTGTGTGTATGTGTGTGTGTGTGAGTGAGTGTGTTTGTGTGTGTGTGTGTGTGTGCTTGTGCGAGTGTATGCTTATGGGGATGGGTGTGGACTTTCGAATGATGAGTTGGGTGTGTGTGCTTGTGTGTGTATGTAAAATGTGTATATGTGTCAGTGCTTTTGTGTCGTTGTGCACAAGACCACGCTTCAGAACCTTCCACGGCGGACACTCTAGTTTGTCACGCACAGCCTACCTGTATCTCAAACGTAGAGCCAGCATGCCGCTACGTTAAAGCCCCCCTGCAATGCAGCTTTTGACAACGCAGGGCTGTAGCTGCAGCCTTGGAGTCCTTTCGCACCCTAGTGGACGTGCAGCGCAACGATCAGTGCAATGATCTGTATCTCTCTTTCAATGTGTCTGTCAGTGCAATGATCTCTTACGTGTCTCCCTCTTTCAACGTGTCTGTCAGTGCAATGATTTCTTACGTGTCTCTCTCTCTTTCAACGTGTCTATCAGTGCAATGATCTCTTACGTGTCTCTTTCTTTCAACGTGTCTGTCAGTGCAATGATCTCTTACATGTCTCTCTCTTTCAACGTGTCTGCCAGTGCAATGATCTCTTACGTGTCTCTCTCTTTCAAAGTGTCTGTCAGTGCAATGATCTCTTACGTGTCTCTCTCTTTCAAAGTGTCTGTCAGTGCAATGATCTCTTACGTGTCTCTCTCTTTCAACGTGTTTGTACATGCACACACGTACACACACGCACACACACGCTCTGCAGGCCATATGTGTGCGCTCCGTTGAGGGCCGCCGCCGCATCATCAGTGAAGTGGCGACCACACTCACATAAACACACACGTACACACACGCACATACGCACACACGCTCTGCAGGCCATATGTGTGCGCTCCGTTGAGGGCCGCCGCCGCATCATCAGTGAAGTGGCGACCACACTCACATAAACACACACGTACACACACGCA